>OIFE01000746.1_pt1 | contig 21183 bp, 14 predicted proteins | sample 1581921 | NCBI WGS metagenome assembly OIFE01 (sample SAMN04414075, study PRJEB24778) | human gut metagenome | material: faecal | host: Homo sapiens | reverse complement strand
TCTTTCCATTACCGGATAATGTATTACCTGTCCAACTTTTTGGGGGCACTTCAGATTTGAAATACAGCTTTCTATTTAATAATAAGTAATTTATAGCATGAAGGATTCCCCTCTCAAGAGGGGAAACATCCACGCCACAAACCACTCATTCCCAACAAGAAACAAGCATTCCAAATCTCCCCGTCCCAGAGAGGGGCCGGGGGTGTGTTACGCCCGTGCACAGCTACCTAAAATCAAAAGCATCCACCCGAAGCAAAAAAATACCACCTCACCAAACAGCAGCAAAAACACTTCAACCTTTGCCGCGCCCCTCGCCGTAACACACCCCTCAATCCCCTCTCAAGAGGGGAATCCTACACGTCACAAATCACTCATTACCAACAAGAAACAAGCGACCGAATCTCCCCTCTCGAGAGGGGCCGGGGGTGTGTAACGCCTGTGCACAGCTACCTAAAATCAAAAGCATCCACTGAAGCCCGACAGATACCACCTCACAACACCAAAACAAACTTCCCGTAATACCTCCACCTATCCCGCGCCCCTCGCCGTAACACACCCCTTTATCCCCTCTCAAGAGGGGAAACCATCCCATCAAACCTCTCATTACCAACAAGAAAGCAGCGACCAAACCTCCCCTCTCGAGAGGGGCAAGGGGTGTGTGACGTCTGCGCACAGCCTCCTAAAATCAAAAGCATCCACCCGAAGCCGACAGATACCACCTCAAAAAACTCCTCATCCCCAAAAATAAAATAAGAAAAATTAACAATCCGACCCACGCAGTATTTCTCGATTTCCGCATTTAATTAACAAACTCAAAGCTCTAAGAGCCTCTCAAATCTGACTCAGGCAAAATTCAGATAGGCTCTAATTTCATACTCAAAACAAACAAGAGCAAACCGGGCTGTAACCCTCCCCGCAGGGGTTTATAGCCCGGTCTTTTATCTATCACGAAACCCGTTCGCCTACATATTCACAAACTTCCACACATACGAGCGTCCATCAGGCCGGCAATAACGAATAACATACACACCCTTCTCATAACCCGAGAAGTCCATCCGCAGCTCATCCGGGACAGCCGTAGCCACACGGCACAGCCGTCCCCTCGCATCATACACCACAACCCGGCCTCCCGGTTCCATATTCCGCACAATCGCAGTCGCTGAGCCCCGTTCCCATACATACACAGGCCCGTCATCACGCCCCTCGTCCAAACCGCTGTAATCATTATCCGCCAACAACCCCTCTATACACTGTCCCATTCTGTCGGTGACATCAAACACCACATCCGTCCTGTCGCCATTCGCCTCCAGCCTTACCCGGCCATCCTCTCCGACCATGCGGTAACTGCCCGCCAGAGACAACCGTACAGACGTCTGCTTCCAAGTCGGGTCAGCCAGCGAAACATAAAGCATCCCCCTATCCTCCCGTACCATTACAGCAGCCGGAGCATCACAAACGATATCATCCACCTGTCCCGCCTGCCAGAAGTTGATACCCATGACACGCAGTCCCGTCTCCCTGACAGCCTGTATATTATCCGTATTACAAACCACCTCTATCTCCGGGCGGGCAGCATACGCCTCAGTCTCCTCCCTCGTCGACGACGGCAGCAGCACATACGCATACCCCTCGTTCTCAGGACTCGTACCATGGTCGAAATACAACTGCGTAAACCCGTTATAGTCCCTCTTGGCATTCACCGTCGACGGCTGCGGGAAATAATAACCGCCCGTACCCTCAAGGCTTATCCACCGAGGATTCGGCAACGCCTCAGACCAGCCCTTCGTAGACGGCTTCAGTACCCCATCCACATAAAGGCTCTTCAAACTGTTCCGGTTCTCGACAACCGTCTCGGCAGCACGCTCCTCTGTCATGGAAATACCCGCACCCAGCGCGACAACCTCATTATCGAACATAAACCATGACTTCCGGCCTTCGAGCGAGCCCACCTCACTGACCAGATGCATACCCGCAACACCATAAACACCATTAAGGCTCGCACCCCCCGTCCAGTCCTGAGCATTCACCGGAATACCGAAAAGTCCGTAATTGCTCGTCTTCAAGACAGAACGCGCAAGCACATCCACCGTCGTCCCCGGCAGCCGCTGCATATTCACCAGGTTGAAGTAATTCACATACTGGCTCCTGTCAGTACTATTATAAATATAAGTCATCCCCTCACCCAGATACCAACCCCGCGTATTCTCGTTGTTCAAAGACTCAAACTTGCCGATACGCGACGACGACATGGAAATCCCGAAACGGAAATCCGGCCGGTTATGTATCACCCGGTCACCCGCCGCCATGACCACATTAAACGGAGTCACCCCCGCTACCGGTACAGAAACGTCACCCAACAAACGGTCTACCCGCGGCTTGTCCAATATCGGGTCGAAGCCCGAATACACATCCGGATAATAACCGTTATCCGTCAACATCCTCTTGCATACCCCTTTGATATCCCTTTTCTGGTCCGCATCCGTCAGCAAGTCCGCTGATTCCGCAATATTAAGAGCAATCGCACGAGCCACATCATGCGGATTCCGTTTCACACCCCGGCCCATATACATCATCATCATCTCACCTTCATATATCGTCGGGAAATAAGCCTTCGTCACCCACGTATAAAGACTCTCCACAATCTCATCGGGCAACCCGATTCCCGAACCTTCCAATATCGCCGACACCTTGGACGAAGCCTCTATAATCTCGCTCCCGTACCCGCCGATATAAGGCAGCGCAATATGCTGTATAAAAGTACCATCCTCATAAAGGCCCTCTTTCTTCCCTATGGCAGGCATATAATCATGATAATCGCCCTGCGCCTTCCACAACTTCTCAAACTCCGCCTGTGCCGTCTTCCGCTGGGAAACCGTCGTCTTGTCCACAAACGCCCTCACCAAGCTTCTCAGCGCAATATCGATATCCTCCGCACTATTGCACAACACACCGCAGTACAACAACCTCACACAAGCCGTAGCCTGGTTGCCATACGTATAATTACCTTTCTCCACAAAATTCCGTAACTGGGCCACTATCGTGTTGAAATAATTCGTCTTCACCCGTTGAGGCAACACATCATACAACAACGAAACGATACGCGCATAATAATCGGGAGTACCCATATGCCACTCCCAGAAATTCCCGATACGCGAAGTATTCTCATTGAACGCATACTCGTACATGAAGTCCAGCCCCGCCACAATATCATTCAGCAACTCCTCATCATGATACAAGCGCCCCTCATAACAATAAGCCTGCGCCATGGTCAGCAACCGGCCGTACGTATAATACACATGCCCCGGAGTATTCGAAGCATCCCCCTTGAGCTTGTTGTAATCAGACCACAAATACGTCGACGGGCTCTTCTCCATTGCCGACCAATAATTCTTTGCACTCGTCGTTATAGAACCGATGCGGCTGCTCACACTCCCGTCAGACACATCATACCCCTTGCCCAGCACAATCTTCTCCAGCATGTTCTGCCGCATCAGAGCAAAAGTCTGCTCATCTATCACCGGCTCCTCCGGTACATCATCCTCCGGCAAACCCTCCCCATAAGCGCTGATGCTGATACTCTTTATCGAAGGCCACGCAGCCTGATTATAAAACAACCCGATACGCACCTTGCCCGGAATATCGATGGCAGCCTCCACCCGGTCCTCATCCCCGCTCTTGTTCGGAAGAGTAATACCCCCCTTCCATTCCCACTTCTCGCTGGTTCCCTCCACGAAATAATTCAGTTGGATAGGACGCGCCGTATTATCCGAGACATAACCCACGATACGTATCGCCCCCGCACCATCCGCCATAGTAGGGAAATAAATCTTGGCCATCTCCGCCTGGTTATTCCCCAACGACAACACCGGGTTATTATTATGCAAGCATACCGACGTCTCCCAAGTAGGCGGGAAAGTACGCTCCGCAATCACAAACTTGTAAAAGCCGATATTATCCTTCTCCTGCAACTCCTCGTTCATCACCAAGTCCGTCGTCGACCATTTCGTAAAATCCACATCCACCGAATGCACCGGAGCACCCCAATACGTCCCGTCAGGACTGTAATTCTCTGTCTCGTTAGTCGGTCCCACCTGAGCCCGCACCACACCGCTCATTACAAAGGTCATCAGACCCGCAACCAAAAGTAAACGTTGTTTTTTCATAAGGTAAATCATTTTTTAATGTATTAATGTTTAAACAAAGGGCAACCCCTTCTTTGAATTCCTGTTGTAAAATTATTCCCCGAAAACATCTTTTATTTGACCTCTTAGGCAATTATGTAGCCCATTTCGGCAAAAACCGGCCAATCACCCCCGCCCCCTCATCTTAGCCAGAAAAGCAGAAGGCGTATCACCGAACTCCGCCTTAAAAGCCTTCGTAAAATAAGACGCCGACTCGATGCCCACCAGTTGAGGAATCTCCTTGATAGCCAAGTTCTCCTCCACCATCAGCCGGGCAGCATACCGCATCTTGTAACTCCGTATAAACTCCACCACCGACTTGCCCGTATTCGCCTTCACCAGCGAGAACAATTTGCGGCGGCTCATCATCATCTCCCGCGCAATATCCTCTATATTCACATCCCGCGAAGCAATCTCACGCCTCAATATCCCCGTCAGCCTCTCCATGAAATCATTCCCCGCCTTATTCTTCACACGCTCCCCCATATCGATAAAATAATTCTCCGCATAATGCCGGCGAAAGCCCTCCCGCAACGCCAGCAAGTTGTTCAAAGTCCCTACCAGAAGCTTGAAGTCCAATGGCTTCTCCACATACGCCTCCGCTCCCGAAGTACACCCCTCCAGACGATTCTCCGCACCACTCCGTACCGTCATCAGCACAAAAGGAATATGAGACCACCTCTCGCTCCCTTTCACCTCCCGGCAGAGCTCCACCCCATCCATCAAAGGCATCATCCAGTCGCTCAATATAAGGTCTGCCTCCCTCGACTCCAGCACACTGAGAGCCTCCCGGCCGTTACCCGCCGGCACCACGGTAAAATAAGGCGACAAGCGATGCTCTATCATCGCCCGCAAGTCCTCATTATCCTCTACCAGAAGCAACGTCCGCTTATCCGAAACCGCATAATCCAATGCAAAATCCGATACAACCCCGGCAGAAGCAGGAACCGGCAGAATAATCTCCTCCGTCACCGCCTCCGCCTGCACCGGAGTACAATTCTCATCCCCCTCCTTCAAAGGCAGCCCCACCACAATGTCCGTACCCTTGCCCCGCTCGCTCGATATCGTTACAAAACCCCCATGCAACAAGACCAGCGACCGCACAAGAGCCAGACCGATACCCGAGCCCAAATGCTCCTCGCCATCCTCATCATCCACCCGGTAAAAGCGGTCGAACACCTTAGAAATAGAATCTGCCGAAATGCCTATCCCCGTATCCTTCACCACAAAGCCGAAATAGTGCCGGCCCACCACCAGCTCGCCCTCCGTATGGCTCACCGCATACTCCGTCTCAAACCGGCACACATCACTATACGTCTCCAAGCACACCCGTCCCCCCGCCGACGTATATTTCACCGCATTATCCAGCAAGTTCAGCACAATTTTCTCCACCATCTGGTAATCAAACAAAAGACCCTCCGGGACCGACGCACTCGCCATGATGCGGAACACAATCTCCTTCTTTATCGCATACTCCCTCAACTCCGAAGCACAACTGTGCACCAGAGCATTCAAGTCACCCCGCCCCAGCTTCACGCTCATCATACCCTTCTCCACCATCCTGAAATCAATCACCTCGTTTACCAGCTTCAGCAGACGGGTAGAATTACTCTTCAAAGCCTGCATATAGCCCTCCGGTATCCGCAACTCATCCTCCTCCATACTGTCGATAGTACCTAGAATCATAGTCAAAGGAGTCTTGAAATCATGCGTAATATTCGTAAAAAAACGCAACCGCGCCTGGTGGCTCTCCTCCTGGTCCCGCTTCCGGCAAGCCGCCAGATAAATCTCATTCTCCAACCTGTGGTTGCGCAACCGGTTCCTGTTATAGAGATACAACGCCAGCAAAAACAAGCAAGCATAAAAAGCATACGCCCACCAACTCGCCCAAGGAGCAGCCTTCACCACGAACGTCACCGACCGGGGCTCGCCCCACACACCGTCATTATTAGAAGCCATGGCCTCAAACACATATTTGCCAGCCGGCAATTTAGGATAAGAAATATACCTGCGCGACACATCCACCTCCACCCACTCGTCATTATACCCTTTGAGACGATACCGGTACCGGTTCTTCAAAGGCAACACATAATTCGTCGACGACAATTCGATAGACACATTATTCTGATTATGAGACAATTCCACCCTCTCCCCCTTCGACAACTGCGAAACCACCTTACAGAAAGAAGACCCATTGAAGACAGACTCGTTATTGAGCTGGAAATCAGCAATCAGTACCCTCGACCTGAAACCATTGATATGCACCCTCCCCGGCTCGATACAAGTAAAACCCTCCGTACCGCCAAAATAAATCTCGCCCTTCGTATCCGAATACACCGCATGAGGATAGAACACCAGCCCCTGGATGGCATCATTATTATCATACCGCAGAAAACTATGCTCCGACTTGTCAAACCGGAACAAGCCCGAATTGCTACCCAGCCACAAATTACCCTTGCTGTCGGCCGAAATACTGTTTATCGTTATCAAGCCGAACTTCAATATCGCATCATACACCGTACACTTCCCCGTCGCCACACAATACTCCACCAGCCCTTTATTCTGAGTACCTATCCACAAAGACCCCCTCCGGTCGTCGAAAAACAAAGAACGTATATTATAAGACCCGTCCCTCGAAACCGGTACCGTCTCGCTCTTCCGCCTCCGGATATCAAACCGGAATATATCATCATACGACGCCAGCCACAAATACCCGTCCTTACTGCGGCAAACATCGATAATACGCTTATTCTCATACCCGATATTCTCATTCCCCAGAAAATAATGATTCGAACGCTCGCCCCCGAACGGGAAATAAGTCAGCATCGTACCACTCACCTGGTATACCACCCACATGCCCGAGTCAGCCTCCGCCACCACCTTGCTTATCTCATTCGACAACACCCTCCGGTCCGAAGAATTACTGTTATAGTTCCTGAACACCCCGCTCCGCGTATCCAAGCAATCTATACCGCCCCGGTACATCCCTATCCACAAATTGCCCGACCCGTCCGCCAGCAACGTCTTCACATAATCATAACTCAAGCTGTTGCTCCCCGACCGGTGGCTGTAAGCATGCACTATACCCCGGTCACGGTCATAATAATACAACCCTCCGCCCTCCGTACCCAGCCACAGACGGTCGCCCTGGCGCACAAAAGCACTTATCGGACGAGGCGTGAATCCATACTGGTCCAGCGTCTGCGTATCGAAGCCCGTCGTCTCATTCAATGCCAGATAACTGATACCCCCCGAATACGTACCTATCCACAAATTACCCTGCTCATCCCCCGCAATCGTCCATACCGAATTATTTACAAGGCTGAAAGGCTCCTTCACATCCCGCGTAAACAACCTATGCTCCTCGCGCTCCGGGTCGAACAGGTACAACCCCTGCTGAGTACCTATCCACATACGGCCCTGATTATCCACATAAAGGCACTTCGCCGGAACCTTGTTTTCCGCCTCCTGCAACAAGAAATCATACCTCTTCTCAATCCTCTTCTCCCGGACATTCAAGACAAACAACCCCTTCGTTTCCGACAACACCCACAAGCGGTCACCGACAAAGCGAGCCGCCGCAATCCGAGTCCTCTCCGGAAACGCATACACGACATCGATTTCCCGGTCACGCCCCTTGATGCAGAAAATCTTGCCCCAGTCCGTCCCTATATAAATATCCCTGCCCCCGGGAGCCGAGCACAACACACTGTTCATATACGTACTCTCGCTGTCCATCATATCAAAATGAGTATAATCGCCCGTCTCCGGGTTATACAGCCCCAGCTCGTCCCCCGTAAACCACAACGAGCCCGACCCGTCCTCATAAATACGGGTCACTGCACCTCCATACACCCTCTCGAACATATCCGAGTCCTCATTATACAGAAACACGCCTTGGGACGTCGCCAGATACAAACGCCGCTTCGAATCCGAAAAAACAGACTGGAAGTACACCGACGACGAAAACTCATTACGCACAGCCATACGCTTCGAATACCGCTTATAATTGAACCCGTCGAAATGGAACAACTCGTCCGCCGTCACAATCCAGATAAAACCGTTCCGGTCCTGGATTATCGACTTCACACCGTCATACCCCAGACCACCCGAAGGCGACATCGTCCTGAACTTATACTCACGACCATCACCGGCATACACGCAAGCAAGACACAAAAACCCGCACAAAACAAGTCCCAGCACCCTCGCACGATATGACAACACACTCCGACCCATATTCACAATAAGCATTTACATTCACTCAAAAAAACTACTCGATAACCAGGCGCACCACACCCCGGTCAATTTTCCTGTCCGGACGGATAGCTATCCGCGTCATTTCCGGGCCGTTCTCCTGAAGCTGCTCCGACGTCACCGAGAAACCGCAATCCCCCGGAACCGTCACCCTCACCCTCACACGCTCGTCCTTACCCTCTATCTCGATGCAGTCGCGCCCCTTCATCGACCAACGGCCGAACGTTATCAAAGCCGACTCATACGCCCGGGGCCACTCGCAATCGATACTGTCCTCCACTATCAAAACACCCCCGCCCGAACGGTCATACGTAAAAGACCGCGTCAAGCCCCGCAAGCCATCTACCGGATAAGCCGAAGTCAAGTCCAGCACAAACACATCCCGCTCCTCCGTAAAGTCCGCCCTTGCCACCCGGGCACGAGCCTCCGCCCCCGGCAGCTGGCACACCCCGTCCACACACGGCACAGGATGCCCGTAAGACGACAACGTCTTGAACGTATAACGCTTGTCCGTCCACATGTCACCCGCATAATTATAAGGGCCGCCCGCATCGCCTATCAACATCTCGCCGCCCTTTACCACCACGAAAGAACCCAAATCATTATGATTATGATTCTCCCCGTTATTTCCGCCCTTCAACGCCACCGAGACTGTACCTTCCGGATTCCGATGCCGGGATATCAGCACCCCCGCACAATCGAAATACTGGCGCAACCGGTCCACCTTCCTCCCGGCACTCCCCGCCACCGCACAAGACGCCGTATTCGGGAAACACCTCATTGCCGTCGCAGACAAGACCGGTTCCACATCCGTCTCCCAAGCAGGCTCCGCCGCATAACGCTCCAAGCCCAGCCCCAGATTCCGGTTACAATACCACAATATATAAGGCATCACACCCGTTCCTATCTTACAATCGGCAAACGCCGGATACACCCCATTCTGAATCTCGAAATTTACCCCGTACAAAGCGATTTTACCTATCTTGTCATCATCAAACAAATCTATCCTTCCCCCCGTACTCTGATACAACTCCTCCCTCAGTACGATATAATTCGAAAAACCATAATTAAAATAACCCAGCCCCTCGGTACAATAACCATCATCCGTAAAGCCCAGAATGCTGTTGCGCGAATAATACTCAGCAGCAGCCACATAATAAGCACGCTCATGCACGTCCTCTATCAAGGACAAAGCCGCCCCCGTCACCCCGTTCAAGCAAACCGAGTTCCAGTTATCCGTCCGGTGAACCCACGAATTATTGCCCCGGCCCGTCTCCAACGTCTCCCTCGTAGGGACAAAGACCCGGGAATAAACAGAGTCCACCACAGCACGCCTCACGCCGGCCGACAACTTGTCCCCCAACATATACAGCGCCTGACCCAAATCCTGGGCAAAAAGAGAAGCCACCAAATCCACATGATAACGGCGACCGTAAAAATTGTCCAGACTGCGGTCATGCGCCGGCAACACCCAGGAACGATGCGAAATCAACTCCCGCAACGTGTACTCTATCGCCGGGACATACTCCCCCCGATTCTCGATACACTCCGCCCACACAAGATAAGACAAGCGGCCCTTCCGCCGGTTTATCATCCGCTCACCCGGCGGACGCACCCCATTGCGCGAAAACTCAAGATACGCCTCATCATCCCAGGCAGGCATCGCAGAGTCCCTTATCTCCCTCGCCTTATCCAGAATCGGAGACACATCATACCTGCTCGCAAAACCCGCCCAGGCAGCCCGGTTCCGGTACGTAGGGCCAAAACCCCGAGGCTCCCGAGGCAACATCCCGCACACCTCGCGGATACGCCCCTCCATCCGGCTCCCGAAAGGCTCCATTACAGGAACATGAGCCGTCACACCACCCCAAAAAGTCAAAAATACCAATACAATAAAAACACGCTTCATCTCCATAATCCCTTATATTTTCCGGCCGGGAATACACCCGTCACTCCTTCACACTATCAAGATACACCATAATCTCCTTGCCCGCCAGCATAAAAGCCCCCGCACCATACACCTCGGTCATCTCCTTTGTCACCCTCTGGGGGTCAGCACCCACCGGCTGCACCCAGCCCAACATCCCGTCCGGCTGTACCGAAGCCACCAGAGCCTCCCAGCCCCTGCGGGCATAAGGCAGATAAATATCCTCGTCCAGCAAGCCCGCATTTATCCCCCACCACAAAGCAAACGTGAAAAAGCCCGTAGAACTCGTCTCAGGAGAAGGATACGAAGCCGGGTCCAAAAGACTCGCATGCCAATACCCCTTCCCATCCTGAAAAGTAACGATACGGGACATCATCTCCTTAAACAACTCTATATACCGCCCCCGAGAGACAAAATCATCCGGCAACTGCGGGATAAGCAAAGACAAGCCCGCAACCACCCACGCATTGCCACGGCCCCAAAAAACCTTCTCTCCATTCCTCTCCCGCTTCCCGAAATAACTCGAATCCCGGTAAAACAACTTCTCCCTCTTGTCGAAAAGAAAACAGTAAGACATCCAGTACTCCCGGTCCATAAACTCCCGCAAGCGAGGATTGCACGTTATATTCGCAAACGCCGCAAACACAGGAGGAGCCATATACAAAGCATCACACCACGACCAACGGTCTTTCGCATGAGGCGTATCTATATAAAAACCCGAAGGAGACGGATGATTCATGATAAACTCCAGCCTCGAAACCGTCGGATGAATAATACAATCCTCCTGCCGCTTCATATAAAGCCGGGCATACATCAACGCGACGGCCAGGTCATCAGCAAAATATATACGGTTGGCACCACCCGACAACTGGTACCTGTTACGCTCACACACCGACTCGTACCACTCGATAAACTCCCCGTTCCCGTCAAACTCCGCCCATGAAGCTAGAGCCGACAGAAAAACACCGTTCTCCCAACTCAAATCACCATTCGATTTCCAATAACGCTTCTCGTCCATACGCGGATAAGCCTCTATCTGCCACGCAGCCACATCCGTCACTACCCGCCTCACATCAGCCTTATCCAGCCGGTCCGAATACACCCTCGCCCCCGCCGGCGAGCACCACACACAACACCAAACAACCAAAAACAATATTCCAAATCGTCCCATAAACAATAAATTTCCAAAAAAATTTCCACAACACACTACAAAGCCAGAAAACGAGTATGCAAAAGATGGGCAATACCATTCCTCGGCCTTAAATTCGTCGTATGGCACTTACTGTAATTCACCGTACCGTCACTGTTCACATACCCCGCCTGCATCGCGTTCAAGTCCTGGCTCGATGTCGGCGGATTAGGATACAGCCGCAACCGCACCGACAACACCCCGTTGCAAGTAAGCACATCTATCGGAGTCGTCGTCAAGTCAGCCGAATGATACAAACCCGGCAACGTATACCCCTTCAACATCGTCTGCAATACCGACTTCGGGACAGAAGCCACAGAAGCATATTTTTTCGTAGTCAACCAACTCGCAAACTCCTCGTCATCCAGCAGGAAATAAGTCATATTGTCCGTCTCGTAAAACTCCTGCATCTCCGCCCGGTTGATAGCCTCGTACATCAGCACCAAATCCAAATTGCTGCGGCTGCGGACAAACTCATAACAAGTCATATCCATCTCCTTCGTCACCGGAGACGACTCATTCTCATAATCGAACTGGTAATCCAAACCGAAAAGACAGCAAGAAGACAAGCCCGCAACCATCCACACAGCAAGCAGATATACCACACATTTCATAAACCCTCTCATAAACCTACCATTTATATACATAAAACAACATCAATAATTTCCCGTCTGCACAAGCTTGTCATTCTCATTCAATATATCCTGAGAAACAGGCCAGTACCGCTGCCACTCCTCCGTATACCGGATAAAGCCCCTGCCCCCGTAAGTCGTGATATAACCATCATAAAAAGCATTCATCACCGACTCCAGACGACCCGTACGCATGAGGTCTGACCATCGCTTGCCCTCCCCATACAACTCGAACTGCCGTTCCTGAAGAATATCATCCTCTATCCGCAACCAGTCCACACCGCCGCCGCTCACCGTATAGTCAGACAACAACCTCTCCGCAAGCCCGGCCCGTCTCCTCACCTTGTTCATCTCATCGATAGCACCCTGGTAGTCCCCCTTCCGGTTCAGAGCCTCCGCCCTCAACAACACGATATCCGCCAGACGGTAAATAGGAATATAACAATCCCGGTAAGCCGTCTCCCCCAGCCGTTCACCGGGCGACCACTTCCATATCTGGCAGCCCACAGGCATACGCACGATATGATTATCACGATAAGCCGTAATCTTCGTCGTATCCAGAGTAGCAGGCCGCCTCACATCATCAGCGCCGCCCCACTCCTTCCACTTCTCCAGAATCTCCTTCGTCGGTACCAGCAGATTACCGCTATTCACATAAGTCGTCACTATGCTGTTCGCACCGTCCAGCACATACGACCATTTCAACGTCCATATATTATCCGTCGTCTTAGGGTCAGCACACACCTTCTTGAAATCAGTCCCCTCCAGCGTATACACATTCAAGTCATACAACCTTTGGGAATACCCGATAGCACCATCATAATCCCCGTTCCACATCGCCACCTCCGTACAAAGCGCATACAAAGCACCCGGACTGTAAATATAAAGCTCCGTCTCAGAATCATCCACCAACCTCGCGGCCTCCGACAAGTCGCCCTTTATCAGCTCCATGATACTCTCCTTCGACGACCGCACAGGCTTATACACATCGCTCTTCTTCAAAACCGGCTGGGAAACCAGAGGGACATCCCCCCATATCTTATACAAATTGAAATAAGCATACGCACGCAAAAAATAAGCCTCCGACAACAAATGGTCACGCCGGTTCTCAGCCATCACCTCACCCATACGCGGAATATAATAAATCGCATAATTAGCCACCGACACCAACTTGTACCAAGCATTCCAGTCACACGAAGGCAACGCCGCCGTAAGCTTGTTGAAACAAACATTCTGATACGGATTCGTACCCCCCGACGAACCGATAAAATTATCCGACCTCGCCTCGTACCAGTTCAAAAAACCCTTCTTATAAGCATCCTTCAATGGCACATAACCCGCATTCAATGCCGCCCGCACATCATTCTCCGTCTTCCAATATATCTCCGTCGATACAGTATTCAAAGGCTCTATCTCCAGAAAATCATTCAAGCAAGAAGACATCAGCAAAACCAGTGAAAATATTCCAACTATCTTTTTCATACCTCCGTGTTGTTTAAAAGTTCAGACTAATACCCAGAAGCACCGATTTCGCCTTGGGATAAGAATTATTATCATACCCGACAGTATACCCCGAAGACGGGATTTCCGGGTCAAAACCACTATAATTGGTCCACGTAAAAAAGTCCTGCAACATAAGGCTTACCGACGCCGAACGCATCTTTGCCGCACTCGCCCACCTGTCTGGCAACCGGTACTCCAACTTGATGTTCTTCAAGCGGATATACGACCCGTCCTCTATCCAGAGACTGCTCGCCTTGCGCGTATTATCCACCGTACTACGGGCACTCGAAGGCTGAGGATACTTCGCGATATCACCCGGGGCCTTCCACGAATTAGCCACATTCACCGGATTAGCCATAGTCAGAGAACTCCACTTATGATCCGAGCGCGAACTCTCATAATTATTATACACGTCACCCCCGATAGCAAAAGAAAAAAACGCCGACAAGGTAAAATTCCGATACCTGAAATCCGTACTGAAACCACCGATAAAATCCGGCTGCCCGCACCCTATCACCTGACGGTCAGCCTCATCGATGACCCCGTCGCCATTCAAGTCGTCCCACATGACATCACCCCCTTTGAAGACCTCGCCCGTAGGAGACCCGTAACGCAACTGCTTCACCTCCCCCGTATAATCCTGCCCATTAAGCTGGTATTTCACAAAGCGGTCCTTCTCATCAAATACAGGAGTCAGCTGCACCCACTCAGGAGTAAAAGCATTCGACTGGTCATAAGGAAAAATCATACGAGCCCTATACCCATACATCGTACCCAGCGTATAACCATTATCCAAAATATACACATCATTCACAATCTGCACCGCCTCGCTCGGAATCGACGTTATCACATTCTTGTTCACCGCAATGTTCAAAGTCGTAGTCCACTCGAAATCACGCGTCTTGATATTCCTCGTAGAAATCATGAACTCATACCCCCTATTCCTCACCGCACCGATATTAGAATAAGAATTATCAAAACCCGTAGTACCCGGCAACTTCATGTTAAACAAAACATGACTCGTACGCTTCCTATAATAATCAAAATTAAAATTGATACGCCCATCCAGAAACGAAAAGTCGACCCCCACGTTATGCTGCTTCGTATCCTCCCAGCCCAGCAAGTCATTCTCAAGCTGAGTAGGCATGATACCGATATAATCCACATACGCCACCGTCGAGTATTGGGACAACGCCGCAAAATCACCCGCCGTCTGGTTCCCCGTCTTCCCGAAACTATACCGCAACTTCGCATCACTCAAGAAACCATCAGACCAGTCCATAAACCCCTCGTCCGAAAAACGCCACCCGAGCGACACAGAAGGGAAAAGCCCCCAACGGTTTGCACGCCCGAAACGCGACGAACCATCATAACGGATGTTCGAGTTGAACAAATAACGCTGCTTATAACTGTACGACACCCGCCCGAACCACGAAGCCATGCGATTCGCCGTCCAAGCATGCTTCGTATCCTCCATATCCACCGTCCCGAAACCCGAAGAAGTCTCCACAGCCTCCGTTATATTATCCGAAACAGACAAGTTCACATACTCCGAAGAATACTGCTGGATGCTGAAACCACCCAGCACAGAAAGCGAATGCACATCATCGAACGTCCTGCTATACGTCAAGATATCCTCATGCGTCCATTTAAAATTAGTCGTGTGCGTATTCTTCGACGACGGTATCTGGGACGCAACCAAAATAGCAGGCTGGAAATAACGGAAATTCTTCTGGTAAAACGACGCGGCAATAGACGTCCTGAACTTCAAATCCTTAATAATCTTATACTCCATGAAACCATTGAAATTCACATCATAATACTTATTGTCATTCTTACACAACATCGTATAAGCCAGAGGATTAGTACGATTGGCTACCACCGGAGCATACGTACCGTCAGACAATATCAGAGCCATGCTCGCCGGACGCGACAATATATTGCTCCGTCCCCCCCAAGGCGTCATCCGGTTGTTCCCCGTCGTAAAAGAAAGACGCGTACCCACCGTAAAACGCTCCGTAGCCGCATAGTCGGCATTCACCCGGGAAGTAATACGCCTGTTGTACGAATTGAGCTGGATACCCTCGTCACTCAAATACCCCGCACTCAAAAAATACTTCAATTTCTTCTCGGCTCCCGAAATACTCGCATCCACCTGATGAGTATAAGCATTCCGGAAAAGAATATCCTGGTAATTATTATCCCACGTAAACGACGGGTTCAGCGTATCCCGCGAAAAAGCAGAAGGCTCGCTATTCTGCAGATAAGCCCGCAAAATCTCATAATCGATACCCTGCTGACGGTTCATCTGAGGCAACTTATGCGAAATACGGGACTGCTTCACGGAATAAGACACCGACACCTGAGGAGTAGAAGAAGTCCCCTGCCGAGTCGTGATAATGACCACGCCGTTAGCCGACTTCGAACCATAAATAGCAGCCGAAGCAGCATCCTTCAACACCTCCACCGAAGCAATATCACGAGGATTGATATTATCGATATTATCCACCTCCATCCCGTCCACGATAAAAAGCGGGTTAGAACCCTCGCTGCTAATCGTCGAGGCACCCCGTATACGGTAAGTAGACGTAGCACCCGGCTCCGATGACGAAAGTATCTCAAGACCAGCCACCTTGCCCTGCAAAGCCGTAGCCACACTCGTAGGCGCATTATTTATCAAGTCCGCAGCACCCACAGAAGTAATAGCCCCCGTAATATCCCGTTTCCTCATCGTTCCATAACCGACCACAACAACCTCGTCAAGCTCCTGCAACGACTCCTTCATCACCACATCGATGACACTGCGCCCCTTGACATCCGCCTTATAACTCACATACCCCGTAAACGAAAAAGTCAACACGCCATCCGCCGCGACATCGATACTGTACCTCCCGTCGATATCCGTCACAGCCCTCGCCTTGCTGTCCCTTACCGTGATATTCACACCCGGCAACGGGCCGTTGCTGTCCGTCACAACCCCCTTGACCACACGCCCCTGAGAATACAGGAACAACGAAAAAGAAAAAAACAATAACAACAAAGTTATCCTCGGTCCTATCATTTCACGTAAAACCATCATCCTATATGTTTATCATTATACTTAGATTCAAAAAAACACACACCGGCCCCCGTCGAGAAAAAAACAGAAGCCCCCTATAAAATCAAAGCCCCTCTCCCTCCTCCGGGTAAGCCAGCGTTACCCTGTAATTCACAGCACTGCCCGACTCAGGAGTAACCCGAAAAATAACAGTATGCGTAAAATCAACATATCCCGACCCCGAAAAAGGCACAAACTCCGTCTCAGACCCATCATCACAAACCTCGACAGACGCCTTCTGCGAAGCAGCAGAAAGCTCCAGCTCCACCAGAATACGCTCCAGTGCAGTACCCTCCGGCACCGTTACGGTAACCGCCGAATTATTGCTGAAATTAGGAAACACACGCCTCAGCACCTCACCCGTCTCATCCCGAAAATCAGGAAAACTCACCGAATACAATTCAGCCTTCGTATACACATAAGTCAATTCCCTCACCACCGAATACACAGCCACCTTCCCGCTCTCGGCACGGACCTCGAAATCCACCGACTCCGAAGTAAAATCCATAGGAGTCAAGCTGCCCGGCGTTACCGTCGTCCACGGAGACAACTCGATATAAGGACGCAACCCCGTCAACACCACATCCGGAGGCAAAACCACCCTTATCACCTTATTCACCTCATCAATCTCACCCACATGCTCCACAAAAACATTCTTATCGGCATTATGATACGGCTTGAACGAAAAATAAGAAATAGCCCTTAAATTTGACTTAGGATAATCATCTATATCCTTACTGCACCCGGTTGCCAATCCGAGTAAAAAAACAGCAAGCCCCAAAAAAACTGTTCTTTTTTTCATGAATTATGATTAGATTTATATTATATATTATACCATAAAAAATAAACATCAAAAAAATATCCGTCGACAATGCAAAAATAAGCGCACAAAAATTCACAAACATGCTCTTTTCGGCAAAAACACTGCTCCTTTTCCCCACAAAGACAATTTTGAGCACAATGTAACAAAAATCCCGAAAAAAAACAGGACAAAAAAAACAGAAAACCTTCCCCCCTGCCCCCCCTTCGGAAAAACAGCCGGAATACAACGACCGCAAAAAGCCGTTTCATACAAAAAAACCGAACCAAAAAGCACACATCTTTGTTCTAAAAAAAGGTATGGAATATAGAGCCTGTCCGGATTTTGCCCGAGCCGGATAATAATTCCCCTATCGGAAAATTCAGCCAAGCTCTTAGATTTTGAAACAAAAATTCTTTTGCAAACACTAAAAATTTTGACACATTTTTTTTATTAAAAAAAATTCATTAATTTCATGGGACGGAAACCAACATCGCGTCCGTACCATGTAGATTAATAACTAACAATTTATATCTTATGAAAGTCATATTCAATATAGAATACCAAACAATCTGGGGACAAATCCTATACCTGACAGGAAGCCCCGATACCCTGGGAAACTTCGACGAAAACAAAGCCGTGCCGATGCGCTACAACGGCAACGGACGCTGGACATACGAGATGGAAATATCACAAGACGATATCCCCTTCGAATACCGTTACCTGGTCAAAGAATATGACAATGTAATAAACCGGGAGTGGGGCGACAACCGCACACTATACCCCGAAAACAAAACCCGGCACTGCCTGGTGTACGACCATTGGAACGAGCAACCCGAAGACAAATCCTTCTATTCCTCAGCCTTCGTCGACGGTATCTTCTCGCGGAACAACACCCATGAGCTGAAACCCTACCCGGTAAAAACACTGACACTCAAAGTCTGGGCACCGACCATACTGCCCGACCAGGTAGTCGCCATTGTCGACCGCAGCTCAGGCTGGGACGTGACAAATCCGAAGATTCTGGACGATAGCGCATACCCCCTCTGGACCATCTCCATACCCGTAGAAAACATAACATTCCCCTACGAGTACAAATTCGTCATCCTCAAAAAATCAGACAATACCCTGATAGGCTGGGAAACCGGAGACAACCGCACAGTCAACATATCCCTGCTCGCCGACAACGAATGCGTCGTCATATCCGGGATGCACCTGCACAACCCCCTTCCCGGATGGAAAGGAACAGGAGTAGCCATACCCGTATTCTCCCTCCGCACCGAACAAAGCCTCGGTATCGGAGACTTCGTCGACCTGCGGAAAATGGTCGACTGGGCTGCAGAAACCGGTATGCGCATCATACAGATACTCCCCGTCAACGACACCACAATGACACACACATGGGTAGACTCCTACCCCTACAACGCAAACTCCATATTCGCACTGCATCCCAACTATCTCCGCGTCGAAGAAATCGGCACACTGAAAGACACCGATGCGATGCAACGATACGAAGAATTGAAAAAAGAGCTGAACGCCCTTTCCGAAATAGACTACGAACGAGTATCCCTCGCCAAAGAAGCATACATCAAAGCCATTTTCTCGGAAACAGGAAAAGAAACCCTCGAATCCGAAGCATTCAAAACCTTCTTTGCGGCCAACAAAGAATGGCTCATACCCTATGCCGCCTTCTGTTGCCTGAGAGACCGGTACGGGACACCCGATTTCACACAATGGAAAGAACACTCCACATACGACAAAGCCGGCATACAACAATTCTGTGCCCCCGGAAACATTTGGTACGATGACATAGCACGCACCTATTACGTACAATACCATCTGGCACGGCAATTAAAAGAAACACGAGACTACGCCCACAAAAAAGGAGTCGTACTCAAAGGAGACATACCCATTGGCATCAGCCGCCACAGCGCCGACGCATGGAGCCATACCACCCTGTTCCACATGGATTCACAAGCCGGAGCCCCGCCCGACGCCTTCTCGGTCATGGGGCAAAACTGGGGATTCCCCACCTACAACTGGCCCGTTATGGAAAAAGACAACTACACCTGGTGGAAAGCACGCTTCCGCAAAATGGCAGAATACTTCGACGCCTACCGCATCGACCACATACTCGGCTTTTTCCGCATCTGGCAAATACCCGAATACTCCGTACAAGGACTCATGGGGCACTTCAACCCCGCGCTGCCCTACACACTCGAAGAAATGCAATCCTACGGATTCTACTTCAGTCCCTACCGGCACGCACGCCCATACATCCGTCCGTACATGCTCGGCGAAATCTTCGGCCAATACGCCGACGAAGTAATGCAAAAATACCTCGTCAGAGAACACGACGGCTCATACACCCTGCTGCCCGAAGTAAACACCCAGCGCAAAATAGAACAGCTCATGGAACAAGAGCCCGACGAGACCCGGAGGACGACAATCCGCAATGGCCTGTTCGCCCTCGTTGCCGACGTGCTGTTCCTCGAAGACCCCCAGCGCAAAAACCACTGGCATCCACGCATATCCGCACAATACACATACGGGTACAAAGCCCTGTCCGATTATGAAAAATGGTGCTTCAACCGCCTGTACGACGAGTTCTTCTACAAGCGGCACGACGAATTCTGGAAACAAGAAGCACTCAAAAAACTCCCTCCCCTCATCTCATCCACCCGGATGCTCGTATGCGGAGAAGACCTCGGCATGATACCCCACTGCGTACCCGAAGTGATGCATAAGCTACAAATACTCTCGCTCGAAATACAACGCATGCCCAAAGAAGCAAACCACAACTTTGCCGATACATGGCATTACCCATACCTGTCCGTCTGTACGACATCCACACACGACATGTCCACACTAAGAGCATGGTGGGAAGAAAACCGGGAACAAACCCAGCAATTCTACAATCATGTACTCCACCTCCAAGGAGAAGCACCCACATATTGCGAACCCTGGATATGCGAAAAAATCATAGACATGCAATTGGAATCACCATCGATGTGGGTCATCCTGCCACTACAAGACTGGCTGTCCACAGACGGGACTATCCGCCGGCAAAACCCGCAGGAAGAACGCATCAATATACCCGCAAACTCCCGTCATTACTGGAGATACCGCATGCACCTCACATTGGAAGAACTACTAAACAAAAAAAGTTTCAACCAAATGATAAAACGAAAAATCCGTTACTTTGACCGATAACACTTCACTCTCATCTCCCCTCGAAAGAGAGAAAACACTACACTCAAACTACTCATTTTCAAACAAAAAGGTCACTTTCCCCATCTCCCCTCTTGAGAGGGGCAGGGGGTGTGTCACGTCCGCGCACAGCTACCTAAAAATCAAAAACAGCCACACAAAGCCGACAAAAAACTCCTCAACCTAACCCGCACATCTCACCGTAACACACCCCTTTATCACCTCTCCAGAGGGGAAACACACACACTAAACTACTCATTATCAAATAGAAAACAGCATCACAGCCTCCCCTCTCGAGAGGGGCAGGGGGTGTGTCACGCCTGCGCACTGCCTCCCAAATCAAAAACAGCCACACAAAGCCGACAAAAAACTCCTCAACCTAACCCGCACA
>OIFE01000745.1_pt1 | contig 21190 bp, 28 predicted proteins | sample 1581921 | NCBI WGS metagenome assembly OIFE01 (sample SAMN04414075, study PRJEB24778) | human gut metagenome | material: faecal | host: Homo sapiens | reverse complement strand
CAATAAATATTGAATCAGAGTGTATTTTGCCCTTGCGGTAGCAAGGGTCCTATTATTTGAAAATCGGAGATTTTCTGTTCCTTATTTTTATATTTAAAAATAAATTATGGAATAACGTTTAGTGCCGAAATTAAGGGCGAATTTAATAATATTTGCCTAACAACAAACAAACAACTTACTCACAATGCCGCATGAATTTAGCAAAATTTGGTTAGTATCAATGCAATCTTTACTCTGAAATAAAAATAAAGTAGATGAAATAGCCTAAATTATAAGCAATTTCATATTGGTAGATGTGTTGAGTCGTGACTTAATAAAACCAAGCCATCAACTGAAAAAAGATGATTAAATTAAGAGGCGTAATGTTGTAAATCGGTCATGTAGCTTTCTTTGAGGGCTTTCCGGTACAAAATATCGTTTGCCGCTTTTTCTCGCGCTCGTTGTCTTATTCGCTCCTTGTCATATAGACGCTTGCGGAGTTTTTGTACTTCTTCCGTTGTGTTACAGTCGGCAAACGAACGAAAACACGGTTTAAAAACGTCGCTTTCAATGTCTAAATCAAGATAATTTACCGGCTTACGTTGCGAAACAAATTTAATGACGTGCTCGCCTAACAAATCCTTTCGGCGTTTGATGAGTAAGTTTTTTAATGAATGGTTCTGTTTAATACCAGCCACACCTTTATTTTCCAGTTTGTCCAGATGTTTTTTATAACGTTCGTATGTTTGATTTACTCGATTGTTCACAAATTGATATTTATGGAAATCGACCAGGATTTTTCTTAATTCTTTCTCTGTAATGTTGAACATTAAAAAGAATTCAACGTTTAAGAAAATCCGCATTGGTTTATGCTTTTGTCCCAATCGGTCATACTCACGTAATACAGTAATCAATTCAGCGTCTTCCAACATTTGAATAGCATTGAGTACCGTATCGTAACGCACTCGATTTTTACCGTTCTTATCCCACGATACATAAGCCTGATTACACATATTAGCGATATGTTCGACGTTTGCGCGGACTTCAAAGAGATAATCGCTTGCCGGAGAAAAGTCACAGTAAGTAATAAGCGTTGGCAACAAAACAGAAAGGACTTCCCGACGTTCCCGGCGGATAGTCTCTCGCTGATATGTACTTAATCGTAAAGCGTTCAAGTAAGGATTCTTATTGAAATTATGGGTTTCACAACGTTGCAGGAAAAACCACGTTGTATAAGCAAATTCCCGGCTCTGGAGATTTTGAGTAAAGAAAGGAGTAAGATTGCGATGTTTTTTCTTCGCGGCCTTCTCATAGTTGACAGCTCGTTTTGATGACTTAAAGCCGAATGTTCTGTTGATTTTTTTACGTTTAATCTTCATTGTTGCTATTTCTTGTTAAGCAACATTTGAATCACGATTTTAAGGTACTCACAATGTAAAAATTTAGTTTAAAACTATTGCAAATAACATTCAGCCCAGTATAATACTAACTGATTTTATTAATCGTGTTTCAAACGTTGCTTTGGTAGAGTTCGTTAAAACACACTTTTTGAATAAGCACCTTTGCCGAGGTGCTTTTTCTTTTTCAGTTTCCTCTCGCCTCAAATCTCATTTCTTGAGCAGAAAGCAAGTTAGTGCTCCCTATTCTACTCTTTATGCACAAAAAAGATCAAGAAAGATCTATTTTTTAAGTTAAAAAAACTCTTTTTTATGGTATTTTATTATTGACCCATACCCACAAGAAGGATACAATGAGGATAACATGATAGATTCAGATATTTCAATTAGAGTTCGCACAAACAGGGCACTGAAAAATCAAGTCGCTAAAGAATTACGAAAAATGGGATTAACCGTTTCTGACGCCATTAGACTATATTTAAGCTACATAGCAAATGAAAAAAAATTACCAAATGAATTAACAAATTCTGCTGTATTGATAAGCATAGCGAAAGAAAGGAAGCTGTAATCCAAATAATCCTCTAGAAATTATCTGTTAAAGATGATTGTAAACGCGGTTATAAAAACCGATCCGTTTTTGGAATTTTAGATATTAAATTTAGATAGGAGTTTAGTTGTTACATCCTCTTAGTTATACTTTATCTCTTTCGCGTTGCCTAAGAATTTAGATGAATATCGTTTTTCTACAATATATCCATAGCCTTTCATAAATACTCCTTTTTTCAAAACTTAACAATTATTGTTTTCTTGAGCCTTTCCATAGAGTTTCTTCAATACCTCAATCATAAATATATTTTTAGGGTATCTTAAGCTAGGATTGGATAACAACAAGATAACGCAAGCAAAAATAGACATTAAAGGGGTAAGGTTTCTGATTAGAAGAATTAGCTCATCTACATCTATTGCCTTTATAGGGTCATTTGTTATAAATGAAAAAAACAACATTACAAAAATAATGCTTAATGCAATACTAACTGATTTATAGGCTAGTCTTGTAAAATACAAAATATAGTGCCAAATTTGGAAAGCCCAATTACGCAAACTTTTCTTCTCATTTGCCAATATTTCCGCATATTCTTTTTCGCTTATAAAAACATCATAAGCATAGATAGGTTTAGCTTTAAACTCTCTTTCAGCTAAACTTATATTGATTTTTCTAATGCCTGTGATAGCTTCTTCTTGATCCATAAATCTTCTCCTATGTATGCAAAACTTAAAAAATCATCCCATAATTGCAAAGATAATAACTCATAGTGTCCTCTCCTGTTCCTTATTTAAGGAAATTTCAGGCTTTTTTTCGGCTATTTCCTTTTTTTTCGCAACTTCATAGGCAAGTTTAGGATAATCCTTTTGCCACTGCGGATAGATTACCTGTAATTCACGTTCTATCGAACGTTGTACGGAATCTTTGAGTAACCGGGTAATGGCTTGATAATCGCCCTTATCTGCCTTTGCTAGCGCGTTGTAATAGTTTTCCCTATCCGTCGGCTCAATAATGGCGATACTGTAACCGGCATTCATCAGTTCAAGATTCATAATTAAACGTCCGGTGCGCCCGTTGCCATCAACGAAAGGATGAATCCCTACAAAATCCGCATGGAGTTTCGCAATTCGCTCAAGCGCCGGCGTTTGGTTTTCTTTATCCAGGCGATTTTGTTCAATTAATCGTTCCATGGCGTTTTGTAACAAATAAGGCTGTGGGGGAATATGCTCCGCACCTTGAATCATTACCGGTACACTGCGGTATTTGCCGGCATAAATTTCTTTCTCTGTGCCTTTCAATAACAACGCATTAAATTCTTTAATATGGCGTTCAGATAGTGATTCTTTCGCTTTCACTATATCCAATAGGTAATTAATGGCTTCCCTGTGGTTGATTACATCCAAGTGATCTTTAAACGGTTTCCCCTTGGCCGTAATCCCATTTTCCAGTAATACCCGGGTTTCAATTAAAGTGAGCTGGTTGCCCTCAATCGCATTAGACGCTTGGTTATAACGCAACATAAAATCATCTTGTAAAGATTTTGTCGTAACCGGGTCAAGCGGACGCTTCGAATCCAATACTTTTTTTAGTTCGTTTACAGTATTCATGTTCACTTTTCCATTTTATGCTTAAAAATATTTATGTTTTTGTATAAATATTTATAACATGCCTTTTTCTTTTAAATCCTTACTAAGTAAGTCATTAAAATACTCTTTCAACTTAATATCATTAAGTAACGCGTATTTCTTCGCTGCTTTGTAAACATCCACCGGAATCATGATGGTAGTTCGTTGTTCGGCAATAGTTACTTCCTCTTTGAGCTGTGGCATAGCCGTTTTTTCAATGCTACCCATAGAAAGCCCGGATTTGCTTAGTGTGCCTTTTGTTAATTTATTCATATTGAACTCCTAGTGCAGTTAAAATTTCATTTGTGATTTGATTAATCTCTGCTTTCGCTTCTTTAGATTGACTTTCAAAAACCGTATTACCGGAACTTAAGACTTCTGCATAGCTGACGCGTACCGCCGTACTACCCTTTAATAACGGTATTTCAAAGTTTTCGTTGATAAATTCAATAACTTCTTTAGCTAAATTTGTCTGCTTATTCGTTTGACTGATGACTAACCCGGCTTTGAGCTTATCATCAATTTGCATACGTGCTTGCACCAACTCTATCGAATCTTTGCATGCCCAAATATCAAATTGTGATGGTTTCAGTGGGATCAGAATGTAATCGGCAAGTTTAATCGAATCGGTCATGGCTTTTTCAATACGTGGCGCACCATCAATAATTAAAAAATCTGCCTGGCGACCAAGTGCTCGGATTTCTTTTTCAGAGAGCCCTTTATCACAAGCAAACACCGGGAAAAAATCATCACCGGCAAGCGCATTCCACTCACGCGCGGACGCTTGTGGGTCGGTATCAATTAATGCGACATCAAAGCCTTTAAGTTGCAGGCAGCGGGCAATATTGATAGAAAGCGTGCTTTTACCACTGCCACCTTTCTGACTTAAAACAGATATAACTTTCATGATAAAGGGCCTCCTTTAATAATTAAGACTGTAATGCAATGCGTAACAATGACATGAATTCGGCAAATTCTTTGCCTTTCATCGCCGGGATGTGTACCGGTCTGCCAGTTTGGCTTGCGATAAGAAGAGAGATAATGATATGATTAAGTTGCATGATTTGTACTCCTTGCTGGGATATAAGTTATGTGCCAACCTCTGATAGTGACCGCTATCAGAGGTTTCTTTTTTGTGTTACCACGGGAATAACTATACCAAACACAAAAACATAAATCAATATTTATTTTTTTATATTTTTACATAAAAACATATTTGTTTTACGCGCTAAAATAGTCATATTTGCGTTTTTGCGTAAATATGTTTTTATGCTAATGAGTTGCTATTGTTACCGGTTTTATCTATGATGATGACTAACTTTTTAGCGAGGGAATCACGATGAGCTTAAATGCGCAAGAATCTTACCGTAAAGACGATTACTTACCGCAAAAAGTCACGCTTTCCGAAGAAAGCCTGTTTTTTGCCAAAATCGACAGGGGAGAAATTAAAGTCAAATCCAATGAAGAAGTTTTAGCTAACCTGGAAAAAGTGTTGGACTTAAAATGAAATTGGATTATACGGTAGTTTGGACGGAAGAAGCGGAACAACAGCTTTTAGAAAAAGCCCGCTTTATTTTGTATGACAGTCAGAGCCGGGAAGTGTCCTTTCGCTTTCACCGGGAAATTCGAGAGCTGACTCAAAAGCTATCCTATGTAGCGACCGCCTATAATGACGATCGATTTCATATCTATACGGTTAAGAACGGGCATAGTGTAAAATTTATTGTGCGCGATGACGTGGTTTATATTTCTGCGTTCCTGGCGAAAGGGCGGGAATTTGTAATATAGCTGGGCATTCCATATCATTATAAAAATAAAAGCATAAATATTGATTTATGCTTTTATTTTTTTATAGAATCAAACTAATATCTTGTACTTATTGCGTATCCTCAATTTTACTAAGATTAATAATATCAAAGACGGAACTTACCTTTGGTTGCCCCAAATTTAATTCACTTGGGTAAAGAGTTATAACTAACTTACAACCCAATTTTTTACACATCTTCGCAAAGGGATAAATGTATTTTTCATAAATACCATCACTATAGAAAGGGTTCATAGAGAGATCAAGAAGTAAATAATGTGCATTCTGCTGACCTGTCGTTATATCTCTTATTGCTTTTTTAATATCTGATGACCAGCTTTCATTAGATAAATCAACATCAATTAAAATTGATGAATCATCTATTTGTTTAAGTTGTTTAAGCAAATAGGATTTACCTATTCCATGTGCTCCTGTGACGCAGAATTGATATTCATCAGATTGTAATATGTAGTTTATTGCACTATCGATATTTGTTTTATCGAAAATATTTGTTGTAGATTCAAACATACCTTCCTCCTAGATTATTGTTCTTGCATAATAGCAAAAATAAAAGCATAAATCAATATTTATGCTTTTATTCTTAAGTGTGTTTATGTTTTTATTTAAACATACATCTTCGACTAAACGGCTTGCGGGCGCATTTGCTCGATAACGCTTGATTAATAGAGTCCTCGTTAGAATCTGGACACAATTTTAAAAAATTACGACGTTTCTTTAATGTTTCGTGTGCTTTTTTAGCCCGAATTGAATAGAACTTATTTAACGGCGGATGACATTCCGGCGTTTTCGCCGCGTCTTTTGGTGATGATAAGCAGAGTAGAGCTTCACAAGCGGTTTTCGTATCACCGGTTAATTCATCTACAGCATGACTTACCTGGCTCATACTGCATAAGGCAAGACATATCACAGCGATTTTAAAGGGCTTTTTCATTTTTAACTCCTCTTCTGAAAGTAATATTAACATTATTTTTTAACAAGTCTTTTGGGTGTGTGCTGATGTTGGCGCTTACCCCATTTGCCTGTAACCAGTATTTATAGGCTTCGGTACGCGCTGGCTGACCGTAGATTTCAATACTATCTGCATGATGAGCAAAGTAGAAAAAACGAACTTTTTCTGTTTCATTCACATAATCGTTTCTATCTAAGTTCACATATTGATATACCCAAGGTTGCCCATTATGATCGCCGGCGTTTTTTGGCACTGTTGCAGTTGGTGTTTGTCGGTACACCTGATTATTTAAATAGATTGCCGGGGCGTCTTCATCGATTTGTGGCGGTTCCGGTGGTGAGGAGCTGCATGCGCTTAAAAAGCAAACAGGGATTAACGTATTCATAACTAAAAATTTTTTCATATTATCCTCCTGGTTATTCACAGTTTTTGTGGATTAAATAGATTGGGCGGAAAGCTCACCACTGAACATGGCTTTTTCCAGTTGCGCTTTAGTCGGTAATTTCTTGCCTAATGCGCGGAGTTGTGGGGAAATCGCTTTCAATTTATCGATGAAATAAGGGTCGTTGTAATACACCGCCTTATTACATAGAATCGGTTTACTGTTGTTTAAGATCACCACTTCTTTAAATTCTCCTATTAGTCTAAATTCCTGCGGTAAAAGCAACGGTCGTCCGTGGTCGGTAATACTGTGACTGGAAGTTTTTCCGCGACTATGGCTTAATTTATCTACAGTACGATTGCCCAGCACTTTTGAATATTCCTCTGCGTCTTCCTGGTTATCCGGGGCGTACAGGATTTTGCAAGCAATGTTATCCAAGATATTTTTTGCTCCGTCTTTACCGTATCCATTCGGTTTATCGGCGCGGAGCTGCCCTTGTGATTGGTAAATAATCAATAAACGTAAACCATAACCGGCGATAAACCCTACCGATTTATTAATAATGCTCAACATACCGACAGCAGTAAATTCATCCATTAATAGTAATAACTGGTATTTCAATGCCGGATTGGTTTCCGGTAACTGATCGATATTATTAGCAATGACCATACTCATGAACAGATTGGCCACTTGCGGAGCCAGGATTAAATCATTTGCCGAAATGTGGAAATAAATCGTGATTTTTTCCCGGCGCAAAGCACGTAAATCAAAATCACTGGTAGAAGTTGCATGCTCAACGATTTCATTTTGAAAAATGGTTAATGGGCTAATAAAGGTTGAATCGATACTACTTTTTGTTTTACCGGATTCGCACGCTATTAAATAAATATTAAGTTTATCGGCAGTTGTTGGGTGAGCAATGCCGGATTGAACGCATAAACGCGCGTGTTGCGCAAAATCAATATGTTCTATTGAACCGTCGTCTTGCGTTTCATCAAAACCGGCATGTAAGCGTAATAGATTGGCATAGGTCAGTGTCATATCGGTAAGGCTTTTTTGACGCATATCCCAAAGTAGAAAAGTGGTTGCTACAAAAAGATTCTGTGCCTGGTGCTGCCAAAAGTCTTTATCCGGGTCACCGGTGAGCGGATATAAGCCCATAGCCTGATTTTTTAAATCGAGTTCGGCGCGCGCTCGGTCGCGCATATCAATACAATCCAGCGGATTAAACCGGTGCGTATTACGGTCAAACGGGGCAAAGCGATAGACTTTTTGCCTTAATATTTTTTGACGGTATTTACTGGTAATGCGATAACATTCGTTTTTAACATCTTTCACAACAACTGATTGTTGCCACTCTAATAAATTCGGTATGACAATCCCTATTCCTTTCCCACCTCGGGTCGGTGCGGCCAACGAAACGAATTGCGCACCGATAAAGCGTAAAAGTTTTTTACCGAGCTTTCCGACAATAATGCCGTTTTCTTCTTCCATCAAGCCCATTTCCCGCACTTCCGAGGTAGTCGCAAATTCGGCGTTACCATAAAGATTCTTTTTAGGCTGATAGAAGAGTTTCAGCATAATCAGTAGGCAGGCGACAAAACTAATCAATAAGGATTGCCAGATTTTCGGATAATTTCCCAGGATGGCATCCAGCGTAAGAGTAGGGTAGTAACGCTTGAACGCTTCAATCAGACGAATTTTATTTGCCAACAGAAGTAAAAGCCCGGTAAGAAAATACGTCGGAATTATTGTGACAAACAGGAATAGCGCAATATTGGCTTTTTTCATAGTTAATCCACCTTGAGAGAGTTCAGTTTGGCTTGCGGATCAAAATAGATTTCCGTCATATGTCTGCCGTATTCGTGGCTATTGGTAACGTGCACGATAATATCTATGGTTTGTTGCAATAAACGACGGATCACATCATAAGAGAGGGTGCGTCCCTGGTCGTTTTGCAAGGTCATTAAGATAAGCCGTTCCCAAGTTTCAGCAACCGAACCGGCGTGACAAGAGGTAATCGAGCCGTTATGCCCGGAAGAAACGACATTGATAAAATCATAGGTTTCCCCACCGCGTAATTCTGCAAGCAGAATACGATCAGGCTTCATGCGTAAGCAGGATTTCAGCAAAGAGGCTGCTGTGATTAAATCGCCGTTTTTAGCTTCACTTGGATAGAATAAGTGGAAATAATTCTTATGTTGGCGTAAGAATAATTCCGGAGTATCTTCGATGGTGCCTAGGCGTTCATGCAACGGAATATAATCGACCAGGGCTTTCATTAAAGTGGTTTTCCCGGAGCCGGTTTCCCCGGCAATCACAATATTTTTCCCGCAAATGACAGCTTGTTTAAGGAATTCCGCATAATCACCCTTATGATAAATTTCCAGTAGTGTCCGGTCATCATCTGACAAACGATTTTCCGTCTTGATAACACGACTAAAAAAGCCGTTGTTGATGTAATAATCCAGGTCAAAAAAAGACTTATTCGGTTTTCGCACCGTAATACTGATGGTTTCCCGTTCACTGGCGGGCGGAAGAATAATCTGTGTCCGCTCGCCGTTCGGTAATACCGCAGATAAGATCGGTTTGGTATCACTGATATAATCCCCGCGATACTTGGCTAACGCCCTAGCAAAAGAATCACATAAATCATAAGTAATATGCGGAGCGTCTTGATAATGCCATACGCCTTTTTTTTCAAAGAAAATTTCACTGGGGCGATTAATCGCAATTTCTGTAATGGCTTCGTCTTCGAGCAATTCTCCGAATAATTTATTGGCATGAAGTAAAATTGATACATCACCGGAAGAATTTATGACCATTATTTATACCTCCTATTTCTGTTTCAATTCGTACACATCACCAAAATCAATATCCCGTGCAACAAAAATCCCTACTAAATCCCCCTGGTTCTTATAAAGGGTCGGCGGAATATTAATGGTTTTTTCCAGGATACTTTGTGCAATTTCCGAACCAGCTTGTACAGTATCAGTTGGATTAAATGTACCGCGTTTAGCTAATTGGGTAGATAGTGCACTGGTTGAATCGGTGATCATGCTTAACATGATGGCATTGCCGAAACGTTCCCAGAAATGATTATCTACATAGCCCGGAATACCGGTTCCGCCTAATTCGTCCGTTGCACCGGAATTAATGTTGATGATGATATTTTTCGGTGTACGGATTTCACTCCAAACCACAAATAAGCGTTCTTCGCCTTGTTGGATCTGACCGTTACGGAATTCACCAAACACGGTAGAGCCTTTTTCAATCAGTAATACTGTACCGTTTGCACTATATACATCGTTTGCCACAACGCAGCCTAGATTGCCGGCCACGGTGGAAACAAGTTTTGTGCGTAAGGAACATTGTATAAACGTGCCTTTTGCCAATAATAAATTAGCATTGCCCGGGAGTTTATGAGCTTTACCCGCTTTAAATGTGCTGACGTTATCTTCAAACATATCGCCTTTTGCCGGTTCCGATGGTTGGTTAGTTACCGTGTCAGTTGTATCTGTATTCTGAACATCTGAAACGGCTTGTAACGTTTCGCCATCGATAGTACCCGGAGACAATCCTTTGATTAAACGGGGGGCGGATGGCATATCTAACGCCTCTGTCGTACTATGATTTTCTACTGGAGCGGTTGAGGTAGGAATTGGCTGTGGCTCCGGATTCAAAATCGCCGGGATTTCTGCCGGTGGTGCCGTAAATATTTTTGAACGCACCGTCGTACCGAATTCTTCTTCCTTAACCTGTGCCGGTTGCGTATTCTTTTTATTCAAAAAGGAATACCCCAAAAACGCCAGGGCAAGCAGTGCAATAATCAGAAAAATAAATAAATTTTGGTTTTTACCGCGTTTGGCAATTTTGCTGACTTCCGGTTGATAATCAGTTTCCGTTTTGTCATCCGTCGGCTGAATGGTTTTGTTATCGTTCATCTCTGCCTCCTATCGTTCGTCTCTTGCCACATTTGGTGAAATGGTCGTGTTATAAGTTACCGGTGTTTTTCCGTAACTTTGATTGTAAATGCCGACCACTTTTTCACCGCTACGTAACACCAATTTTTCTGCTATTTTTTGGATGACTAATACCTGATAATTACCGTCTTGTTTTACATTAGTATTTAACAGGCTTTCGGTGGAGCCTTCTAACAAGAAGGCTGCAGGAAAGGTTTTATTCGGGGCAAAGCCAAGATAAGTAAATACGCCATCATCGTACGCATAGTTCGGTGTAATGGTTTCGCTACCAGCCTTAACTTTCATTACGTAATCCCAATTTTTCGGTGTTTTAGTGCTTTGCAAAGATTTTTCAATCGCTTGTTGTTCACGTTCGCGTTTATCCTTTTGACGTTGTGTGGCTAACTGTTTTTGTTTCTCCGTCGGATATGAAAAATTTACCTGATATGATGATGTTGATTTTTCCGGTACGAGTATTAGATCAAAGGAGTACGTACGTTTATTCGTATTAATAAACAAGTTTGTATTCCACTGCCCCGGGGTCGGTTCAAAGTAGTTTTCGCCCTCACTACTTTGTTGTTTTACCACCATTGGTTTAATCAATACAAAATTTGCATTATCGGTAATATCCCAGCCGTCTTTAAAACCAGTGTGTTTGTATAGAATACGCTCATCATCGGCAAAAATGATTACGGTAGAAAATCCATCTTTCGCATAGACTTTTGTCACATCTAGCGCGTTATAAACTTGTGATTGAATTCGGTCATCATATTTTGATTTTATCGGTGTGCTAGCCGCGTAAGTTTCCGTGCCGAACACGATAAGCAATAAACAAAGTAATTTGCGCATATTAAGCCTCATTATCTACCCGGTAATGTGTCACAATAAATCCTAACGGGTTATCCATGCGGAACCCTTCAACCATATTTTTCACTGGTAAATATTCATAAGTTAAAGAAACTACAATATTTTTTGCCGTTTCTTCTCCAGTTGACAAATTACGTTGAATTAAACGAACGCGGGCAGTTGCAATATTGCTTGCTTGGCCATCCGTACCAACTTCTTTTTTAGATAACACAATAGAAATGATTTCTGGTTTAACGGTGTTACTACTACCTAATTTTTGGTCACGTGCATTCTTACCTTCATAAATGCTACGATAATCTTTCGCAACTTCATCACTACTCATCATTTGCGTAAGTTCATATTCTTGTTGCAAGGTGTTGAAATAATAGCCTTCACGTGTTTTGATATATTGACTAATGAAATGTTTATCCATGGCGTCATCCGTGGTCAACGTTTCCACATCCAAACGAGTAATGACGTCAGGAATACCCGTACCGTTATCACGAATCAGAAATGGTACAACCTCACGCAACGGTAAAATACTGACAATGACCGCACCGAGAATGAGGCTAATCAGCCAGGATACTCTAGCCACTTTCCAGGCGCGGGCTTCCGATTTTTCGATATTCTCCTGGTTTTTGGCTTCTAAATCCCGATTTTGGTCAAGAATGTCTTGTTCGATATTGGTCATTTTTTATGTTCTCCTTGCGGTTGCATTGTTTTATTAACAGGTTCAAAGGATGTACCTTTTAAATCATCCGGCCAACTTGACGAACAACCGACCAGATTAAAAAGTACAAAAAACAAGCATAATTTGTGTATTTTTTGCATAAAAACCTCTTTTTTAAGTGTAAAAACCTCTACAAAGTAAATTGCATAATGAAAAATAATGGAAAAATTAAGACTTGCCGGCGCGATTCCTTACTGAATTAGCAACTGCCCGCGCCGTTCGATGTATTGCACTACCAACTTTATAAGCAGTCGGCGCGCGACTGTATCCGGCACCGCTTGCGCCCATGCCAAAACGGGCGGTATTTTGTACGGCATTTTTAACACTGCTAAAGATTCCGCCTATTCCTCGTAATCCGGCAGAATAAGTAGCACCTTCTACAGATACTGAAGCTAACTGGGAGGCGTAAGTTAATGATAGGTAGGATATGAACGCCATAAGAATACCAAATCCTAAAATTTCAAATCCGACCCTTATTAAGTTAAGTTCACTAGCTTGTAATAGTAATGAGGTGATATTTTTACCAAAGAATGACATTCCCATACGAAGTGAAATACCGATAAACACGACAGTAAGAATATTGGCAAAAATAAGTTGAAGCCAGTTATTAAACATGTTACGTAAGAAATTATATAGCACACAGAAAACAAAAATTGGCGCAGTAACGGTTAATAGTTTTAATGTGATAGTTGTAAAAATAAATATAAAAAATGGTACAAACAAAGAAAAGGCAATACCAATCCAAGCTAAGCCAGAGGCTACTAATCCTTCTGCTGGGACGTATTCAGATTTATCCAAGTCAAAAAGTTGGCTAGCAATATCTGTACCTAGATCTAACTGGTCATCCATTAAACTGGCTATACCGTTTCCGGTAAAACCGGTTAAATTTGTTTTGAGATCATCAATTATTGCTAATGCGCCATCTAAATAGCCACCATAATTCATCATTATAGAAATGATGATCATTTTACTGGCAAAATCATATAAGAGTTCTTTTGCCGGCGCTTCCATTTTGCCTGCAAATATTGCAAAACCTTTAAAGGTATAATAGAGCAATAAACTAGCACCAACTATACTATAAAGAGAGTTAGCAAAACCTGAACTCATAGACTGACTGACCGAAGCCAGTAAGTCTGTTATGAATGAATCTATAGTCTCAAAAAATCTCATTTTTTATTAACCTAATAATTTCCTCCGCGAATATTCGAGCGACGAATACTTGCTTGAGCTTTATTTGCGTTTCGGCAATTAGAATTTGCCATCAGAGGTTCGGCTTTTTTCTCACATTCTTCTAACATTTTTAAACGTTCTGTCGTATGTTCTTTATAGTAGTCTATGCTTTTGACTTCTTCAGAACAGGCAGATACTAAAAAAGTTAATGTAACCATCATAAGTAGTTTTTTCATGAGAATACTCCGTTTTATTAATTAATAACTACCACCTTTGCCATTTAGACGACGCTGGGAGGCGAGTTGTTTTTGTTGCTCATTCATTAAGCGACGGTATTCCGTTTGCCGTGCGTTGAATAAATCCAACTGGACTTTTTGTGATTGCAATGCGGCCAACTGCACGTCCATTGCATTTTTTAAGTCCTGGCTTTCTTTGACGTCTTCAGATTTTGTCATCCGTTTAGCGAGTTTATCAATAGTTTTCAATTTACTATTGACGTTACTTTCAAACGAATCTAAGAAACTCATGCTTTCCACAGTGGAAACAATATTTGCTTCACAGGAAGTAATTTCACCTTGACGTAAATTCTTACAACGGTCGAAAAGGTTGTATTTTTCAAACAGGCTTTTGGCATTCGCGCTTAATGCGTTTTTCCCACCGGAAACTAAATCGATTACCGGGGTAAACTCCGATTTTAAGCCATTTATTTCACCATACAAACTATGAGCTTCACCGATGAAAGCCTGCACATCACGAATGCCGGTTTGTGAGGCTAATTGGTCGGCATACGCTTTCAGCTCATTTTTATAATGCGAAACTGTATCCGTCCACTGTTTAGCCTCTTTTGCCCATTGTTGCACGGTTTGAAGCATGCTCATTTGACGTTGACCGGCAGCTGCGGGATCAACAACCGGAATTCCGGCTTGCACCAATACCGGCATAGATAAAACAGCAACTAAACTGAGTTTTTTAAACATTTTCATCACGTTCTCCTTATACACAACGTTGTTTATAAATCGGAATCCAGTCATTAGCGGCTTCGCCGACTTCTTCGATAATTTGATGTAGGATTTCTGCGTTATCCTTACTGGTTGACAGAATTTTTAAGTTTTCACGCCCTAAACCGCTTAAATCTAACTTAGCTAAGGCTGTTTCTAGCCCTTTACGCACTAAGAAAGTACGGGAATCCGGTTGTAATTCACGGATAATTTCAAATTGTTTTTCACTGATTCCGAAACCATCCACATAATCCACTTTGCGTGCAATCGGGTTAGGTAAACAAATGGTTGTTTCACATTGCTCAACTACCGCGCGAGAAATTGGGCTTTTCAACACTTCATCCATACTTTGGGTCATCGGTATGACAATTCCATCTTCTTTCCGAATAACTTTTAATTTGTTATAGGCAAAGTCGGAAAACGCTTCATCTTTTAACCATTTCCAGAATTCATCCATAAAAATGATCAAACGACGACCATCTAATAATTTTCCGATACGGTGTAATAAGTAGAAAGAAAGCGGACTACAAGTATCCTGGTCATCTAAAAACTCCGTACCATCAATGCCAAATACGGCATGCCCGGTAAAATCTAACGTATCGGCAGGATTATCAAATACCCAACCGAATTCCCCACCTTGCGCCCAGTTTTTCAAACGACGGGCAAGGGAGTTTTCTTTTTCGGCTTTAGTTGAGCCTTCCGGCAAATGTTCGATCACGCGAGAAATCGGATAACTGCGGTATTCCATATCAAATTCCATCACCGATTTAACCGCCTTGAATAATTCTTCTTCATCGAGTGATGACAACGTTCTGCCGTTACGCGTAACTAACATTTTCATCAACGTGGAAAGGAAAGACAGATTTTCCGGCGTGTTTTCACACATAAACGGATTAAAACCGGTCGGCACACCTTTACGGATCAGCATGTATTTTCCGCCCATGGCACGAATACAGGCTTCCGCACCGTAATCTTTATCCAGATATACCATTGTCAATTCACGTTTTACCGAGGTCGGTAAAAAAGTAGAGGTATGTCTGAATTTATCCAGTTGTGTCATGAGAAACGTCATCAACATAGTTTTACCGGAACCCGCTTGCCCGAATACTGCGGTATTCCCCAACCGTTTTTCGCCTCTGTCATCAACACCGGGTGCGCTTTGGTGAAAGTTAAAATAGTACGGTTGACCGTTTGGTGTTTTCAGCAACGTTACCGCGTCTCCCCAAGGGTTCCCGTTGCGTTTACCGGAGGCAAAATTATGTAAAGAAGTTAGCGACGCATAATTTCTTGAACTTAACATTGCCAGGCGTGGACGGTAGGCAAAATTTGCTGGGAATTGACCGAAATAAGACGCGCTTAACGCCGTATTTGCCAATGTAATAATCAAACCTAAACTACTTAATACCGCAATAATTTCATTGGTTTTATCAGTAACATCTTTTATAGAATCACCGTACACCATCATGCCAAAATGATAATAACCAAAGGATAAACGACCACTTGCTAAATCATCCAATGCAACAGTTAAATTATCAACTTGCGAAATGGCAGCCTCATTTGAGGAATTTAAGCGTTTTTGCTGTCTGTCTAACTTCTCTTTTGCAACATTGCTTGGCATGGACTGAAAAGATTGTGTAATGACATAATCGGCATTGATATACATTAATGCGTCAAAAAAACCCTCACAGGTTTCTTCCGTATAATCTTTAATTTCAAGACAGCGGAAGAAACGGCTTTCACCATTAAAAGTAATTTGCCCGGTTTCTTTGCCAAAATGTAAATCGGTATTCCCCAGTAAGTGATAAAACGACGTGGAGGTAACGCGTACCGGTTGCCAACGATTTGTAATCAGATAGTTGTAAAACGATAATTGTTCAGAATAAAGCGCACCGCCTTTATTAAAGGTAGTTAACGCTTCACCGCGAAAATCTTCCAGTGCTTTATCCAAGCGGGAACACATTTCTTGCATAGTCTCTAACTGATAAGCAAGCTCCTGTTTTTTATCCTTTAACTTGGTTGTTTTACGAGATATTTTTTCCAGTTTTGAATAAGGGGTATAAACCAACGTAACGTATAGTATGTTACGTTGTAATGTTCCATTATTAAAACCGGCATAGTATTTATCATTTACTTCCTGCGTAAACTCGGAAGAAAAATGACCATCCAAGGTTTCATTGACTTTATGGCGAATATTATGCTGATAAAAACTAACCCCTTTTTTAGAAAAAGATTGGATTAAGGTATTCAACTTTTCTTTACTAAGATTGAGCTCATAATTTTCTGCGGTTTCAAACGTCACCCCTTTACAACACCAGGTGGCGACTAAATCACCGTTACGGGTAATCACGACATTCGGTGCAATATGAGAAGAATAAGGAATGAATTTGGAATAATCCTTTTGTTCACTCAGTTTAATACCTAATGTTTCGATTCGATTTTCAGAAAAAGAGGTTCGATTGTATTTTTGTGCCGTAAACGTTTTACTGCCAAAAAAACGCACGATCTTACCTAACCCGCTATTTGTCTTACAATTGAGCATATTCAATGTTAAAAAATCCCTATCTGTTTCATACAGTAATCTTGTGCCAATAAGTAGCGGAATAGCCGGTAATACGGCATATAATTTTCCGCTGATGAAATATGCCAGACCACTAAGAAAAGCGATGGCAAATATTATTGGAATGGGGATACCGCCGATCGTGGCTTGTGTTATCATGCCTTTAAAAAGCGGTTCACCACTGATTGTATTTTCTGAATCGGCTTGCATGTTTTACCTTCTTTAAGGGAATAACCACAGTGCAATTTCAGGAAGAACAATTAATGTAATCGCACCATAAATCACTTTTGCTATACTTTCGAAAGGTTGCCCTCTCCACATCATTTGATAAGCTGCAAATAAACCAGCTAATAAAAAGATAATCCCCGCAAAACCATGAATTTCAGTTGAGAATTGACTTAAATATTCTTTTGTTTTTTTTAACCCAGCGGCAAAAGCGGGATTGGTTGCCACCATGAAAAGCGCTGGAATAAGTGTGTAATGCAGTTTATGAGAAAGTTTATTAAACATCTTTAACGTCCTTTATTGGTTAATAATTAGTTGATAGAAGCAAGTTTCTTATCTTCTGCCGGCGGTGTTACCGGAGGAAGATTTTTATATAATTTGATTTGATGACGGTTTTTTCTGGCCTGTTGTGGTTTTTTCTCCTTTTTAGTTGCGGTTACTTTTGCTACTTCGGCAACAGCAGCAATAGGTAAAGGTTCATTTATCAAAGAGGGAATCGCAAAACTTTTTTCCGGGGTCGGTTCAAAGAGTTGTGCATGTACTCTTTCGACATAACTGGTTCCTCGAAAATCTCTTTTATATCCACGTAAGAAATTTCCGGAGTAATAGCAACTCAACGCGTCATTGACACTGCCGCTACGTTGATAACAGTCTTGCAAAATTTGTTGCGCCACCTGCAAGTTATTACAAGGGTCAAACATTTGCTCAAGTGTTACCCCATAACGTGAAAAGTTATGTTTGTTGATTTGCATAAGTCCGACAGAATAGTTTTTCCCCTCCTTTTCAAGTTGTTGTGCGGTTAATACCGCACTATTAAAGTCAGTGGGTTGTTTTACCCAGCCATCTACTACGCCTATCGCAAATTGATTTAATTTGCTTTCTTCTTTCATCACAGATAACGCAGTATCCGGATGAACGAGCGGGGCGCATATAGCAATCATTTGTAGAGCTGTCATTGACATAATCTTTTACTCAATTCAGAACGGAATATCATCATCAAAATTATCTGCTGGAGTTCCCGCTTGCGGTTGTGGTGACGTTACCGGTTTAGCCTGGGCTTGTGCCGGTGCCTGTGTTGATTTCGGATCACCTAACATTTGCAATACATCACCTTGAATTTCAGTGGTGTAACGGTCTTGCCCGCTTTGGTCTTGCCATTTACGCGTTTTTAAACGCCCTTCAATGTACACTTGTGAGCCTTTATGCAGGTATTCACCGCACACTTCCGCTTGACGGCGATAAAATACGACACGGTGCCATTCAGTTACTTCCCGGCGTTCTCCGGTATTTTTATCCGTCCAGCTTTCACCGGTCGCAATACTAATATTCGCGACAGCTTCTCCGTTCGGCATGACGCGCATTTCCGGCTCATTGCCTAAACGACCAACGATAATGACTTTATTAACTCCAGCCATAACTTTTCTCCTTAACGTTCCAAATCTCTTGCCTGGTTTTTTCTAAAAACGGATCGGTTTTTGGAATTTTTTTATTGAGCTCATAAATGCCCACCTTATGTTCTAAAAAGTCCTCCAGAAATACTTTTTGGAAGTCATTGTAAAATCAGCTATTATCCGAATAAAAAGAGGTGAATTATGTTAGTTGGTTATGCCCGTGTATCGACAAAAGAACAAAACTATGAAATGCAGATCCAAGCACTGAGAAATGCCGGATGTGAAAAAATTTTTTCTGAAAAGGAAAGTGGAAGTTCTGATGACCGTAGGGAATTCAAAAAGGCATTAACTTTTCTCAGGGAAGGAGATACGCTCATAGTATGGAAATTAGATAGGTTAGGACGTAGCGTTTCTCAATCAAGCCGGTTTCTTGAAATACTAAAGGAGAAAAAGGTGAGTGTTGTCAGCCTTATCGAAAACATAGACACCAGAACAATATTTGGAGAATGGTTATTTTATTTTGCATCCATATTCGCAGAAATGGAACGTAACAGTATCATTGAACGCACAAAAGCAGGCATAAAATTTGCAAGAGAAAAGGGTGTAAGAATAGGACGCCCGCCTAAAATGACAGAAGATAATATAGAGATAATAAGAGAACTGTTAAAGGCTGGTTGGACGGTAAAAAAAATAGCAGAGAAATTAGGCATATCACAGTCAAGTATATATGCCTATTTTCCTAGTGATATTATCGAGGATTTACACCCTAAAGCATTATAAAATCTATCTAAAACGTTCTTGTGCAGACGGTAATTTACGTTCACTTAATAGCTTACGTTTATTTTGCTCATAACGCTCTTTCGGAGAAAGGGCTTTTTCATTAATCTTAGCAATGCGTTCTTGTTGATTTAAAGTATTCAGCATTGATAACCGTCTTGCACGTTGATATTCAATTAACGGATCAGCTTTGTACGATAATCCTTTATACCGTTCAACAATATCGGCTTTCCAATGCTTACGATTCAAGATAATTTCATTACTCATATTTCCCGATTTATCATTTATGAATCGAGGCAAAGAAACTTTTTCAATGTGGCTGACTTTAAGCGATATAACATCACCACGTTTAACATCTGAGGATAATAAACTTTGCTCTAATGTTTTACTCCATATCGTCACATTTTTACCATTTTGCGCCTTATATGTCACAAAATAGCTCATTTTATTTTCAGGCTTATGCTGATAAAAATCTTTGCCAAAATCGACAATTTCGACAGCTCGGCTAGGCAATTTATTAACGGATTTTTTGAATGGTGTTGCCTTAGCCTCAACACTTAATGAATTAAGATACCTTGCAAAATGTGTTCTGATTTCTTGTAAATCATGGAGATTGATATTAACTCGATTTCCATTGTTATCGGCAATTTTTAAAATGACATGACAATGAGGATTATCCGTATCACCATGATAAGCCAATACGAACATGTTATCAGGATATAATTTTTTCAAAGTTGCTTTAACAGCCTTCTTAATTTTTTCCTCCTGAATGCTTTTATCACGCATAGAAAAAACAATATTCATCGTTTGGCGATACTCGCGTTTAAGCTCATTTTTCTTCTTGATTTTAACACCATTATCACGCAAATAATCTCTAAGCTCGCGTACTTCCTCACGACCTTTATAAACTAACCCTTGTTCATCCTCTAACTGAATCTCACCATTTCTTGAAATATAATCCATGTGTGACTTGATAGCTTTAAGATTCTTTCCGCTGCTTGTAATTTTAACCATAACCTCATTAGATTTTTGTAAATTACGTGGTGCTTTTGGTTTGGATGAAGCATTATAGGAATAGCTAGATTCTCTAAATTTCTTATTACTAGAATAAGAAATTAAAGAATCTTTTTTAGCTCTTCTAACTAACCATTCTTTTTCGATACGAACGCCCATCTATCCACCGTTTTTGAAATTAAGTTATCAAGTTTTTTATCCAATTTATCAATCCAGAATTGAGTATTTTTCAATGCTATTGATAGTTCCCTTTCATTTATGTCTTTAGATAATTTTTTAGCAATCTGATTAACGTTTCGTCCAACTTGATTTAATGCTGTTCTTAACTTTATGATTTCAGATAATTCATCATTCAAAAGTTTAGGATCGTTAGAAAGTGTAGATAAAACCCTAAAAACAATTTCCTCACTAATCGAAAATCCATGATTTTCTGCGTGCATTTCCAATGCAGAAATTTCAGAAAGTGTGAGGCTTATTCTAATTTGCTTCTTTTCTAGTTCACGAGGCGGAAGCATTTCAATAAACATTACATCATCAGAAAAATAATTTGATAAAACTTTAGCAACTAAACTACTTAAACTATTTCCAGTTTTATCACAAACCTCATCTAATTTTTTCCTTAAAGAGTTATTTAACGTTATAATAACTCTACAATTTTTGTCTGAAATCATTCTATATTATTTTCTAAGGTGTATCACTTTAAGGCGCTTGTCGCTATCCTGCATTAGTCCTTTAAAGAACATGGACTTGAATCTAACACAAAACTCAGATTTATGCAAAGAAATGTAGAAAATTTAAGCTAAACGTAGTATCATCAGA
>OIFE01000744.1_pt1 | contig 21190 bp, 17 predicted proteins | sample 1581921 | NCBI WGS metagenome assembly OIFE01 (sample SAMN04414075, study PRJEB24778) | human gut metagenome | material: faecal | host: Homo sapiens | reverse complement strand
TTCCGGCACAAACTCTCTCTGCCTGATTAGCTGATGCGTGCTTACCTGTACCAATAGCCCAAATAGGCTCGTAGGCAATAAGAACCTTTGCTGCCTGTCTGTCAGTAAGTCCCAATAATGCTCTCTTTACCTGCATTCTTATTTTTTCCATTGTAACTCCGGCCTCTCTCTGTACAAGAGTTTCGCCACAGCATACAATAGGCGTAAGACCACATTCAAGAGCCTTATGTACTTTCTTATTTACAGTCTGGTCAGTTTCGTTAAAGTACTGTCTACGCTCAGAATGACCGAGAATAACATATTCCACGCCCATTTCCTTTAACATAGTACCTGAAATTTCTCCTGTGTAAGCACCACAGTTTTCAAAGTGCATATTCTGTGCACCAAGTTTAATACTTGTACCCTTTATTGCATTACCTACACCGGCTAAGCTAACAAATGGCACACAAAGAACTACATCAACATCGTCAGTATCTATCTTGTCCTTTAATTGTTCTACAAGAGCAACAGCATCACTTGGTGTTTTATTCATTTTCCAGTTTCCTGTAACAATTTTTTTCCTCATAATAAACGCACCCCTCTATAAAATTGTATTATACTTTATATAGTATTTAATATCATTACTTCATTATACCATATACACCACAAAAATCAAATACTATTTTAGCAATTCTTTCCGTAGCAATTATAATAATAAAATAATGTTTCAAATCCATCAGGATTTTACTTTTTTTGCAATCTAAAGGCTGCGAAAAATAAATCGCAGCCTAGAGGGATAACATCAATAATTATTATTTATCCTGAACAGCTTCAACACCAGGAAGTGCCTTGCCTTCAAGGAATTCAAGAGATGCACCACCACCAGTAGAAATATGGCTCATCTTGTCGCCGTAACCCATCTGGTTAACAGCTGCTGCTGAGTCACCACCACCGATAATAGTTGTAGCATCAATGTTAGCAAGTGCTTCTGCAACTGCCTTTGTACCTTCTGCATAGTCAGGGATTTCGAATACACCCATAGGTCCATTCCAAACTACTGTCTTAGCATCTTTTAAAGCTTCTGCATAGAGAGCTCTAGTCTTTTCGCCAATATCGAAACCTTCTTCGTCATCGCTGATGAAAGGCTTGCTTGGGTCATCAAGAGGTCTTTCTACAGTATGGTGAGGCTTGCCAGCACCAAAATCCTTAGCTACTACTGTATCAATAGGAAGGAGGAACTTAACACCCTTTTCTTCAGCTTTCTTAATCATTTCAAGAGCGTATTCCATCTTATCTTCTTCAAGTAAGCTCTTACCGATGTTGTAGCCTAAAGCCTTGAAGAAAGTATAAGCCATACCACCACCGATAATAAGTGTGTCAACCTTTTCAAGAAGATTGTTGATAACATTAATCTTATCACTAACCTTTGCACCACCTAAGATAGCAACGAAAGGTCTAACAGGGTTGTTTACTGCATTACCAAGGTAATCAATTTCTTTCTGCATAAGGTAACCAACAGCTGATTCCTTAACAAAGCTAGCAACACCAACAGTTGAGCAGTGTGCTCTGTGAGATGTACCGAAAGCATCGTTTACATATACATCATTGTCGCAGAGAGAAGCAAGTTCCTTGCTGAATTCTTCTACATTCTTAGTTTCTTCCTTACGGAAACGAGTGTTCTGAAGAAGAACAACATCGCCGTCTTTCATTTCAGCAACAGCCTTGGTAGCTGCTTCGCCGGTTACATTGTAATCAGCAACGAATTTTACCTCTTTGCCCAGCTTCTCGGACAGTCTTACTGCTACAGGAGCTAAAGACTCGCCTTCGTTGGGGCCGTTCTTTACTTTGCCCAGATGAGAACAAAGGATAACCTTGCCGCCATCGTTGATCAGCTTCTTGATGGTAGGCAGAGCTGCAACGATACGGGTATCGTCAGTGATCTCACCGTTCTTTAAGGGAACGTTAAAGTCGCATCTTACCAGGACTCTCTTTCCCTTTGCGTTAATGTCATCTACAGATTTCTTATTTAATCCCATGGTATTAACCTCCAATTATTTTAGTATCTAAAAAGGGCCCGGTCCTTGTAAGACCGGACCCTGATAGGTCTTTACGCGTTAACGCCTGTCGGCTTATGCTAACTCGCTGAAGTACTTGATGGTACGAACCATCTGAGAGGTGTAGCTGTTCTCGTTATCATACCAGGATACAACCTGTACCTGAGTATTGCCATCTTCCATAGGAGCAACCATGGTCTGAGTTGCATCGAAGATGGAACCGTAGGTGCTGCCTACGATATCGGAAGATACGATCTCATCGGTGTTGTAACCGAAGGACTCGGTAGAAGCAGCCTTCATTGCTGCGTTGATCTCTTCCTTGGTTACAGCGCCCTTAACTACTGCTACCAGAATGGTGGTAGAACCGGTAGGGGTCGGAACACGCTGAGCGGAGCCGATCAGCTTGCCGTTCAGTTCGGGAATTACCAGGCCGATTGCCTTAGCTGCACCGGTAGAGTTGGGAACGATGTTGCAAGCGCCTGCACGGCTTCTTCTCAGATCGCCCTTTCTCTGAGGTCCGTCAAGGATCATCTGGTCACCGGTATAAGCGTGAACAGTGGTCATGATACCGCTCATGATAGGTCTGCAATCGTTCAGAGCCTTAGCCATAGGTGCTAAGCAGTTGGTGGTGCAGGAAGCTGCGGAGATAACGGTATCTTCGGGCTTCAGGGTCTTGTGGTTAACATTGTATACGATGGTAGGAAGGTCGTTACCTGCGGGAGCAGAAATAACAACTTTACGAGCACCGGCAGTGATATGTGCGGAAGCCTTCTCCTTAGAGGTGTAGAATCCGGTACACTCCAGAACTACATCAACCTTTAATTCACCCCAGGGAAGCTTGCTTGCGTCAGCCTCTTTGTAGATGGTGATGGTCTTGCCGTTAACGGTGATGCTGTCCTCGCCAGCCTCAACGGTGCTTGCATACTTGTAAACACCCTGAGAAGAATCATACTTCAACAGATGTGCCAGCATCTTAGGGCTGGTTAAATCGTTGATTGCTACTACTTCATATCCTTCTGCATCGAACATCTGTCTGAATGCAAGACGACCAATACGGCCGAAACCATTAATTGCTACTCTTACTGCCATTTTAGTTTCCTCCTAAAATATTAATTTTATATCTTTTGACTTACTGTGATCCACAGATTGTCAAAATTTTATCAGCAAATTCATTTTACCTAATTCCTCTTTATAATTCAAGATGTAAATGCAAAATATTTGTGATTTTGTGGTAAATTTTACAGTTTGTTTAGAAATGCTATGGTTTTTCCCTTCATTTTTGCTATAATAGGTTCGTATTATGATAACCAGAAAGGATGAAAAATATGTCTATCAAAGCAGATTGTCATCTTCACTCTTCTTTTTCGGGAGATTCCCAGGCTCCCATGCCGGAGATGATCGATAAAGGTCTCGCTCTGGGACTGGAGACCATGTGTTTTACCGAGCATAACGATTTTGATTATCCCCGCACCGAGGAAGGACCGGGAACAATCTTTTTACTGAATACGGATTCCTATCTGTACGACGTGCTCCGCTGCCGCGCGAAATATGAAGGGAAAATGCGGATCCTCTTCGGCGTGGAGCTGGGATTGCAGCCTCATCTGGCCGACCGCAACGAAGATTTTATTTCCGCCTATGATTTTGATTTCGTCATCGGCTCCACTCATCTCTGCAAAGGAATGGATCCCTATTATCCGGAATATTTCGAGAAATTTTCCTCCGAGGAAGAAGCCATCCGGGCTTATTTTGCAGAGACACTGGAGAATCTGAAATGCCATGACGATTATGATGTATTGGGACATCTGGACTATATCGTCCGTGTGGCTCCCACCAAGGACAAGAACTATTCCTATGACAAATATAAGGATGCCATTGATCCGATCCTGGAGCTTTTAGTGCAGCAGGGAAAAGGTCTGGAACTGAACACCGGAAGCTTCCGCTACGGTCTCAGACAGCCTCATCCCTGTACCGATGTTCTGCGCCGCTATCATGAGCTGGGCGGTGAGATCATCACCGTAGGAACCGATGCCCACAAACCTCAGGATGTGGGATCCTATCTGGATCTTGCCTCCGAGATCCTTCAGCTGTGCGGTTTCAAATATTACACAATCTACGAAAAGCGCAGCCCGGAATATCACAAGCTGTAATTTTCTTTATTCCCTATCCTCCAAGCTGAATGTGTTCCTTCATCAGCTCGCGAAGCAACGCATCCGCTGTCCATGAGACATTATACGGTGTCACAATCGCCTTCAGGGCAACCGGTGGTAAGCCGGTTGCCTTATATTCTGCCAGGAATGCATCCACCTGTTGCGAATCCATTCCGGAAAACACCAGCATTTCCATTGCAAAATCAGGACCGTTATATATTTTTCCATTCTTATGAAAACCGCTGATTTCCGCCAGTGTTCCGATCTTCTGTCCATAGTCCCTGCGGTTCACCGCCGTCACATCCACACCTATTTTCTCCGCTGCCACACGCACAGCCCGGTCTTTTTGTGTACTCACGCCAAACAATAATATTTTTGCCATTATATTTCCTCACAGTCCATCACCCGGAAGCCGTTCTTTTCCAGCAATTGTGCAAATACTCCCTGTCCGGGGATGAGTTTACCGGTAAAGTTTCCATCATAAATCTGCTTTACGCCGCAGCTGGGGCTTCGTGACTGTAAGATTGCCAGATCGATGCCATTCTCTTTGGCGATCCGCAGAGCCTCCTCTGCGCCTTCCCGAAACTGCCTGTCCACATTTACGCCTTTACAGTTTATGACCTCACCGCTCACGATCTCCGACGGATCCCTCGGGGTCGGAAGTCCTCCCAGCACCTCAGGACATACTGGGATCACCTCATGCCCTTCCAGATATTTTGCCACACGCTCGCTGTAATTATTTTTCCCGTTATATTTACAGTTTTCGCCCAGCAGACAGGCACTGACCAGTATTTTCATCGTAATCTCCAGCTTTCCGTTATTATGTCTGTTACAGCAACGGCGCGATCAGGCGCATGATACACTGCCAGCCTCTCACTGCCATATTTTTCCTTCCATCCCGGTATTTATCGGTGACTTCCTCACTATCCTGTAACAGCTTATCAAAATCCGCCTCAATATCCCGGATGGCATCACAGCCGTGCATCCACACACCGTTTTCAAAATGATGATAAAGGCTCCGGTAATCCATATTGATAGTACCGACGGTCGCCGTATCCCCATCACACAGCATCTGCTTCGCATGCAAAAAGCCCGGGGTATATTCATAAACCCGCACACCCTGACGCACCAGTCCGGAATAATAGGATCTGGTCACACCGTAAATGATTTTTTTATCCGGAATCCCCGGGGTAAATACCCGTACATCCACGCCGCGCTTTGCCGCCAGTCCCAGCTCTCTCGTCATCTCATCACTGATGATCAGATAAGGAGTTGCCACATAGAGGCGTTTCTTCGCCGTCTTGATCAGATTCAGGTAGACATTCTCCCCCACCGGCTCTCCGTCCAGTGGAGAATCCGCATAGGGCTGCACATAGCCGGATGCCTTCTGCACATTTCCATCTTCCGCACCTTCCTGCGATGCCTTCAGATACTTTTCATAATCTGTATCCGCCTGTCCCATAACATTCCACATTTCCAAAAACATCATGGTAAAATTCTGTACCGCTCTGCCGGTCAGCTTCACACCGGTATCCTTCCAGTAGCCGTAAGGATGCGTGATATTAAAATACTCATCTGCCAGATTATATCCACCGGTGAATCCTACTTTTCCGTCGATGACCATGATCTTACGATGGTCGCGGTTATTCATGAAAATATTTAAAAAGGGCACTACATAGTTAAATACCCGGCACTGTACACCGATGGCATTCATGCGGTCTATAAAGCTTTTATCCAAAAAGCCGATACAGCCCACATCGTCGTACAGAATACGGACTTCCACGCCCTCGGCAGCCTTTCTTGCCAATACATCCTTCAGCCGTGCAAAAGCCTCTGCCTCCTCTACGGCATGATATTCCAGGAATATAAAGTGCTTTGCCTTCTCCAGCTCCTTAAGCTGTTCCTCGTATCCCAGATAAGCTTCCGGATAGAATTTCACAGCTGTCGTGTCATACACCGGATAATTACCATACTTCCAGATATAATGGCATTGATTTGCCAGCAGAGGATCTTCCTGCTCCAGCTGCTGCAATATGGTCTCATCCTGCACATTCAGAGGAATCAGTTGTGCATCCACATCCTCAAATTTCCGGATGATTTTATGCATAGCCTCTTTATGCCCGAACAATCCGTAAATACACAGACCGAATACAGGAAATGCCAATATTACAATAATCCAGGGCATCTTAAATGCGGCATTGGTATGTTTTCCATAAATCCTGAGCGCCACTACCAGCGCAAACAGGCTGGTCAGCAGAGAGATCACTGAAGAATACTGATACAGTTTGATCATCAATATCAATATCCAGCCGATCTGTAAGAGCACAGCCAATGCTGCAAACGCAATTCTTCCTATACTGTTTTTCACATTCCCTTTTACTTCAGAACGCATCTGCTTTTTCTTACCCATAATGTCCTCTTTTCTCTTTCGTTCTGCCAGATCATAAGTAATCTCCCCCTTACAGGCTGCCTGCACTGCGCACAGACAGCCATGGGTATATTCTATGGTGCCAGGGTCAAAAGGTCTAAGCCCACATGAGCTTGCTCATATGTGAGCGAAAGACCTTGGGACCCGCCCCGATATGAGCATAAAAGTGGGATGATAATCCCACGATATGCGAATATTGGGGAGAATTGTGGGAGTGCGTAGCACGGAGCAATTCGTAGGTATTAAAGTCGGGGGCTTTTGCCCCCGACATCATTTATATGATAATGGAGGTTGTTATGGATAATAAGGAAGATGATATATCAATCCATACAAAAGAACAGATAGCAGGAAATGAAGATAACATATTTGAACAAGCAGCAAAGTATGAGAAAAAAAGAGAAAAGTCTCATTATTTTAAGAATGGATTGCTGCTTGGTATAGTAGCTGCATTTCTTGTAATGGTTATAATTGTTGTAAGTGTGGCTGGTGTGTGTATACAGAAGGGATATATTCATATAGGCGTTAATGGTGATGTATATATCCAGTCGGATGCAGTTACAGATGGAAGTGGAATAGGAAGTGAGGTTGAGGCTAAGCTGAATGCTATAGATTCTGTCCTGGATTCTTTCTATTTTGACGAAGTTGATGAGGAAAAGGCCAAGAATAACATATATAAAGCTTATCTTAGTTCTTATGGAGATAAATATACTGTTTATTATACAGCTGATGAGTATAATAAACTTAAGGAAACTACAAATGGTACATTTTACGGAATAGGAGCGGTCTGTCAGTTAAGTGAAGAAGGCGGAATCCTGCTTGTAGATGTATATGATAATGGTGCAGGATATAAGGCTGGATTAAGAACTGGAGATAGGATAGTCAAAGTAGATGATACAGATGTTACTGATATGGATCTGTCCTCGGCAGTTGCACTTGTCAAAGGTGAGAAAGGTACAACAGTCAGACTTGGTATTGTAAGAGAAGGGGTTACTTGTGATTACACAGTTGTAAGGGACGAAGTTGAAATCCAGACTGTAAACTATGCAATGACAGATGATTCCATAGGATATATAGCAATTTCACAGTTTGAAAGTGTTACGGCAAAACAGTTTAAGGCAGCTATTGAAGACCTTAAGGCGCAGGGAGCTAAAGGGATAGTTATAGATATAAGAAATAATCCGGGAGGCTTGCTTACAACTGTAGTTACTATGCTTAAATATATACTTCCAAATGGTCTTATTGTGTATACAGAAGATAAGGCAGGGAATAGAAAAGAATACAGCGATAGTGATAATGAAGAACTGGATATTCCGCTTGCAGTACTTGTCAATGGAAACAGTGCAAGTGCATCAGAAATATTTGCAGGTGCTATACAGGATTACGAAAAAGGTATCATAGTTGGAACGCAGACATATGGAAAGGGTATTGTACAGACACTAAAGCCGCTTACTGATGGTAGTGCAATTAAGTTTACAATAGCCAAGTATTTTACACCTAAGGGACAGGATATACATGGAAATGGTGTTACCCCGGATGTTGTTGTGGAATTTGATAAGAATGCTGATGAGGATACACAGTTTAACGCGGCCATAGACAGCCTGAAGGCAGTTATGAATTAAGCTGTATTATTATTAATATTGTTAGTATTATTAATATTGTTATTAGCATTATTAGTATTGTTAGCATTATTAGTATTATTAGTATTGTTAGTAGTATTCATGACTTGCATGATACTGAATGAAAACGAAATATAATAACAGGTGCAGATAAATGTTCTTTTTATAAAAGGAATGTTAATGGATTATCCACTAATAAAAGAGGAACAGATGTTCTGCGTTAGATAGACAAAGTCTATTTTTTGTAGTAGAATTAAGCATGTAAGTGCATACTATGAAATATTGACTTTGTCTTTTTTTAGAAATGTTTTGTGGGAATCTTATTTCAGGAAGGAGATGGCATTATGGAGTTTAAGTTACATGCCCCATATGAGCCAACAGGCGACCAGCCCCAGGCTATAGAGGAACTTGTAGAAGGATTTAATGAAGGTAATCAGTTTGAAACTTTAGTTGGAGTTACAGGCTCTGGTAAGACATTTACTATGGCAAACATTATCCAGCATGTACAGAAGCCTACTCTTATAATCAGTCATAATAAAACATTAGCAGCACAGCTGTACTCTGAGATGAAAGAGTTCTTTCCTGAGAATGCAGTAGAGTATTTTGTTTCTTATTATGATTATTATCAGCCGGAGGCTTATGTGCCACAGAGCGATACTTATATAGCCAAGGATTCTTCGATTAATGACGAGATAGATAAGTTAAGACATTCAGCAACAGCAGCACTGTCTGAAAGAAATGATGTAATCATAGTTGCTTCAGTTTCATGTATATATGGATTAGGTGCACCTATTGATTATAAGAACATGGTTATATCACTTCGTCCAGGTATGGAAAAAGACAGGGATGAAATGATAAGAAAGCTTATAGATATACAGTATATGCGCAATGACCAGGATTTTAAGCGAGGAACATTCAGGGTAAGGGGAGATGTTGTAGAGATATATCCGTCAGCTTCCAGTGGAGATGCTGTGAGAGTCGAGTTCTTTGGTGATGAGATAGACAGGATAAGCGAGATTGATTCTCTTACCGGTGAGGTTAAATGTAACCTTGACCATGTTGCTATATTTCCTAATTCACATTATGTTGTTGAAAAAGAGAAGATGGAAAAGGCGATTGAGAATATAAAGAAAGAGCTTGCAGAGAGAATAGAGTATTTTAAGAGTGAGGATAAGCTTCTTGAGGCACAGAGAATAGAAGAACGAACGAACTTTGATATAGAGATGATGCAGGAAACAGGCTTCTGTTCAGGTATTGAGAATTATTCAAGACATTTAGCAGGGCTTCCGGCAGGGTGTCCACCATATACGCTTATGGACTATTTTCCAGATGATTTTATGATTATTGTCGATGAGTCACATATTACTATTCCACAGATAAGGGGAATGTATGCAGGCGATCAGGCAAGAAAGACGACACTTGTAGACTATGGCTTCAGGCTTCCTTCAGCGAAGGATAATAGACCGCTTAATTTTCAGGAGTTTGAGAGCAAGATATCACAGATGCTTTTTGTATCTGCTACGCCTAGCAGGTATGAGGAAGAACACGAACTTATGAGGGCAGAGCAGATTATAAGGCCTACAGGGCTTCTTGATCCAGAGATAACAGTTAGACCAATAGAGGGTCAGATAGATGATCTTATAAGTGAGATTAATAAGGAAGTTGAGAAAAAGAACAAGATACTTGTAACTACACTTACCAAGCGTATGGCAGAGGATCTCACAGATTATCTTAAGGAAGTCGGCATAAGAGTCAAGTATCTTCATGCTGATATTGATACACTAGAGCGACAGAAGATTATAAGGGATATGCGACTTGACGGATTCGATGTGCTTGTTGGTATCAATCTGCTTAGAGAGGGACTTGATATTCCAGAGATAAGTCTTGTGGCTATTCTTGATGCTGATAAAGAGGGCTTCTTAAGAACAGAGACTTCACTTATCCAGACGATAGGACGAGCTGCCAGAAATGCAGAGGGACACGTTATTATGTATGCAGATACTATAACAGAGTCTATGGAAAAGGCTATATCTGAGACGGAAAGACGTAGAAAGATACAGCAGGAGTACAATGAGGTACACGGAATAACCCCTCAGACTATAAAGAAGGCAGTAAGAGATCTTATAAGTATATCTAAGGCAGCAGAAGCAGATAATTCAAATGGAAGGCTTGATGTAGATTATGAATCTATGAGCATTAAAGATCTTGAAAAGGTTAAGAAGCAGATTGAGAAAAATATGCGTAAGGCTGCAGCAGAGCTTGACTTTGAACAGGCGGCTATGCTTCGTGATAAGATGATCGAGATTAATAAGTATATTTATGAGGATAAGAAGTCAGGCAGATAGAATTAATAGCTATTATACCAGGTGAGGCTATAAGTTCAAAAGCAATATTACGCAGTCAGAATTATAAAAAGCAGTTGCTGATTACAGAAAAAGCTTTATGTACCTGAGACGATTAAGGATTAAGAAAGAAGAAATAACGGAGAAAATAGAATATGGAAAAAGGCGATTACAGGAATTATATAAGAATAAAAGGTGCAAGTGAGCATAATCTTAAAAATATTGATGTAGATATACCAAGGGACAGTCTTGTAGTGCTTACGGGTCTGTCTGGTTCTGGTAAGTCAAGTCTTGCCTTTGACACTATATATGCAGAAGGTCAGAGAAGATATATGGAGTCATTATCTTCATATGCAAGGCAATTCTTAGGACAGATGGAAAAGCCGGCGGTAGAGAGCATAGAAGGACTTTCACCAGCTATTTCCATAGACCAGAAGTCAACTAACAGAAATCCACGTTCAACAGTTGGAACTGTTACAGAGATATATGATTATTTCAGATTATTATATGCAAGAATAGGTACACCACATTGTCCAAAGTGTGGCAAAGTAATCAACAAGCAGACTGTAGACCAGATGGTTGATACTATTATGGAGCTTCCAGAAAGAACAAAGATACAGATATTAGCTCCAGTTGTAAGAGGAAGAAAAGGTGAACATAAGAAGCTTTTTGAACAGGCTAAAAAGAGTGGTTATGTAAGAGTTATTGCTGATGGCAATATGTATGAGCTTACAGATGAGATAAATCTTGATAAGAACAAGAAGCATAATATAGAAATTGTTGTTGACCGTCTTGTAGTTAAAGATGGAATTAACAAAAGACTTACAGACTCAATAGAAACAGCACTTAAGCTTGCAGAGGGACTTATTACAGTTGATGTTATAGATGGTGAGCCGATTAACTTTTCACAGAGCTTTTCGTGTCCGGATTGTGGCATAAGCATAGATGAGATAGAGCCAAGAAGCTTTTCGTTCAACAATCCATTTGGTGCGTGTCCTGATTGTTACGGACTTGGTTATACAATGAATTTTGATGCAGAGCTTCTTATACCAGATGATTCATTAAGCATCGATGAGGGAGCTATAGTTGGTATGGGATGGCAGTCTGTAAAGGATGAGGGCAGCTTTTCAAGGGCTATTATGAGTGCACTTGCAAAGGAATATAACTTCAGTTTATCAACACCATTTAAGGATTATCCAGATGATATTAAGGATATGATTATAAATGGTACTAAGGGCAGAAGTGTTAAAGTGCATTACAAAGGTCAGAGAGGCGTTGGAGAATACGATATAGCATTTGAAGGTCTTATCCATAATATGGAGAAAAGATATAGGGAAACTTACTCAGACAGTGCAAAGCAGCAGTATGAGGAATTCATGCGCATAAGACCTTGTAAGTCCTGCCACGGACAGAGATTAAAGCCATCATCTCTTGCTGTTACGATAGCAGATAAGAATATATATCAGATTACAGATATGTCTATTGTTAAGTTAAAGAAGTTCTTAGATGAGCTTGAGCTTACAGACAGACAGAAGTTTATCGGTGCAGAGATACTTAAGGAGATTAAGGCAAGAATACAGTTTCTTATGGATGTAGGACTTGATTATCTTTCATTATCAAGAGCTACAGGTACGCTTTCAGGAGGAGAGGCACAGAGAATAAGACTTGCGACACAGATAGGTTCAGGACTTGTTGGTGTGGCTTATATACTTGATGAGCCAAGTATCGGACTTCATCAGAGAGATAATGACAAGCTGCTTGGGACACTTATACATTTGCGTGACCTTGGTAACTCAGTTATTGTGGTTGAACACGATGAAGATACTATGCGTGCCGCAGATTATATTGTTGATATAGGACCGGGTGCCGGACGTAATGGTGGAGAAGTCGTTGCGACAGGAACAGCAGCTGATATTATGGCATGCAAGGATTCGCTTACAGGTGCATATCTTAGCGGAAGAATCAAGATTCCAGTGCCGGCGAAGAGAAGAAAGCCGACAGGCTGGATAACTGTTAAGGGTGCAAGGGAGAATAATCTTAAAAATATTGATGTTGATATACCACTTGGAGTATTTACATGTGTAACAGGTGTATCGGGTTCAGGAAAGAGTTCCCTAGTGAATGAAATTCTGTATAAGCACCTTGCTAAGTCTTTAAACCGTGCAAGATGTATCGCTGGTGACCATGATGATATTACAGGAATCGAGCAGCTTGATAAGGTTATAGATATTGACCAGTCGCCAATAGGAAGAACTCCACGTTCTAATCCTGCGACATATACGGGTGTATTTGATATGATAAGGGATCTTTTTGCTTCAACAACAGATGCTAAGGAAAGAGGTTATAACAAAGGACGTTTCAGCTTTAATGTAAAGGGAGGACGTTGTGAGGCTTGTTCCGGAGATGGTATTATCAAGATAGAAATGCATTTCCTGCCTGATGTATATGTTCCTTGTGAAGTGTGTGACGGAAAGCGTTATAACAGGGAAACACTTGAAGTCAAGTATAAGGGAAAGAGCATATATGATGTGCTTGATATGACAGTTGAGGATGCAGTTGATTTCTTTGAAAATGTGCCATCAGTCAGAAGAAAAATAGAAACTCTTAATGACGTTGGACTTTCATACATTAAGTTAGGACAGCCATCTACAGAGCTTTCAGGTGGAGAGGCACAGAGAATAAAGCTTGCTACAGAGCTTTCAAAAAGAAGTACAGGAAAGACTATATACATTCTTGATGAGCCTACAACAGGACTTCATTTTGCAGATGTCCACAAGCTTGTTGATATACTTCATAAGCTTGCGGAGGGCGGTAACACTGTTGTTGTTATTGAGCATAATCTTGATGTTATCAAAACAGCCGATTATATTATAGATATGGGACCAGAAGGCGGCGACAGAGGTGGTACAGTTATTGCAAAGGGTACACCAGAAGAGGTTGCCAAGGTTAAGAAGTCTTATACGGGACAGTATGTTAAGAAGTATTTATAAGGATGGTGCAGATGACGGCATTGTGGATGAAAGTTCAATGATATAAGATGTTTAAAATCTCTAAATTAGCAAATTTGAAAATTGCAGGTGCTGGTCAGTGTTATAAATTATAAAAATATATTTTTTATAGTTACTTTAAATAATATAAAGTGTAAAAATACGACATTTGATTGCTAGGAGAAGAAAAATGGTATCAGGCATTATATTTGATATGGATGGCGTTCTTATAGATTCAGAAAGACAATCTAATGAGGGCTGGCTATGGGCGGCAGGGCAGCTTGGAGTGGATATGCCCATGTGGCTTATAGACAGCTTTAAGGGTGCTCCGGCAGAGCTTTGCTGCAAGTTCTTTGATGATTATTACAAGGGTGTGATAGATTATTGGGAAGCGAAGGAGCTTAGAACACAGCATGTATACAAGATAAGGGAAACAGAAGGTATTCCTGTTAAAAAGGGCGTAAAGGACATATTTGAATATATAAGAAATAATGGACTAAAGTGTGCAGTTGCTACATCAACAAGGCGTGAAAGTGCTGAGAAAACACTTCATGAAATAGGAGTGTGGGATTATCTTGATGCGGTTGTATACGGAGATGAAGTCGAACATGGAAAGCCAGAACCAGATATATTCCTTCGTGCGGCTAAGGCAATAGGCGTAAATCCGTCAGAGGCAGTAGTAGTTGAGGACAGCATTAATGGCATTAAGGCTGGATATGCGGCAGATATGAGAGTTGTTCATATTCCTGATACAATAGCAATAGATGATGATATCAGGAAGCTTACATATATGGTATGTGCTGACCTTAATGGACTTATTGATGTTGTGGAAAGTATTAACAAACCAGTTATTAACAGGAAAAATGTTATCAATGCATTTGCAGAGTATGTAAGAAATTATGACCCATCAGATGAAAAGATAAAGCTTAAGATAGATCATACCTACAGAGTAGCAGGACTGTGTCAAAGAATTGCAGAATCATTAGGCTTAAGTGAATCGGATGTAGATATTGCATGGCTTCTTGGAATGTTACACGATATAGGAAGATTTGAGCAGATAAGGCGTTTCGGTACATTTAATGATGCCCAGTCAGTAGACCATGCAGAATTCGGGGCAGATCTGCTGTTTAAGGAAGGTCTTATAAGGAAGTTTGCAGAAGGGTATTATGAAGAATGTGAGCTTGCACAATCGGATAATCAGTCTGATTATTGTCAGGAAGAACGGAAAATTAAAGAATTCTTAGTTAATAATGATGCAACGACTGTCGATGATGAGCAGATAATAAAAAGTAATGAGCACTACAATAAAGATACAGGACTTCTTGAAATGGCAATAAGACAGCATAATAAGTATCGTGTAAAAGAAGACCTCAACGAAAGACAGCGTATGTTTTGTGATATACTGCGTGATGCAGATAAGGTTGACATATTTAAGGTAAATGCAGATATTCCTATGGAGATTATATATGATGTAACAACAGAGGAGCTTAAGAATGGAATTATAACCAAAGAGGTACTTGAGAGCTTTTATAAGAAGGAAACAGTACTTAAAAGTGTAAGAAGGAGTGCAGTTGACCATATAGTAGGGCATATATCACTTCTTTTTGAACTTGTGTATAAAGAAAGTTATAGACAGGCCAGGGAACAAGGTTATGTATATAAACTGCTGGATTTTAAGTCTGATGTACCTGAGGTTAATGCAGAATTTGACGATATGAGGAAATATGTAGACGAGTTCCTTATGGAAATATAAAGCTGTATAAGCATACAACAGATTAATAACAGGAGGTTGTGTTGTATGGGATTGTAATAAAGATTGAAGAATATGCTTGTCATTATACCGCTTGTTTACTATAATAAATGTATATATGAGTTGTAGATGTGTTATATATACTGATATATACTTTGAAAGTAATAGGAGAAAATATAAGACAATAAAAGCAGTAAATTGCTATACATAAATTGTTATGTAAAATATCCAATTAATATATGTGTGTTATATGTATATGTTATATATGCGTATGTTATATATGTGTATATTATGATACCAGGGGCAAAAGGTCTAAACCCACATGAGCTCGCTCATAGGTGGGTGAAAGACCTTGTGACCCACTCCCTGATATGAGCATAAAAGTGGGATGATAATCCCACGATATGCGAATATTGGGGAGAATTGTGGGAGTGCGTAGCACGGAACAATTCGTAGGTATCAAAGTCGGGGGCTTTTGACCCCTACATCATGTTATTTATATATGCACATTGTGTCAGGATATTTTTTATGATTGGCTGATTAAAGTATAGAAATGCATATAAAATATATCTTCAACGCAAACTTATGATTAGGAAAGGGACAATATGAATCAGGAAAAGGTTATAGTTATTGACTTTGGCGGACAGTACAATCAGTTAGTTGCACGTCGTGTCCGTGAATGTAACGTATATTGTGAGATATATTCTTACAAAACACCTCTTGAGCAGATTAAGGCGATGAACCCTAAAGGAATTATCCTTACAGGTGGTCCGAATAGCTGCTATGAAGAAGGTTCACCTACTTGTACTAAAGAGCTTTTTGAACTTGGTGTTCCAGTGCTTGGATTATGTTATGGTGCTCAGCTTATGCAGCACGTTCTTGGCGGCAAGGTTGAGAAAGCTCCAGTAAGAGAGTATGGAAAGACAGAGACATTTGTTGATAAGAGCAGTGCTTTATTTGGAGATGTTTCAGAAAAGACTATCGTGTGGATGAGCCATTTTGACTACATTTCGCAGGTTGCTCCAGGATTTAAGATAATTGCACATACAGCAGACTGTCCAGTGGCAGCAGCAGAGTGTTCAGAAAAGAACCTATATGCAATCCAGTTCCATCCAGAAGTTCTTCATACACAGGAAGGTACAAAGATGCTTCACAACTTTGTGCGTGGAGTATGCGGATGTGCTGGAACCTGGAAAATGGATGCATTTGTAGAGAATACTATTAAGGAAATACGTGAAAAGGTTGGCGATGGTAAGGTATTACTTGCACTTTCTGGTGGAGTTGATTCATCAGTGGCAGCAGGTCTTCTTTCAAGAGCTATCGGAAAGCAGCTTACATGCGTATTCGTAGACCATGGTCTTCTTCGTAAGAACGAGGGCGATGAGGTTGAAAGCGTATTCGGTCCAGAAGGACAGTTTGACCTTAACTTTATAAGGGTAAATGCACAGGAAAGATATTACTATAAGCTTGCAGGTGTTACTGAACCAGAAGCTAAGAGAAAGATAATCGGTGAAGAGTTCATCCGTGTGTTTGAGGAAGAAGCCAAGAAGATTGGTGCAGTTGACTTCCTTGCACAGGGAACTATATATCCAGACGTTGTAGAGAGTGGACTTGGCGGTGAATCAGCGGTAATCAAGTCACATCACAATGTAGGTGGTCTTCCAGATTTCGTTGATTTCAAGGAGATTATTGAGCCACTCCGCGACTTATTCAAGGATGAAGTACGTAAGGCTGGTCTTGAACTTGGCATACCAGAACATCTTGTGTTCCGTCAGCCATTCCCAGGTCCAGGACTTGGAATAAGAATTATCGGCGAAGTAACAGGCGACAAGGTTCGTATCGTACAGGATGCCGATTACATCTACCGTGAAGAAGTAGACAAGGCAGTAGAAGCCTACAAGAAAGAAAATGGCAAGGCACCAGCCTGGATGCCAAACCAGTACTTTGCAGCCCTCACTAATATGCGTTCAGTTGGTGTTATGGGTGATGAAAGAACTTATGACTACGCAGTTGCACTTCGTGCAGTCAATACAATTGACTTTATGACAGCCGAAAGTGCCCAGATACCATTTGAGGTACTCCAGACAGTTATGAGTAGAATTATAAACGAGGTGCGTGGGGTTAATAGGGTATTCTATGACCTGACTAGTAAGCCACCGGGAACGATTGAGTTCGAATAATTTTCAAAAGCTCGCAAAGCCTAGTAAAATGGGAATTTGCGAGCTTGTTTTTTGTCTTGTGGTACTAAAATGGTACTAAAGTGAGCTGTGCGTGAATAGTTTCATTTACGCCTGAGGCCATGTTATTTTCCACTCAAAATATTCATTAGGAGAAATCTCTCCACTATTTAATTTCGTTTTCATTTCACACCATTCCGAAAGGAAATCATTTACCAATCCATATTCAAAAGTTAATGCGACAGGTGAGCCTGTACTGTCATAATCATCTTCGTTGTAAGTTGGTCTGGCAGCCTCGGAAGATTTTGCAGGTGTCATTGCAGTCAGATGAATCAGGTTGCCGGGAGCTGTGTACTCTGGGAATCTTGTACCTTTTCCACGTGCCGGGAGAGATGTGGCACTTTCTTCAAGCCAGAAAAGTGTTTCAATGATATCTTCAGCAGCACCAAGGCTGTAATCAGAGATTGCCTTGTAATTGCAGCGCAAAGCATCAGCAAGCTTTAGAATCATATCTTCACCGGGAATGCGGGCACCGGTTTCATACTGGGATATGCGGACGGACATATTTTTGCCTTCAAAGCCAAGTGCACCGCCCAGCTCATCCATTGTCATTTTACGGAATACCCGTATTTTCTTTATTCTTTCACCAATTGTCATAGTGTAGTTACCTCCGTTTATCTGTCTCTGATGGACTGTTAAAGACAGTATAACACGGAAAAAATGAAAATGGAAGTTTTTCTATACAAGAACATTAGAAAAACTTCTTGACAATTCAATACCATACGGTATAGAATAATATCAATTCAATTATCTATACCGTATGGTATTGAAAAATAGTTAAATGAGCGGTATCAGAAATCTAACAGGCATTTGCCAGGACACTCATATGAATCGAGCGAATGTAGACACTCCCCCAAGCGGACCGAGTACCTCGAGCAGGAGCGGGCGGTATTACAGGAGATTATCTCAGGTAAGGAGGCTGGTTGTGACATCAGCAGAACTGGTATGGAGAAACGCCAAAACAAATTTATAAAGGAAAGGTGGTGAAAGGCATGAACGAAAAGTTTTTAGAAGTAGGAGATGTGATGCAGATTCTTGGAATTTCAAGATCAGCAGCATACAAGCTTATGAGACAGATCAACAGTGAACTTGAAAGGAAGGGTTACATTGTAATCCGTGGAAAAGTAAGCAGAAAATATTTTGAAGAACGCATTTATGGTATGAGTGATGCAGGATAAGCAACAGGTAAGAAGATTAATGCGGAGGCAGGGCAGGAGCGATACGGCTTAGGCATCTGCTTCTGCATATGGAAAGAAGGAGATGATGAATATGCCAGCTTATAAAGACAGTAAGACAGGCACCTGGTTCGTCAAATTCTATTGTAAGGACTGGACTGGGGAAAATAAACAGATAAAGAAAAGAGGCTTTGCAACAAAGAGGGAAGCACTTGATTATGAGAGGAATTATAAAATACGGCAGGAGAACAATCTGGATATGACATTTGGAGAGTTCTGGAAGCTGTATACAGAGGATGTGAAAAATTATGTCAAACTCAACACGTGGCTTACAAAAGAACACATTGTGGATACAAAGATACTTCCATATTTCAGGAATCTTAAGATGAATGAGATTACACCGGGAGATGTACGCAAGTGGCAGAATGAGATGGTAGCATTCCGTTATGAGAATGGGAAATGTTATTCCCAGACTTATAAGAAGACGATGCATAACATCTTAAGTGCGATATTCAATCATGCGTGCAGGTTTTATAATCTGAAATCAAATCCGGCAAGACAGGCCGGAAATATGGGCAGGGAAGAAAAGAAGGAAATGCTTTTCTGGACAACTGAGGAATATAAGAAGTTTTCAGAAGCGGTGATTGACAAGCCGGTTTCATTTTATGCATTTGAAATGCTGTACTGGACAGGAATGAGATTAGGTGAGCTGCTTGCACTTACGATGGAAGATTTTGATTTTGAAAAGAACACAGTCAGAATAAATAAATCGTATCAGCGGCTGCAGGGGCAGGATGTTATTACAACACCGAAAACACCTAAGAGCAACAGAACAATCAAGTTGCCGAAGTTCCTTACCGAAGAAATGCAGGATTATTTTGCAATGTTATATGACCAGACACCAACAGACAGGATTTTTCTGGTAACAAAGAGCTTCCTTCATCATGAGATGGAGCGTGGCTGCAAATTATCCGGTGTGAAGAAAATCAGAATCCATGATCTAAGGCATTCGCACATTTCACATCTGATCGACCTCGGGTTTTCCGCAGTTGCAATAGCTGACAGGGTTGGTCATGAGAGCATTGATATCACATATCGTTATTCGCATCTGTTTCCGTCAAAGCAGGTGGCAATGGCGGACAGACTTGATGCTGTCAATGCAAGCTTTGAGGATTGCGAAGAGCAGGATGATGATGTAGAAATCATGCAGACAGAGGAAACAGCACCTATGATTGATATGGATGCGGCTGCGGAAAAAATTATAAGCATTGATAAGTACAAGGCAGTCTGATAATGCCTATGTAAAACATTATGAATCATGCCGGTACAAGTTTTACTGGATATATGCAGCAGAAATTAAAAGAATAGATTTTATATCGGAAGGAGCAGATTATTATGAGCGAGAAAAGGCTGGATGCCAAGAACAGATGGAGAAATGTTGTAGTAGCGTTTCGTATGTCACCGGAGGAAGCACATGAGCTGAATGTGAAGGTTTCACTCAGCGGACTTTCAAAACAGGATTATATCATCCAATGTCTTCTGAAGCATGAAATCAGGGTTGTTGGTGGAATGAAGGTGGCAAAGAAAGTACAGGTGCATCTTGATACGATACTGGAAGAATTACAGACATTAGATGAATCTGACAGAGGTATAGATGTTGAAGAACTGCTGGTTCAATTAAAGCATGTGCTTGATATTCTGCAGAGTGATGAGAAAGGCGGTAATCATTATGAGTAAGACAACATTTGAAAAGCTTGGCATCCCATATGAAGAAAGGGATGGAATCTTTTATCCGGTGCTTGTCGCAGGAACAGAGAAGGCAGATATAGATGTAGGAAAGTATGGGCGTATGTGGATTAAATATATCAAGGAAGAATATCCAATGAGATATAAGAGTCTGGTGCGGTTCGGTGAGCTTGAAGAGAGAGCGGATGAAGTCAATGATACAGCATATGAGCTGCTCGATGATATTGAAGCTAAGTGGCTGAAAAAGCATAAGCCAAAGAATCCAAATTCCTTTACAGAACAGTTACAGCTAAGAACACAGACCAGGATGATGGCAGAGGAAATCGTTATTATGGATGTGGTAATGCAGTTTCATTAGTGTGGGGGCAAAAAGCGCCGCCAAAACATGAAAATGAGGGCAAAAAGCGCCGTCAAAACTACAAAGTGGGGGCAGAAAGCGCCCCCGCACAAATCAGAGCCGAAAAAGTGTGGGGGCAAAAAGTGCCGTCAAAATGCAAAAGTGGGGGCAAAAAGCGCCGTCAAAACAGCAAAGTGACGGCAAAAAGCGCCACCACTCAAATCAGAGTGAAAAAGTCATGGTGGCGGAATGTGCCATCAAAATGGAAAAGTGGTGGCGGAAAATGCCACCAAAACAGCAAAGTGATGGCAAAAAGTGCCACCATATCAGTTATTGCGGTGGTACATTAACCACCACATATCATATACAGGGTGCAGGTGCTCCTGCCAAGA
>OIFE01000740.1_pt1 | contig 21327 bp, 17 predicted proteins | sample 1581921 | NCBI WGS metagenome assembly OIFE01 (sample SAMN04414075, study PRJEB24778) | human gut metagenome | material: faecal | host: Homo sapiens | reverse complement strand
TTTCTTCAATATCATCGATTTTTAAAGTACTCTCGTCCAGATGCTTTATTAATGAAGCAGCCTTATCTTGGTTTCCGGTATTGTAATGAGCCAGAATCAATTTAAAAATGAGTTTTACATCATAAGGGTTTATCTCTAATGCCTTTTCATAATACAAGATAGATTCTTCTATGTCTTCTTGCTCTGTCGCAATATCACCCAAAAGAGTCAAGACATCTATATTTGACGAGTCTATTTTAAATGCTCGGATTAAGTATTGCTTTGCTTCATCGAGTTTTTTTTCATCTACTTTTATTTCCCCCATAAATGCAAGAGCTTCTGCGTCTTCCGGGTCTATTTCTAATGTTTTAATCAAATATTCAATTGTTTTGGGAGTATTCCCCATGTCATAATAATTAGTTGCTAACTGATAATATAAATTTGAACTTTCGGGTGAAAGAGATAATGCTTCATTCAAGTATTTTATCGCTTCGCCATTTTGTTCCAGTTTTACATAACATTCGGCAACCAATTCATATGCTATTGATTTTTCATCAGCAACTTTAGCATATTCGAGGAAGACGTCGATTGCTTCCCTATATGATCCTTGGTCATAAAGACAGTACCCTTTGAATGATAATATGTTCTCGTCATCATCTTTGGTAGTCAAGGCAAAATCACAAGCATCTATTGCCTTCTCATATTTTTTCTGTAATGCATAAACTTTGGCTAAATTAAACCAGTCTACTGTAGAATAAGGGTTCCTATCGATAAGTTTATTGTATATTTCTATAGATTTATTTAAATCCTGTTTATCTTCATAAATGAGGGCCATTTCTCGTAATAATTCTGAGCCATCACTTAATAGATTGTCTGCTTCATTAACGAATTCAACTAATTCATCGAAATAGCCAAAATCAAGGTACATGTCCATTATTTCAAAACATAAATCACAAGAAATTTCTTCACTGTTAAGAAGATTTCGCAAAAGGTGGTTGGCTTTTTGAGGCCTATTTTGAATAAAATGGATTTCAGCCCGGATCAATATTGCATCTACCGAATCATTAGGAAGAGAATAGATTAACTTTTCGGCCTCTTCTACTGCATCAATATCCAGTAAATAACGAGCCTTTTTTATATTCAAAGAAATATTTCCCGGATGTATCGATAGCCCATGATTTATGGCTTCCAAAGCATCTTTGTATCTATCAGTAAGTTCATACTGATAAGCTATTTCCTCCCATTCATCGGCATCGAAATAGTAATTTCCCTTTTCCTTTAGCATTTGCTCATAACGAGCTAACAAGCCAGATCCTTTTTTTTCGGACATTTTATATAAAAACCGAACTGCCGTGTACCGTTTCGATAGACAGCAGCTCGTAACTATAAGTTTTAAATAAGATTATTTGTTCTTTTGTTTTTCCCAACTGTCTTTTAGCGCGACAGTCCGATTAAATATCAATTTGTCAGATGTTGAGTCTGAATCGACACAGAAATATCCCATACGTTGAAATTGGAATCTATCACCAGGTTTTGCAATGCTCGCCAAATAAGGCTCGATACGACAGTCCGTTTTTACAATTAACGAATCAGGATTCAACAATTCTCTAAAATCTCTTTCCTTCTCCTCCGCAGGATTTTCAACATTGAATAATCGGTCATACAATCTGACTTCCACTTTTTGATTATATTGAGCTGATACCCAATGTAAAGTTCCCTTTACTTTTCTACCGCTTTCAGGCATACCACTTTTAGTCAAGGGATCGTATTCACAGTATATTTCCTCGACCTCTCCTGCCTCGTTTTTCTTACAGCCAGTACATTTTACTATATAAGCCGATTTCAAACGAACTTCTTGTCCCGGAGTCATACGGAAGAATTTTTTAGGCGGATTTTCCATAAAATCTTCACGTTCGATGTAAAGTTCACGAGTGAAAGGAATTTCATGAGAACCTGCTTCTGGACTCTCTGGGTTATTCTCTGCTATTAAGTTTTCAACCTGCCCTTCGGGATAGTTCGTTATAACCAATTTTACTGGATTAATAACTGCCGATACTCGATTTGCAGTTTTATTAAGCTCTTCGCGTATACTATGTTCCAATAAAGATACACTGATCAATCCATCATATTTGGTATATCCGATTCTGTCAATAAAGTTCCTGATAGATGAAGGGGTATACCCTCTCCTTCTCAGTCCGCATATAGTAGGCATTCGAGGATCATCCCATCCGGCCACTAAGTTTTCTTTCACGAGTTGCAATAATTTACGCTTACTCATGACCGTATACGTGAGATTTAGTCGATTAAACTCTAACTGACGGGGGCGATAGCTATCATCAGCCAATTCATCAACAAACCAATCATATAGAGGCCTATGCACTTCAAATTCAAGAGTACAAATAGAATGGGTAACTCCTTCAAAGTAATCTGATTGTCCATGTGCAAAATCATACATGGGATATACATTCCAAGTATTCCCCGTACGATGATGAGGATGTTTGATAATACGATACATGATCGGATCCCTCATATGCATATTGGGAGAAGTCATATCTATTTTGGCTCGAAGTACCATCGAACCCTCTTCGAACTCTCCCTTATTCATACGAGTGAATAAATCAAGATTTTCTTTAACACTCCTATTTCGATATGGACTCTCAGTACCCGGCTGGGTCGGAGTCCCTTTCTGTTGTGCTATTTCCTCTGCAGATTGTTCATCTACATAAGCTTTTCCTTCTTCAATCATCTTTACTGCAAGGTCCCATAACTTGGGGAAATAATCAGATGCATAGTAAAGACGGTCTCCCCAGTCGAAACCCAACCAGTGAATATCTTCTTTTATAGAATCAACATATTCCACATCTTCTTTAACAGGATTTGTATCATCGAAGCGCAAATTACATGTACCTCCATATTTTTGAGCAATACCAAAGTCCATACATATAGCCTTAGCATGTCCTATGTGCAAATATCCATTTGGCTCTGGAGGGAAACGGGTATTTAGACGACCTCCGTTTTTCCCAGCAGCCAAATCATTCTCGACAGCAATTTCAATGAAATTAAGGCTTCTTTTTTCTTCTTCGTTATTTTCAATTTGTGTCATATGTCATTAATCTAAACAAGTATCAAAAAATTTTTGCAAATATATCAATAATTAATATATATCCGGTAGTATTTATATCATATTTATACATAAAGGATATATCAGCTCACCTTATATCGAGCATTTTATGTGTTTGTAAACTTAACCTCCATTGAGGATGTTTTTTTATATAATCAATAACTTCTTGTGTATTGAGCATAGAGCAAGGTTGCAATGATCGTATGTCACATATAAAGGAATCATATTGAGACATATCTTGGCCTGTATATACAACCTTGAGTTCATTTGCCTTTTCTCGAATACAATCTTTTTTGGGACTACATGTGACCCAATCAGCCCATCTGTCAGCAATCGATAATCCAGAAGTCAATGTCCCATTCGTCTCAATTTGAATATACCAATTATCTTCTTTTAGCATTTGCATAAAAGGGACATCTATTTGTAAAGTTGGTTCTCCGCCAGTCAAAACAATGTGCCTTGTAGGATATTGTGTTATTTCAGTTAAGATTTCATTATCAGACATAAATACTCCGGATAAGTGTTCCGTATCACAAAAATCACAATTCAAATTACATCCTGAAAATCTTACAAAAACAGCTGGAGTTCCTGTGTAATACCCCTCGCCCTGTAGACTGTAAAATATTTCATTAATCTTTTTCATAAATTGCAATATTTCCTTCTGATTCTTGAACCTCGACCTTGAAACATTGGGGAATCTGGTTACATATCCAGTATGCTAAATTCTCTGCTGTAGAGTTAAAGGACAGTACTTCATTCAAATTTTTATGGTCAAGTTTATCCTGTATTTTCTTTTTTATAAGGGTAAAATCTATTACCATCCCATCTTCATTCAATTCTTTTGAACGACAATAAATAGTGATAATCCAATTATGTCCATGTAATTGGCTACACTTACTTTCATATGATAACTTTAAACTGTGTGAAGCCGAAATTTCAAGAGTCTTTTTTACCGTAAACATTATTTAGCTGTTTTATTTTGCTCCAAAAATAATAGATTCGGCTGAAAAATATATACTATTCGAAAAAAAATAGAGAAAATATACTCAATATTTTAGTGTAATAAAAAACAGATGTTATCAGAGTGTGTTATCATTTAATTGGAGACATGAGTTTATTTTTAATCATGTCCACTTTTTTTCTGGACATGATTAAAAATATTTTGAGCTTATATCCATCCCATGCTATTATAATACCTTGTCAGATTTTGTACTGCGTTTTGTAAATCTTCGTGTAATTGACGGTTCATTTCATGAATACAAATGCGACCATGTTCCATTTTTTGCAATAAGTAATCAGAGAAAAGTTCTTTAGAATTTTCTTTGCCTAATTTATCATTAAAAGTAACAGTAATACTATCGGCATGTTTTATTACCGAACCGAAAAATACATGATTTTCTTGTGATAGCTTTGCTTCTTCCTTTATAGCCCATACTTCATAATGATAGTGGTCATCAATAGTAGCAGTACAGGGAGGAACCACAGATTTTAGAAATTCTTTGACATCGTCAAATGCCTTGTTTACAACCTCCATAATTAATCAAATTTAAATGTTATTATTATTTTTACGACATCAATTTATCAGCATAGAACAAAAAATTGTTGTTTGAACTATTATCTTATATAAAACAACATTTTTATTGCAATAACGATTATCGATTACTTTTGTTCATGTTTTACGAACTCTCTTTATTAAGAGGATTTTTATTATCTTTGACGGACTAATTATTATTATAAAATTAAGTGATATATCCAGATAATTTTGAACAGAAAACCGGATTTGACAAAATTCGAGAATTGATAACCGATAAGTGTCTTAGTACGCTTGGTAAGGAACGTGTATCAAAGATGGTATTTCTGAATAAATATGACGAGGTAACAAAATTATTGCATCAAACTCAGGAATTTGTTGCTGTATTAAATGGGAAAAATGAGTTTCCAGCAAATTATTTTTTTGACGTACGGCCGGCATTAAAACGAATCCGGGTAGAGGGAACTTATATCGATGAGGTAGAATTGTTTGACCTGCGCAGGTCTTTGGATACAATAAGGAATATTGTAAAATTTTTCAAAACTGATGAAGATGACGAAAAACCTTTGTATCCGTATTTATCTGAATTGTCAGGAAATGTATCGGTATTTCCGCATCTGATTTCACGTATAGACCAGATGATAGATAAGTTTGGAAGAATAAAAGATAATGCATCTTCCGAACTGTCACGAATCAGAAGAGAATTATCGTCCACTCTATCGGGAATATCCAGAAGTTTAAGTAATATATTAAAAACAGCTCAGACCGAAGGCATCGTAGATAAAGATGTTACTCCAACTATGCGTGACGGACGTTTGGTAATTCCGGTTATGCCAGCTTTTAAACGAAAAATACGAGGGATTGTACATGATGAATCAGCCAGTGGTAAAACGGTATTTATAGAACCTGCTGAAGTTGTAGAAGCCAATAACAGGATACGAGAACTTGAAAGTGAAGAACGTCGGGAAATTATCCGAATTTTAACTTCTTTTTCAGATGAATTGCGGCCATTATCCGAGGATATTTTCTATTCTTATGAGTTTTTAGCAGATATCGATTTTATACGAGCCAAAGCTTTGTTTGCTTTACAAGTAAATGCTCTTTTACCTGTTGTCGAAAATTGCCGGCAAATAGATTGGTATCATGCAGTGCATCCGCTTTTATATTTATCGTTACAGAAACAGCATAAACAAGTAGTTCCTTTGGATATCATGTTGACCGAAAAGAACAGGATATTGCTGATTTCCGGTCCGAATGCAGGAGGAAAATCCGTATGTCTAAAGACGGTGGGACTATTGCAGTATATGTTGCAATGCGGCTTATTAATACCTGTATATGAAAATTCGAGATGTGGAATATTCGATAATATTTTCATTGATATTGGAGACGAGCAGTCTATTGAAAATGACTTAAGTACATATAGTTCTCATCTTACTAACATGAAGTACTTTGTGAAGAATAGTAACGAGAGTACAGTTTTGTTAATCGATGAGTTTGGAGGAGGAACAGAACCTCAGATTGGTGGAGCTATAGCTGAAGCATTACTTGACCGATTTAATCAAAAACATACCTATGGAGTCATTACGACACATTACCAAAATTTAAAACATTTTGCAGAAGATACAGAAGGCATCATCAACGGAGCTATGCTATATGATCGCCATTTAATGCAGCCGTTATTCAAATTATCAATTGGTAACCCCGGTAGTTCGTTTGCCATAGAAATCGCTCGAAAAATCGGTTTGCCGGAAGATGTCATTGCAGAAGCGTCAGATAAAGTTGGTTCTGATTATGTCGATATGGATAAATATTTACAGGATATCGTTAGAGACAAACGTTATTGGGAAAGTAAAAGACAGAACATACGACAGAAAGAAAAACGTTTGGAGGAGATTACCGAACGCTATGAAGCAGATATTAAGAAGTTAGAGAAACAGCGTAAAGAAATTTTAGCTACAGCTAAGGCTGAAGCAGAAAGGATATTGTCAGAAACAAACGCACGTATTGAAAATACTATTCGTCAGATAAAGGAAGTCCAGGCTGAAAAAGAAAAAACCCGGGAGATACGTCGTCAGTTGAATGATTTTAAAAGTCATATATCAGGAGAAATTCAAATAGACGATAAAATTTCTCGAAAAATACAAAAAATAAAAGAACGTGAAGAGAAGAAGAAAAATTCTCTTCAGAAAGAACAAAAGGAAATATTTCGTCCTGATGTAATAACTGTTGGAGATGCTGTGCGTCTAAAAGGACAAAATTCTGCCGGAGAAGTTCTTGATATACAAGGGAAAAATGCTATCGTGGCTTTTGGCTTGTTAAAGTCAAATATAAAATTGGATAAACTTGAGAAAGTTAGCAAAAATCAATTGAAACGAGATGCTAATGCAAAAGACTCGTTTGTGAGTGCTCAAACGGCTGATGATATGAGAGACAAACGATTAAATTTCAAGCAAGAGATTGATGTGCGAGGTATGCGTGGAGACGAAGCTTTACAAGCAGTTACCTATTTTATCGATGACGCTATATTAGTAGGCTGTACCCGAGTACGAATATTACATGGTACAGGAACTGGTGCATTACGACAAATGATACGACAATATCTTAAAACAGTTCCGGGTGTCCGTCATTTTCAAGATGAACATGTTCAATTAGGAGGAGCCGGTATAACAGTTGTAGAACTCGATTGACGAAACCGAATACTTTACTAATTGATACTTCATTATTTTCGCTTAAGCCTAAAAACAAAAAATATGGAAATTATATGATTATCCACAATTTAGATACACTAAATTCCACATATACAAGGATATTAATACAGAAAAGAAAATAGATGAAATTCCGAATATCAGACTATTTACTGATTGTTTATGCATCCAAACAATAGCGCATACAGATTCAGCAATGAGTTGCATAACGGAAATGCCTAAAATAATATGAGCTATAAATATCGTATGAGAATAGTCCTTTTCCGTATAATTTACAATTAAATATACAATAATAAGAGACAGAGATAGGGCTAAATTATAAATCCAAAACTTTTTCATATACATTACTACAAATCATACACATCATCTACGGTATAGTTCAGAAAACGGTTGAATGGCATAAGTAATTTAAAATCCCCTACAACTTTATCCATCCATTCAGAAGTATCGAAGAGAGATTCTTCTTTGTAAGAAACAACGACATAGTCTTTCCTTTTTAGAAGCTCTCCATCTTGAAAATCTCTGGGAAACGGACGTGGTACTATTTTTAGCATCTCCCCTTCCATTTCAGGATAAACTGCTTTGAACTTTTTATTTTCGATGATTTCTTTGAATTCGTCCGTATGATTATATACCGACTGACGCAACTCCTTCAATAATTTAGGCTCAGGACACCATACCCCACCGCTTATCAGGCAATTTTCGGGTTCGATATGGAAATAATAACCCGCTCTTACACTTTTGCGACCACCTTTACATAAATATGCTGCAAAATGATTTTTGTATGGAGTTTTATCAGGAGAAAAACGAGTATCACGATATATTCGGTAAAGGCAATTTTTAGCCTCTTCTCCCCTCAATTCCTCATCAAAAGTAGCTATTCTCTGAATGAGTTCATCCATTTTATTTTGAAAATAGAGTCTTAATTCCAAATATCTATCCTTATGAGTATTAAACCAATCTCTATTGTTATTTACCCGTAATTCCCTTAAATACTGTAATATTTCTTTCATTATAAAATAATATTCATTGTTATTTGTAAAAGAAGACGCAAGATAAAAATTATTTTTCAATTTTATATATCTTCCTTTTTTGTTAACTTGCCACGAATTTTATTTGCTTATTTTAAATATTAAACTCTATATTGATGAAAGAAAAAGAAAAAGAGCCGATGAAGCTACCAGAGAATGCATTCAGAGAATTGAATGAAGGAGAAGAGTTTCATCCGGTCATGTCTCCCGAAAAAAACTACCGGGAAGTAACACCTTGGTCGGTATCTTGGGGTATTGTTATGGCTGTCATATTTTCTGCGGCAGCAGCTTATTTAGGACTAAAAGTTGGACAGGTTTTCGAAGCTGCTATACCGATAGCCATTATTGCTGTAGGTTTGTCGAACAGCACAAAACGTAAAAACGCTTTAGGTGAAAATGTCATTATACAGTCTATCGGAGCTTGTTCGGGAGTAATCGTAGCTGGAGCTATTTTTACTCTACCGGCATTATATATCATCCCGGGATTGACTGTGAATTTTATGCAAGTCTTTTTGAGTTCCCTTTTGGGAGGTATTTTAGGGATACTATTTTTAATCCCATTCCGTAAATATTTTGTATCGGAAATGCACGGAAAATATCCATTTCCGGAGGCAACAGCAACTACACAGGTTCTCATTTCCGGAGAAAAAGGGGGTAATCAGGCAAAACCTTTGATTTTTGCAGGTATTATCGGTGGCTTGTATGATTTTGTACTATCAACTTTTGGCTGGTGGAGCGAAGTCTTGACTACAAAAATTTTACCTTTTGGAGATATGATTGCCGAAAAAGCAAAGGTGGTATTCAAAATAAATACTGGAGCCGCTGTTTTAGGGCTCGGTTATATCGTAGGCCTGAAGTATTGTCTAATAATCTGTGCCGGGTCTATATTTGTCTGGTTCTTAATTATTCCTGGGTTAGGTGTTATTTTCCATAATGCGGTACTTACCCTTGGCAACTCAGATATCCAGATGACAGTAGGAATGATGTCTCCAGAACAAATATTCACGACATACGGACGACATATTGGTATAGGAGGGATTGCGATGGCCGGAATTATTCGTTCCTGGGATATTATAAAAAGTGCAGTGGGACTTGCTTCACGAGAGTTAAGAGGAAATACAGAAAATGTAGTTAGAAACGTAAAGCGTACACAGCGAGATTTGTCGATGAAGTTTATAGCTATTGCATGTATCGCAACATTGATATTAATATTTCTTTTCTTTTATTTAGGAGTGATACATACAATAACACAAGCTGTTATCGCATTTATTGTAGTTTCTGTTATTGCATTTTTGTTTACGACCGTAGCTGCTAATGCGATTGCGATAGTCGGTACAAATCCTGTGTCGGGAATGACACTCATGACTTTGATATTAGCATCTGTAATTTTAGTAGCAGTGGGGTTGACCGGAACATCAGGTATGGTTGCAGCCCTTATTATTGGAGGTGTCGTTTGTACTACCCTTTCCATGGCTGGAGGATTTATAACAGATTTAAAAATAGGTTATTGGCTTGGATCTACACCAGCGAAACAAGAAACCTGGAAATTTTTAGGAACATTGGTTTCTGCTGCAACGGTAGGTGGCGTAATAATGATTTTGAATGATACCTACGGTTTTACCTCTGAAAATGGCTTAGCAGCTCCTCAGGCAAACGCAATGGCTGCGGTAATAGAACCCCTGATGTCCGGGAAAGGAGCCCCTTGGTTATTATATGGTATAGGGGCTGTCATCGCGGTTATACTTACGGTATTTAAAGTCCCTGCATTGGCCTTTGCTTTGGGTATGTTTATTCCTTTGGAATTGAATACACCTCTTGTTATTGGAGGATTGATTAGTTGGTATGTAAGTACCCGCAGCCAAAAAGAAGCGGTGAATAAAGCTCGTCTCGAAAAAGGAACATTGTTGGCTTCAGGGTTTATTGCTGGCGGGGCTTTAATGGGAGTAGTCAGTGCCGGACTTCGGTTTGCCGGATTCTCCTATACTTGCCATTTAAGCGACGTTATGACTCAATCATTAGGTTTATTGATGTACTTAATTATTATAGGATATTTGATCAAGAACAGTATGAAAACAGATAAATAATTTTTCTTAAAGAACCAAAGGCCGGTTGACGTTAAGTTATCTTAGTTAACCGGCCTGTTTTATTTATTATAAGTCTTCCTCATCAACTTCTTTAGGTAGGAACATATTTAGTAATACATAACCTAAAATACCAGATATCAGAGAGCCTATTAATATGCCCAATTTTGCCTGGTTAAGAAATATACTTCCATCAGACATATTCCCATAAGATAAGTTGGCAATAAACATAGATACAGTAAACCCAATTCCTCCTAATGCTGATACTCCAGCTATCATTTTCCAAGTTACCCCATGAGGTAAGGAAACCCAATGTGTTTTTACTGCCATATAGGCAAATGATAATATACCGACAAATTTACCAATAAATAATCCCATAAACACAGCTAAACTTACTCCATGAAATATATCGGAGATTTGGATATTTCCTAAAGCTATACCTGCATTAGCAAATGCAAATAAGGGGATAACCAAATAGTTAACGACAGGATGTAAAGCATCTTCCAAATCTTGTAAAGGGCTTATCACTTTGTCTGAAGCAGACTCCACACATTTCAAAAAATTCAACTGTTCTTTGGAGAGAATATTGGTCTCTCCTTTTTTTTGATTTTTCGAAACAGGGAAATGAGCTATATTTTCTCTGATTTTTTCGATAAATTTGGTCGTTTTCATCATAGGATGGGCTGGAATACAAAATGCAACAAGTACCCCGGCAATTGTTGGGTGAATACCAGAGTTTAAAAATAAGAACCAGACAGCAATACCGACAAAAATATAAAACATTTTGCTGTTTATTTTCAGATAATATCCTCCTATCCATAAAATAGCCAATAACCCGATTGCATAATATAAATAGTATGCCGATATACTACTCGAATAAAATATAGCTATTGCAAGTATACCTCCAATATCGTCTGCGACGGCTAATGTTGCTAAGAATATTTTTAGGCCGATAGGTACACGCTTCCCGAACATACTTAATATACCCAATGTAAAAGCTATATCTGTTGCCATCGGGATGGCACTTCCTCTTAATGCTATATCTCCGTCGGCTATTAAGCGGAAAATCAGAATTGGAACAATGATGCCACCCATAGCTGCGACAACTGGCAATAATGCTTTTTTTATAGAAGAGAGTTCACCAACCAACACCTCTCGTTTTATTTCAAGCCCTACAGAAAAGAAAAAGATTGCCATCAAAGCATCATTAATAAACTGCATCAAAGTCATAGCTTCACCGTGGTGGCTGAAAAGATTGAAATTTCCAATTTGCAAAGAGACTGGAACATTCCACCAAGAAAAATAGTAATTACTTAATCCAGAATTGGCCATTATCATGGCTAATATAGTCACACCGATAAGAACATATCCTCCATTAGCATAATTTTGCAGAGATTTACGAAGTGCATATATTGTATCTTTCATAATTAAAAATTTTGTTATACTTAAAAACAAAGAAAAAGCCTTTTAAGTTTGACGAATGAGCTTAAAAGACTTTTTCTGTTACTTTGATATTATTTAGTCTAGTTTCAGGACAGCGAGAAATGCTTTTTGCGGTACCTCGACAGACCCTATTTGCTTCATTCGTTTCTTTCCTCTTTTTTGTTTCTCGAGAAGCTTTCGTTTTCGACTAATATCTCCCCCGTAACATTTAGCCGTAACATCTTTTCTCACAGCTTTTATTGTTTCCCGAGCAATTATTTTAGCTCCTATTGCAGCTTGTATTGCAATATCAAATTGTTGTCTCGGTATCAATTCTTTCAATTTTTCACACATACGACGCCCGAATGGTACAGCATTATCAAAATGTGTCAATGTAGAAAGAGCATCAACAGATTCTCCATTTAACAATATATCGAGCTTAACCAATTTAGATGGTCTGAAATCATGAAGGTGATAATCAAAAGAGGCATATCCCTTTGATATGCTTTTCAATTTATCATAAAAATCAATTACTATTTCCCCCAAAGGCATGTCATATATCAGCTCAACTCGATTTCCAGATATGTATTCTTGTTTTACCAGTTCTCCTCGCTTACCCAGACATAAAGTCATAATAGAACCTATATAATCAGTATTTGTTATGACAGAAGCCCGAATGTAAGGCTCTTCAATACGTTCTATGAGGGTCGGATCAGGTAGACCCGACGGATTATGAACTTCGGTCATGTTTCCCTTTTTATCATATATTTTATAAGACACATTCGGCACAGTGGTAATAACATCCATATCAAACTCACGATCGAGCCGCTCTTGGATGATTTCCATATGCAATAATCCCAAAAATCCACACCTGAACCCAAAACCAAGAGCCACCGACGATTCTGGTTGGAATGTCAGTGAAGCATCATTTAATTGTAACTTTTCCAAAGATGCCCTTAAATCTTCAAAATCTTCACTTTCTATCGGATAAACACCTGCGAATACCATTGGTTTTACTTCTTCAAAACCATCGATTGCCTTCCCACAAGGCCGAGCGATGTGAGTAATCGTATCTCCAACTTTTACTTCTCTGGAAGTTTTGATACCTGATATAATATATCCTACGTCTCCAGTACGTAATTCATCTCGAGGAGCCATATCTAATTTCAGCACACCTATCTCATCGGCTTCATATTCTTTCCCGGTAGCCACAAATTTTACCTTATCTCCCTTACGGATAATGCCATTTGCTATTTTAAAGTATGCAATAATACCTCGGAATGAATTAAAAACAGAGTCAAAAATCAAACATTGTAATGGTGCATCCGGGTCTCCTTCAGGAGCCGGCACTCGTTCTACGATAGCTTTCAATATTTCTTCAACACCTATACCTGTTTTTCCGCTGGCTCGTATAATTTCTTCTCTTTTACACCCTAATAATTCAATAATTTGGTCCTCAACTTCGTCAGGCATGGCACTGGGCAAGTCCACTTTATTTACGACAGGGATGATTTCCAAATCATTTTCTATAGCCATGTATAAGTTGGATATGGTCTGCGCCTGTATTCCTTGTGATGCATCCACAATAAGAAGAGCTCCTTCACATGCAGCAATTGAACGAGAGACTTCATAAGAAAAATCGACATGTCCCGGTGTATCAATCAGATTCAAAACATATTTTTCCCCTTGATATGAATAATCCATTTGAATAGCGTGGCTTTTTATTGTTATTCCACGCTCACGTTCTAAATCCATATTGTCAAGGACTTGATCCTGTAAATCTTTTCCGGCTACAGTATTCGTGTATTCCAATAGACGATCGGCCAATGTACTTTTACCATGGTCGATATGGGCAATAATACAGAAATTACGAATATTTTTCATCTAATTTTTATTTTAGGTGCAAAGATAAAGAAATTTTTATTTCTTTCGGAATAGACTATATTCCTATTATAAGCTATTAACAACTTTCCTATCGTATGATAATATGAAATGAAATAATTTATTTAATTTTGAAGTGTGACTAAAGATGAGATTTATAAGTGATAGTTCATATATAAAATGATGAAATAGAATTGTAATATTTGTTTCACTGTATTGAAATAAGTATTTTGAATTTTTGCGATGTAAATTTAAAATTCAATATTATGGCAAATGCCCGTATTTTAGTCGTCGATGACGAAGAAGATTTATGTGAAATATTAAAATTCAATCTTGAAATCGAAGGGTTTGATGTAGATACTGCCAATTCTGCAGAAGAAGCCTTAAAAAAAGATTTATCGGTATATCAACTGCTTATATTGGATGTAATGATGGGCGAAATAAGTGGTTTTAAAATGGCCAATATTATTCGTAAAGATGAATCAAAACCAAAAGTTCCAATTATCTTTCTTACGGCAAAAGACACAGAAAATGATCGTTTGACAGGATTTAATTTAGGTGCAGATGATTTCATATCTAAGCCTTTCTCGATTAGAGAAGTCATGGCTCGTGTAAAAGCAGTATTGAGACGTACAGCAATAAAAAACGAGGAAGATAAGGAAACTATATCTTTTGAAGATCTGATAATTGATATTCCCAAAAAAAAGGTTTCTATTGGTAATGAAGAAATAACCTTGACAAAAAAAGAATTTGAAATACTCAAATTGCTGCTTGAGCATCAGGGCCATGTATTTTCCAGAGAAGAAATTTTATCAAGAGTATGGAGTGATGAAGTATATGTACTCGACAGGACAATCGATGTGAATATCACCCGCCTTCGCAAAAAAATCGGTAAGTTCGGTAAAAATATAGTTACTCGTTTAGGATACGGGTATTGTTTTGAAACAGCATGATATTATTAGGAAAAGATGAATAATGACAATAAGCCCAAATATAGGCTTCCTTTTTATAAAGAACTTTTTTTTTCGATTGCTACTCTTTTTGTAACATTTGTACTCGTAATATTCTTCTTTCAATATAACTTGGATAAAGAATCAAGAAAAGAAATGTTAAATTCTATCCTTCAGGATTATAACAATCTGATTTATAGAGAATACTCTTCTTCAAAAATGACTGAAGCCCGATTGGATTCGATTATTCGGGGTATAACTGATAAAAATTTAAGAGTCACCATCATAACTGTCGGGGGAAAAGTCCTTACCGATAGCGGTCATGATGATTCTATCCCATTACCCAGCCATAAAAATCGTCCTGAAATTATGCTGGCATTGAATACGGGTGTGGGATATTCTGTAAGGAAGTCGGAAACTTTAGGAAGAGATTTTTTTTATTCATCCCGTCGTTATGATGACATAATAATACGTTCATCTTTACCTTTTGACGTTTCGACACTATCGATGTTAAAGGCTGATAATAAATTTACGTATTTTCTTATTGCCATATCTTTACTTGTGATAATTATACTCTATTATTTTTGTAATAAATTGAGTAAATCTATTTCTATTTTGCAAGACTTTTCACAAAAAGCAGAACAGGACAAACCTGTGGATATTCACGTAAAGTTGGCAAAAAATGACATAGGAGATATTACTCATAATATTATCCGTATATATAAGAATCTTCGAAATACTAAAGAAGAATTGTCTATTGAAAAAGAAAAATTATTTAGCCATTTACAATTTTCACGGGAAGGATTAGCCGTATTTTCCCATGATAAACGAGTTATTGTTGCCAATAATCTTTTTGTACAGTATGTGAATCTTATTTCAGATATACCCTTAACCAATACAAATAATGTATTTAATGTCCCGGATTTCAAAAAAATAACGACATTTATAGATAAAAATCTAAATACGTGGCATAAAAATGATGATGTTGTAAGTGACTCTATGCTGATTACAAAAAATAGCAAAACTTTTCAGGTGGAGTGTATCATTTTTCAAGACAGAACTTTCGAAATCTCAGTAAGCAATATAACTTTGCAAGAAGAGGAAAGCCGTCTAAAAAAGCAGTTGACTCAAAATATCGCCCATGAATTGAAAACACCAGTGAGTAGTATCCAAGGATATATGGAAACTATTTTATCTAATCCGGCCCTTTCAGAAGAGAAAAAAACTTTGTTTTTGGAGAGATGTTATGCCCAAACAATTAGGTTAACGGGGCTTTTGCAAGATATTTCTTTATTGAATAGAATAGATGAATCAAATGATTTGTTCGATTATGAAAAAGTAGACTTAAACGCAATTATTAGTGAAGTTATAAATGACTCGGCAGTTGCATTAGAAGAAAAAAATATGTCGATCAACTGCCAAATCCCAAATCCTGCACCTATTAACGGAAATCATGCGCTTCTATATTCCATATTTCGTAATTTGATGGATAACTCCTTATCATATGCCGGAAATGGCACACAAGTATCGATATTGTGCTATTTACAAGATAATAATTACTATTATTTTTCATTTTCAGATAATGGACCCGGAGTTGCAGAAGAACATCTAAATCGTCTATTCGAACGTTTTTATCGAGTAGATAAAGGACGTTCACGAAAATTAGGAGGAACGGGATTAGGTTTAGCAATTGTCAAGAATGCTGTGCTTTTCCATAAAGGAGAAATATTGGCTAAAAATAGATTGGATGGAGGTCTTGAATTTTTGTTTACACTGAAAAAATAGAAGACAAAATTTCTGAGTAAATCTCAATTCCGAATTATTATTACAAATAATATATAATAATTATTTATTTTTGCCGATACATATTTTTGAATAAAACAATGACACCGACAGAATCCTATTTTATAAATTTACCATCAGAAATAAAAAATTTGTTTATCCCAGTATTTGGAAGTGCTGAGAATTTTTATAAAACAGTTTATTTAATTGCCCGTAACGAACATATCACATCTCTTGATAAAGTTGCTAACTGGGAACAGCGCATAGATGTAATTCATTACTATCAAGATAAATTGAAACATTTTCTCAACAGTTTATCTTTAGATGGAGACAACTTAATGGCTGATGTAGCCAGTGATTATTTTGAAGATTATGTTCATTACAAAGATGACGTTAATTTTGGAATGACTAATGAAGATTTCTTAAATATAATGAGAGCCATTCAAGAAAAGTTATAAAAGTAATATTTAGTTTTTGTTTCTCTATTTTGTTATATCATTGAACATTTCATTCAAACTATTTGCTATATTTGTCTGAAATAATACGTTGAATTATGCAACAGAGTTTCAATTGGTATATAGAAAATGCAATAAAGGAGAACTGGGAAAGTATAGCTCTTTCTGATTTTAAAGGGGTCTCTTACAGTTATAAAGATATTGCAAGGAAGATTGCAAAAATGCACATTCTTTTAGAAGCTGCAGATATAAAACACGGAGATAAGGTTGCTATTTGTGGACGAAATTCGTCTCATTGGGCTGTTGCTTTTTTCGCAACATTGACATATGGAGCCGTAGCCGTTCCCATACTGCATGAGTTTAAAGCTGATAATGTACATCATATCGTCAATCATTCGGACGCCAAATTTTTATTTGTAGGTGATATTGTCTGGGAAAATTTGAATGAGCAACAAATGCCAGAGTTGAATGCTATAGTCATGATGACAGATTTTTCTGTGTTGAAATCAAAGACAAACAAATTAATTGATGCCCGTGAACATCTAAATGAATATTTTGGAAAGCGGTTCCCAAGCCGATTTACGAAAGACGATGTGAAGTACTATGATGATAAACCTGATGAACTGGCTCTGATTAATTATACTTCTGGCTCGACAGGCTTTTCAAAAGGAGTAATGCTTTCTTACAGAAGTATTTGGTCAAATTTGAAGTTCTGTAACGAGAATCTGGACTTTTTACAAGCTGGTGACGGCACTGTTTCCATGCTGCCTATGGCTCATATGTATGGTTTGGCTATAGAACTTTTGAATCCATTTGCGAAGGGTTGTCATATTCATTTTCTGACACGTGTCCCCTCCCCCAAAGTAATCATGGATGCTTTTGCTGAAATAAAACCGAAGCTGATTGTTGCCGTTCCTCTTATTATAGAAAAAATTATCCGTACCAAGGTATTTCCTTTATTAGAAAAACCTCTGGTGAAATTAATGTTGATGGTACCTGTACTCGACACTCAGTTGCTTACTCGTATAAAAAACAAATTAGAGGAAACATTTGGAGGGAATTTGCAAGAAATGATTATTGGAGGAGCTGCTTTGAATCCGGATGTAGAACAATTTCTTAGCAAAATAGATTTTCCTTTTACTGTAGGATATGGAATGACAGAATGTGGCCCTCTGATTTCATATGCTTGGTGGCAGGAAGCACGTACTGGCTCATGTGGTAAAGTGGTTGAAAGAATGGCAGCTCGCATAGATTCTCCAGATCCTCAATCCATTGTTGGAGAGTTACATGTAAAAGGAGATAATGTGATGATGGGCTATTATAAAAATGAAGAAGCGACAAGACAGGTTATGAAAGATGATGGCTGGATGAATACTGGGGATTTGGCTATTATTGATGAAGATGGTTATTTGTATCTTAAAGGTCGTAGCAAGAGCATGATTTTAGGACCTTCGGGACAAAATATTTATCCAGAGGAAATTGAAGCTAAGTTGAATAATATGCCATATGTGAGTGAGTCCGTTGTTATCGATCAGGATGGAAAATTAGTTGCATTGGTATATCCCGATTTTGAGAATGCAGAACGGGCAGGCTTGGCAGGAGATAAAATTACAACTCAGATGGAAGAAAATCGTATTGCTCTGAATAAAGAATTACCGGCATATAGTCAGATTAGTAAAACGAAGATTTATTATGAAGAGTTTGAGAAAACACCAAAGCGGAGCATTAAACGATATTTATATCAAAATTCTTGATTTAGACAATTTTTTCTAATTATATAACTTAAAATATTTAAGTGGGATTTACAAATAAGAAAATGAAAGTAAATCCTACTTTTTTTTATACTTGTTTTGCAAAAATGAAAGCAAAATGTATTAAACTCGAACAAAAAGATATACCTTTGTAAAAATAGAATATTTGTACTATAGCAAAAACACATAACAAGATGTATTATCAACCTGAAATTGAGACAATAACCCGATTGGAACTTGAAAAACTGCAAGTAAAGCGGCTGAAAGAGACTATAAATATTGCAATACACACTCCTTTTTATTCCAAAATTTTGAAGGAAAGAAATCTGTCTGCTGACAGTATTTGTAGCATAGAAGATGTACGGAAACTACCTTTTACGACAAAAGAAGATTTGCGAAATAATTATCCATTTGGCTTAGTTGCAACTGATATGAAAAATGTAGTGAGACTACATTCTTCAAGTGGCACGACAGGAAATCCGACTGTGATTTGCCACACTCAGAAAGATTTGGATAATTGGGCCAATCGTGTAGCTCGATGCTTATATATGGTCGGGATACGGGACACTGATGTTTTTCAAAATACATCAGGTTATGGGATGTTTACCGGAGGATTAGGTTTTCAATATGGAGCAGAGCGTTTGGGAGCATTAACTGTCCCCGCTGCTGCAGGCAATAGCTTGAGGCAAATAAAATTTATTACAGATTTTGGTACTACAGCAGCTCACGCTATACCCAGTTATGCGACACGTCTGGCTGAAGTAATGACAGAGATAGGGATAGATCCCAAGAAAGATACTAAATTGAAGACATTAGTTATTGGTGCTGAACCTCATACTGATGAACAGAGAAAGCGGATAGAGGAATTATTGGGAGTAAAGGCCTATAATAGCTTTGGAATGTCAGAAATGAGTGGTCCCGGTGTTGCTTTTGAGTGTACATATCAGAACGGACTCCATTTATGGGAAGATTGTTTCATTCTGGAAATTGTTGATCCTGAAACTTTGGAACCGGTGGAAGATGGAGAAATTGGAGAATTGGTATTGACAACTCTGGATAGAGAAGCTATGCCCTTGATTCGTTATCGTACCAGAGATTTAACAAGGATTATCCCCGGACCATGTCCTTGTGGCAGAACTCATCGTCGGATAGATCGTATCAAAGGTCGTAGTGATGATATGTTTATCGTTAAAGGTGTAAATATATTCCCGATGCAGATAGAAAAAATCTTAATGCAATTTAAAGAATTGGGAACTAACTATTTAATTACAGTAGATACTGTTGGAAATAATGATGAAGTTCTGGTGGAGGTTGAATTAAGTGACTTGTTTACTGATGATTATAGTAAGTTACAGCAATTAACTAAATCTATAACTCATAAATTGAAAGATGAAATATTACTGACTCCAAAAGTCAAGCTAATAGATAAAGGTAGCCTACCTCTATCTGAAGGTAAAGCCATACGAGTAAAAGATTTAAGAAATAACAAATAATGATTAACCAAAATTCCTGAATATGATTATACAACAGCTATCAGTCTTTCTTGAAAATAAATCAGGAAGATTAAATGAAATATTGGATATATTAGGCCATGCGGACATACGAATTATTGCCGCTACTGTTGCTGATACATCAGAATATGGTATTCTAAGATTGATAACGTCTGATACCCAGACTGCATATAAATTATTAAAAGAGAACAAAGTAAGTGCTAACCTAAGTGAAGTGATTGCCATTTCATGTGACTCGTTGGCAGGAGATTTTGCAACAAAGCTGAAATGCTTTTCCGAACATGGAATAAATATAGAATATATATACTGTTTTTCTGTCAAGTCCAAAGCCTTTCTTATTTTACGAGCAAATGATAAAGATGCTGCAATCAAAGTGGCTAAAAATTTTAATCTGACGATGATTTCAGAAAAACAATTGACTGATTTGTAAAACAATGGAAATATTGAAAAGAAGAATCTTGGAAGACGGAGCCTGTTTTGAAGGAGGGATACTTAAGGTCGATAGTTTTATCAATCATCAGATGGATCCTCAATTGATGAAATCCATCGCAGATGAATTTGTAAAACGTTTTTCAGGAGTATATATCAATAAAATCATGACTATTGAAGCCAGTGGTATAGCACCAGCTATTATGGTTGGTTATCAAATGCAGCTCCCTGTTGTTTTTGCCAAAAAGAAAGAACCTAAAACAATGAGGCATGCTCTCACATCAATAGTACACTCATTTACAAAAGACAGGGACTATCCGGTCAGTATAAGTGGAGAATATTTGACACCGGAAGATCATGTTTTATGTATCGATGATTTTTTAGCTAATGGCAATGCAGCTTTGGGCATGATAGATTTGATAAATCAGGCCGGTGCAACGCTTGCAGGAATGGGGTTTATTATCGAAAAAGAATTTCAGAATGGAGGACATATATTAAGAGAGAAAGGTATCCACGTAGAATCTTTAGCCATAATTAAAAGTTTAGAAAATTGCCAGATAGTGTTTAAATAGAAAATTTCTCAAAAAAATAATTTTATAATATAAACAAAACATACGGAAGGTGAAGCTTGTTTTTGGATTTCACCTTCCGTATGTTTTGTTTATATTTTTTTATTGTATATAGAAATTGGTATATAT
>OIFE01000738.1_pt1 | contig 21444 bp, 18 predicted proteins | sample 1581921 | NCBI WGS metagenome assembly OIFE01 (sample SAMN04414075, study PRJEB24778) | human gut metagenome | material: faecal | host: Homo sapiens | reverse complement strand
AGTGCTTTTTTATAGAAATGAATTACGGTTGGATTTCTGAATCTACGAAGAAATAAGCAATTTCTCGTTTTGCGCTTTCAACGCTATCAGAACCATGAACAGAATTTTCACGCTGGCTTAACGCGAAGTCTTTACGGATAGTGCCTTCTGCCGCCTCAGCCGGATTCGTTGCCCCGATTAAAGTGCGGTAATCTTTCACGGCATTTTCTTTTTCCAACACAGAAACTACCATCGGGCCAGAGAGCATATACTCCACCAACGGATCAAAAAATGGTTTACCTTGATGTTCCGCATAGAAACCTTCCGCTTGTTCTTTGGTTAATTGCACCATTTTAAGTGCTACAACACGGAATCCCTGAGATTCAAAACGCCCTAAAATAGCACCAATTAAATTACGCTTTACTGCATCGGGTTTGATAATTGAAAAAGTACGTTCTGTCATAAAATCCTACTTAACTTGCTTTCGTTACTAATAAATTTGCTAAAGTTTTCATACCGATTCCGGTTGCACCAACTGCCCATAAATCACTACCAGATTTACGATAAGTGGCCGAACAATCAATATGCAACCAACATTGTTGATAGTTTTTCACAAAATACGATAAAAATGCCGTTGCAGTACTAGCCCCAGCCACAACCGGCGCTGTACCTGTATTTGCAATATCAGCAAAAGAAGAAGTGATTTGGCTACGATGGAACGCTTCAAAAGGCAAACGCCAGAATGGTTCATTTTCTTCTTTCGCAGCTTGGAATAAGCTATTTACCAACGCATCATCCATAGAAAGCACACTGTGGTAATCATTACCGACTGCCACTTTTGCTGCACCGGTTAAGGTTGCACAATCGACAATAAATTGTGGATTTTGACTATCGGCTTCAATTAAGCCATCCGCCAATACTAAACGGCCTTCCGCATCAGTATTTAGAATTTCAGCAGTTACACCATTTTTATACGTGATGATATCACCTAATTTAAACGCATTACCGCTCACCAAGTTTTCCGCACAGCATAGATAGAGTTTTACACGTTGATTTAGACCGTGCGCAATGGCAAATCCTAACGCACCTGTTAATAATGCAGCGCCGCCCATATCAGTACGCATCGTGCTCATGCCATCACTTGGTTTGATGCTATAACCACCACTGTCAAAAGTAATACCTTTACCAACCAAGCATGCTAATACAGGCGCATTTGGATCATTAGTTGGGTTAAAATCTAATTGCAACATAGCGGGTGGATTAACAGACCCGCGACCCACAGTAAAGATCCCGTGGTAACCTTGCTCTTTTAACGCTTCGCCAGAAATGATTTGAAAACTGACCGCACTTTTATCGGCATAACTTTCGGCTTGTTTAGAAATAAACTCAGCCGCGCGTTCAGCTAATTTAACCGGCGTAAGGGTTTGTGCTGGCTCATTAATAATTCCACGAACAAAATCACCACACTCAATACGAGCTAATAATTCATCTTGTGGCTCATCATCTAAATGAGGAAATTCAATCGAATAATCTTGCTTCGCCGAGTAAAAACCTTGATAAAATGCCCAACAATTTTCTAACTCCCATGCATCCCCCACAAGCTCTACATCTTTAATACCTTGTCCACGTAATTTGCGTGCCGCTTTTTGAACTAAAATAAGGTTCGATTTTTCATCATCTTTAAGATGAATAACGGCTTGATCTTGATTAAAACTTAAAATGGCATTTTTGCCCCAACTCTCCGAAGCGGGAGCCGTTGATAATGTAATTTGCATGAGGTTCTTCTCCTTTATTTATCTATTCTTCTCTAAGTACCATTTTACCGTCTGACGAAGTCCTTGTTCAAAGGTTATTTGCGGTTGCCAACCTAATTCTGCATGAATTTTAGAACAATCCAATGAATATCGCACATCATGACCAGGTCGGTCTTTTACAAAAGTAATTAAATCTTCGTAACACTTAATGTGATTAGGCTTATTTGGTGCAAGTTCTTCGAGTAATTGGCAAATTGTTTTAACCACTTCAAGGTTTGTTTTTTCACAATTTCCACCGATATTATAGTTTTCGCCGACTCGACCTTTTGTTAAAACTAAATATAAGGCTTGAACATGATCTTCCACAAATAACCAATCACGAATCTGCTGCCCATCACCATAAATTGGCAAAGGCTTTCCCATCACAGCATTTGAAATCATTAAAGGGATAAGCTTTTCAGCGTGTTGATAAGCCCCATAGTTATTGGAACTGTTTGTGATAATCACCGGCAAACCATAAGTACGATGCCAAGCGTGTACCAAATGGTCACTCGCTGCTTTTGAGGCTGAATAAGGGCTACTCGGATGATAAGGGGAATGTTCAGTAAAGGCAGGCTCAGAAAGGGATAAATCCCCATACACTTCATCTGTAGAAATATGGTGGAATCGAAAGGTCGTTTTTTTAGCTTCGTCTAAGGTATGCCAATAATTCTTAGCAACCTCTAACAACGTATAAGTACCCACAATATTGGTTTGAATAAAATCAGCCGCTCCCGTAATAGAACGATCAACATGACTTTCAGCAGCCAAATGCATCACCGAGTCTGGCTGATATTTTTCGAAAACGCTTTCTATCGCCTTAAGATCACAGATATCAACTTTTTCAAAAGCATACCGAGGGCTATTTTTTACCTCTTTTAAGGATGATTGATTTGCCGCATAGGTCAGCTTATCAACATTGATAACAGAATCATGAGTATGATTAATGATATATCGAATAAGGGCGGAACCGATGAAGCCGGAACCACCGGTGATGAGGATGCGTTTCACTAATAAGCTCCAGTTTTCTTCCAAACAACTTTCACTGTTTTAAGTAAAATCACAATATCATTCCATAAAGACCAGTTTTTAGCATACCAGGTATCAAAATAAACTCGTGTGTCATAGCTTACATTATTTCGCCCACTTACTTGCCACAAACCTGTCATTCCTGGTTTAGCCATAAGGTAATAATCCACATCTTCTTGATAGTAAGGTAATTCCTCTTTTACAATTGGGCGTGGGCCAACTAAACTCATCTCTCCTTTAAGTACATTCCAAAGTTGTGGTAGTTCATCTAGGCTTCTCGCTCTTAGCCATCTGCCTATTGGTGTAATGCGTGGATCATCTTTAAGTTTGAAGTCTTTTTCCCATTCCAATCTAGCACTTTCATCCGTGGCTAAAATCTTTTCTAACACCTCATCAGAATTATTTACCATCGTTCTAAACTTCAAGCATTTGAATTCCTTTTTATACTGCCCAATTCTTGGATGTCCATAAATAAAACTTCCACCATCTCTTTTAATTATAAAATAGAGAGGAATGCAAAATGGCAAGAGTAAAAGCAGAAGAAAAGATGCTGCGAATATATCAAAGAGCCGCTTCATTATTTTAGATGAGCGTTTGGCTAAATTATTATTCACCCTAAAAAGTACCATTTCTTGGCTGAATAAAAAGGACATATCTGTACCATAGAGCGGAATACCGCGAAAGTCAGGGATAACAGAGATCGAGCGACAACCTTTACGAATTAAATAACGCAGCCAAAAATCTTGCTTAGCCTTATTTTCTTCATCAATCGCTAAAATAAACTGAGTAAATTCTGGTGAGACTAATTTCATGAGTAATTCAGGGTTGTGTCGCATAACGGGAATACCTTCAATAAACTCTGAATCATAATCCTCTGTCGTCACGAATAATTTAATATCAAACCCTAAATAAGACTCGCTATTTAATGCATCAAAAACTTCTTTTGCATTACGCCCATTACCAATAATAATAGTTTCTTTCAGATACATACCTGTTTTGATTAATAGCTTCTTCACCATAACTCGAGCAAATGGCAGCAAGATAAAAATACAACACCAAGTAACAGACCAGAAATATCGAGAAACATAAAGGCGAGAAAACGCAACAATCGCTAATTCAATAATGAAAAGGATTAATAAGGTGCGGATAATTTCTTTTAATTCAAACCAAAACGGTTTTCGATATGTGTAATGACGCAGCCGTATCCAAAACCATAATACACCAACAATTGAGATACAGGCATGAATCAATACATAAACATCAAACTCTTCTAACGGAAAATAAAAATGACCATCTCGGGCGATATCTAACACATCATAAGCAATAAATAATGAGCTAAATAACACTAACAAATCCGTCATTAAAAGGATAAATTTACACCATGTAATTCTATTCATGATTAACTCTTACTTTAAAAACTTCCGTTTTAACAGATTAAGTCCTTTTTTAATCAAATTCTCACCATCTAAATTTACAACAGAAAGATATTTTACATTTAGTTGATTATACAGAATCCAAACATTAAACAAACGTTCTGCAATAAACCCAAAGACTCTTTTTTGATAATTATCATACTGAGTAATATCTATGCGCTGCTCTAATTCAAACAATATAGAGAAAAGCCAGTGGCAGTATTCTGATGCTTTTTCTGATGACATCACAAACATATTATAGAGATGTAGTTTACGGCCTTGCATCACGGCATCAAAACTCTCTAAATATTCAGATTGCAATTCAATGATGACGTCTCTTGTCAGATCAAGATCTTCGATATGATGTGCATGTTGGTAATGAGAGTAAATTGATTCGATAAAATAATTCCGTTTTCTCGGTAAAATCACATCATATTTCTCTAAAATGGTTAACAGCTCTGACTCTGAAGCAATTTGTTTTTTCTTCAAATCTAATGCTTTCCCCGCAAAATAGCGGCGATAGTGTACTAAGCCTACATATTCATTATTTTCAAATACACCGTTTTTCCAAGCCCAATAAAGCCCTGTTAACTCACAAAAACTACTGTTTTTCTCAGAAATATTTGCACCTGAATTATCTTGGTAAAAGTCCTCATTTTTTAGACCGCTTGCAATTTTTCCTCCCACAAATAGCGGGCGATAACATGCTGAATCCGGAAATTCGTAGTCTTTATGCGTAATCACTAATACAGTAAGTTTTTGCATGTTATTTTAAGTAATCCTTATGATGAGAGAAGTCACCCATTATGCCATGAAAAATTCCTCTGACTGCAATGCTTAATTTAGAAAAACTCGGTTTGGTCAATGAATAAAACCATAAGGTTTTAAATATAAAGGCAAAAACATGTAAAGAACCGCTGTATTTTTTATGATTAGAAATAGCATTTCTACACATGCAATAAAGCTTCAACTTCGATGGTGTATCATTAAAATGTAATTTATTGAAAAACATTGGCGTACCTAATGATTCATCCTTAGGATGATAAAAGTAAGCATCCACAACAGAAGCTATTTCTACACCATATTTTTTCATTCTTGCTGTGTATTCCATATCATCTCCCCAAATAAAATACTCTTTTAAAGGGAAACCGACCTTTTCAACCACTTTAGATGAAAGCAGAATACCGTTAAATGGAATAACTATACCGTCTATTTTTTCTTTAATTTCTAGTGCTTTCAGATCTTCTAAGGTATCTAATCTTTTCAAAGTTGAAGGTAATCGCATTGGAAAACAAAAATTATTTGGTTGTTTAATATCAAGCACTAATGGGCCTAAATAATTATTTTCTGTCGCAAAGGGGAATAAACTCGCTAAACAGTCATTCGCAGGTACACCATCATCATCCATCAACCAAATATAATCAAAACCTTGTTCAAACGCATACTTGATCCCTTCATGGAATCCACCTGCACCGCCCATATTCTCGGACAAAGTGAGCAAAGTAAACGCATCATTATTTGTCCAACCATGCTCACCTAAAAAATCAGCTGTGCCATCAGTACTGGCATTATCAATCACCACAATATGAGTTAAAGGATGTGTTTGGGCTTTCAGTGCATTTAAACAATTTACTAATAATGCTTTGCGGTTAAACGTTACAACCACTGCACAAATTGATTTTTCAGTATGCATAATTGACTCAATTTTATTTAAACAAAAGCCATACACAAAATCGTATATGGCTTGATTCTAGGCTCGCTATACTTAATCCATATTCACATAGAATGGTTTAAGTGCGGTCTGTTTTTCTAATGATTCTTTCACAACATCCGCTGTTTCTAAGGCTTCTTTAATCGTCACATCCATATCTAAATAACGATAAGTACCTAAACGCCCTACGAAAGTCACTTGCGTTTCTTTGTTCGCCTTTTCAACATATTGTTGCAAGAGTGCTTTATCTTTCACTAAACGAATCGGGTAATACGGAATATCATTTTCACCACATAGACGACTGAATTCACGATAACAAATTGTTTTCTCGTGTTGTTCCCATGGTGCAAAGTGTTTGTGTTCTGAAATACGAGTATAGGGTACTTCTTCATCACCATAGTTAATTACCGCATTACCTTGGAAATCGCCTTCATCACGGAATGCTTCGAAATCTAAGGTACGATAACCTAAGCGACCCAATTCAAATCCAAAGTATGCATCTAACGGACCTGACCAGAAAATGTAATCAAACTCTGCTTTCATAGACTCCGCAAATGGCGTATTTAAACGTACTTCAATATTTTCATGATCTAAAATCGCTTCCACAATTTGCGTATAACCGTTTTTTGGCATGCCTTGGAATTTATGTGCAAAGTAGTTATCGTCATAGTTAAAGCGCACGGGTAAACGTTTTAAAATGCTTGCTGGTAACTCTTTTGGCTCAACACCCCATTGTTTTTTAGTGTAACCATAGAAAAACGCTTTATACAAATCCTTACCGACAAAACGCATTGCTTGCTCTTCAAAGGTTTGTGGATCAGTAATAGACAAGTCTGCCTGTGCTTCAATTAATGCTTTTGCCTCTTTTGGTGAGCACGTTTTGCCAAAAAATTGGTTGATCGTATGTAAATTAATTGGTAAAGAATAAACCGCACCCTGGCTAATCGTTTTTACGCGATTAACAAATGGCATAAACTCACCAAAGTTGTTCACATAATTCCATACTCGCTCATTATCAGTATGGAAAATATGTGGACCATAAACATGCACCATTACATTTGTTTCAGCATCACGTTCAGAGTGACAGTTACCTGCTACATGGCTACGAGAATCGATAACAACCGTTTTATAACCTTTCTCTGCTAATTCGCGAGCGATAACGGCGTTGGAAAAGCCTGCTCCTACTAATAAAAATTTTTTCATAAATACTTACCTTTTATTTACTTGCTTGAATTGTTTTTTCCAAAATTCTTTACTGGTTAATTCGTCATAAGAATTCTGGGAATCTTTTGATAAAGCACCGTATCTAACATAGAGTTTAAACAACGCTTTAGTATATCTGAATAAATACGAGAAAAATTTGGGCTTGCTATGCTCTAGCATAAAACCTTTTCGACTAGGCCAATGAATATATAAAACCTTAGAGTAACGATAAATCTCCCTTAAGTTTCCACCAAATCCTTTGTTTTGCCATACATACCCTTTTTTAAATAGAACTTTAGGTAATAAATGTCCATTCAATGTAGACCATCTTATCAATCGGAGTATTCTGCCCTCATTAGGATTACCTGTTTTAGCAAAAGATATTTCATCAACTGTTATATCTCTCGGTTTTTCATTAATTACTAAACTCAAAATTTCTTTACGTTTTGTAGACATATCTACATTATTTCGCCAGAAATCACTACCTTTTAATACATCTTCCATAGCATAAATAACAGCTAATGCCGTCTCATAATTATATGTTAAAAGATTTTTCAAACACATTCTGGCGGTCGTTTTTGCAATACCTTTGAATCCCTGAGGAATTAATCCTTGTAAATGCTGCATAATGTGATTACGGGCATCTAGATAATATGGCAACGGACCATTTTTCAAAGAAAAATCCTCTTGCCATGTAGAAATACCATTTAAGGTAACAGTATTAAATTTATGTTTTAATCCAAACCCAATATCATCACCACGAACAAAATATGGGAAAGCATAATTTTTAATATCTTTTATAGGAAAAGCAAAAAACCACCATCCGCCATAATCAATATGTTCTTCTTCCTCATTAACCAATAAGCCATGAATATCTCTTAAATCTAAACCACATTTATTAGGACGACATAAGCCATCAAACTTAGCGCCATTCTCATGCTGTCTAAATGCTTCAGCCTCGCGTAACATTGCACCTGCTACACATTGTGAACTACTGGTTGAATACTCTAAAAACGATAATGTTCGTTTAATACTTTCTACTTCACATGATGCATCGTCATCCATAAACAAACAATGAGTGTAACCTTCCGTTTCTTGTAAGTTTATAAGACCACGAGTAAATCCACCGGCGCCACCTAAATTCTCATTAGGAATGATCGTTACACCATCTATCTCAGGTAAGTTTTGGCTATTATCAACAATAAACAAAGCAATTTTATCTTTATACTCTTCGTTTTGAAGAAGAGCGGATTTTAAACGCTCTACTGCTGGCAATACAAATTGTTGTCTATTAAAATGAGTAATAACAATGCCTAACTTCACTACTTGAGAAATAGGAGAAGTGGTTGAATATGAAAATGCAGCTAATTCAGAGTCATCTAAAGCAACGATACTAAAAGATAAGATTCCATCTTCTAAAGAATTCCAAAACTCTAATGGAATATTTACAGTGTTGAAATCATCACTAATAAGATAATTTTCACCTAGCACCTTAGAACTATAGTGCAATCTATCTAATTGCCAAAGCAACTTAATTTTACCTTTAAAAGTGAGGTTTAAACTCAAATCATTTACTTCAGTATGGCGTTTCCATTTTCCTACACTAATACTATTAAAATATGTATTAGTATCAACTCGCCCCATTTTATTTATGAAGATCCTTGATTTATTAAAATCAATCAATGCTCTATCTAATCTAAAATATAACTCTATCTCTGTACACAATGTTAAGTTAGGATATACACAGCCTTGAATAATTTCCATCATAATCACTTCCAAAATGCTCTTCTATTTCTAATTAAAAATGACTGTTTCCAATAAGATTTATTAAGTTCATCATAATATGTATTAGTTTTAAATAAACGATCTTTTAATTTAAGTTTTTTAGCTAATGATAAACGACCATCATTATCTCCCGCCGCCTCTGAATGAGTGATATCAGCTAAAGTCTCAATTTCTACTTTTGAAGGAGCAAGAATTAAACGCATAAAATTATCAGCTAAAAATATACTATTAAAACAGCTGATAGGAAGACTTTTAATTAAAGGACTAATATATTCAAAAAATTGAGTAATTCCATCTTGAATTTGTATCGCACTTGACAAATAAGCTCTTTCTGCATCTGTAACATCCTCTCTTATAGGTACAATACAACCAGAAGAATCCTTCATATATCCTTTTGTTGAACCAGTATTATCCGCCATAGCTAGTTCTAATAATTCAACCCCACCAGACAACAGTGTTTGCATTGCATTTTCTGGCTTCCCATCATTTACAAGCCAACCCATCATATTATTAAACTCTGACTTGTTTAATAAAGCATTATCAAATGTAGACAAATAAAAACCACATATTTCTTTATTCACCCACTCCGAAGATAGTGCCCTAGCTAAGACTGTTTGAATATTACCTGCCCATCCAACATCAATAAAAGCTATTTTATCTGAATCAGATATCATAGAAGAAAAATAATCAATATATTCATTCCTATATGCAGAACTAGATTTTAAGATCTTTTCATATAACTTATTTATTAACCAATGGACCCTTTGAAATTCATCATCATTTGGAATATATGATGATGAGGGAAAACCAACTTCTTTTAATTCAGATAAATAAGACTCCTCTTTTAAATTAAATAAGGATAATATCTTGGCTATACTTTTCTTATTTTTCCCTCCAAAGAAACTCCAAATACGGTGCATAGGCCAATCAGTGATGCCTATTTTATAAGCGGTAGCTCTAGAAACATACATATATTCTTGTTTAAATGGATAAGAGTTCTGAAAATATTTCTTATATAATTTTTGAATAAGATGGGCATCTCTAGCTAGAAAAATTAGTTTTTCTATACTCTTATCTTTTGCTAATTTAACAAACCAGGATATATACCCCAATAATAGCGGTCCAAAATACTTAAATCCTATAGACTCTAAAGGCGAATCAGAATTATAAAAATCCTTAGCCTGCGGTAGCTCTAAAAACTTGCAAATTGATACACCCACCACATCTTTAGTTAGCCAATGGTCAATATTACTATAATCATTACAAGACCAATCAGCTAAACTAGTGTTAATGTTATTTTCTTTCGCTTTATCAATATCTGAATGTTGATTATCACCAAAATGGAGCCAGCTCTTATTATTAGGTATTTTTAATTTATCTCTAACTAACTTATAAAGTTCACCAGTGTGCTTAGATACTCCTTCTTCTCCTGAAGAAAATACAGCGATATCATCAGATATGCTATAACCACAGTTAAGCAACATTTCTTTTAGAATATTAGAAGGCCAATACATATCGCTTATAATAATAATCTTAGCACCTGATGCTATGGCCTCTTTAAAAACCGAATCTGCTTTCTTTGTTTTAAATAGAACTAACTTTTCTATCATTAACTCAATATCTATAAGCTCATATTCTTCATTTTCAGAAAACTGCAACATATTTCTTAATTCAGCATATATGTCGTGAATTAAAATTTCAGGTTCTCCACCAAATCTATTAACTTTATTACATCTAGCGGTCTCCTCCGCTTTAACCCTTAATACAGTAAAATTATCAACTAACTCTGGCCAATTTACCCATTTTTTCTGTGTTGATAAAAATGACTCCATCAAAGAAAAAACATCTTGTGGCTTGGCTAATCTACGGCTAAGAAGTGTATCAAATATATCAAAACTAATAACATCATAATTTTTCATAAATCCACCTAACTAAACAATAACTTACACATAAAATTATTTAACCCAATATTTTGGGTTCGATATAATTCATGAAACTTCATTCTAATATAATTATTATATTTATTTTGCTCTCTATGAGTAAAATTATCTTCACTATAAGACGATACTTCTCTGATATGTTTAAATACCATCGCCTCTTCTAAAACAAAAACATCAAACTTCAATCCAAAATGAATAATAAAAGGCCAAAAAAATGCTGGATCTTTTAAATCATGCATAAAAACTAACTCTTTAAAAGAATTATAATCAAAAATAAAAGAAGAAATCTCTAATACCTCCTGATATCTTAAAGTATCTAAGGATAATAAACCATTTTTTAAATGATGATTTAAAGGCTCTGTCCTAGAGATTCTAACTCGATTATTTTCCACACATTCAAAAACTTTATTTACATGGGTTGTTATAGCTTTTGCAGAATAGCAAGAATTGTCATTAGCCAGGACAGATATTAATCTACTATAAAATTCTGGCGATAATGAATCATCATCATCTAATATAGATATATACTTAACTTCTTCTTTATCTAGATAATTAAATAATTCAGAAACATCTGATGCATAATATATAGATCTATCAGCCTCAAAAATTCCATTGTAAGAAAAAGAATCATCACCAACATTCAATACACAAACAATCCCCTCAGAAAATGTCTGATTAAAAACTGAATCACATATTCTTTTAAAAAAACGTTCTCGCCCAGAAAAAGTTCTAATAACAATAGCAGTTTTATTTGACACAAAAACCTCCCAATCTTTTCAGATTACTGTAAAATTAAATAACCAGTACATAAAACTTAAAGTTAATTATTTAAATAATGAAAAAACATACTCAAATATTTATAGCTAATCTATATACAATGGAATTACATCTTCCGCTTTACCTATTGCCTTCACAACACCTTTATCAATCCAAATAACATTCTGACAAAGCTCTTTAACTTGCTCGATAGAGTGAGAAACAAACAAAAGCGTTGTACCACCAGCCAACATTTTTTCCATCCGTTGCTTACATTTTTCTTGGAATGCAGCATCACCTACAGCCAATACTTCATCCACAATTAAGATTTCTGGCTTCACTATCGTTGCAACTGCAAAACCTAATCGAGCAGCCATCCCTGATGAAAAGTTTTTAAGCGGCACATCCACAAAATCTTGCAATTCAGCAAACTCAATAATTTCATCAAAATGCTGCTCCATAAAGGCTTTTTTATGACCCAATATTGCACCATTTAGATAAATATTTTCTCTTGCAGTTAGCTCACCATCAAAACCTGCACCGAGCTCAATTAACGGTGCAATATTACCATGTACTTCTACCGTACCTTTATAGGGTTTTAAAATGCCGCAAATCAATTTTAAAAGAGTCGATTTACCAGAACCATTGGTACCAATTAAGCCCCAAGATTCACCTTTTCTGACTTCAAGGTTCACATCTTTTAACGCTAAAAACTCCTGGAACATGAGTTCACCTTTTAGCATTTTAATCACATATTCTTTTAAACCATTATATTGCTCAGTTGCTTTGTTAAAGCGAACTGTGGCATCTGTGACCTTAATTACGATTTCTGTATTCATTAGATATATAAAATAAATTCGTCTTGTTTTTTATTAAAATACCAAGCACCCAAAATCAAAAATCCAAAAGCGACAATAAATCCAAATAACATGGAATTAAAATCTGGTGCTTTAGCATGTAATACAATATCTCGGAATTGCTCAATATAACTATACATTGGGTTTAAATTCATATATGCCCAACGATATTCTTCAGGGATGATATTTACTGGGTAAAACAATGGTGTTAAATACATCCACATAGAGGTAAACACTCCCCAAAGGTATTGAATATCTCGGAAAAATACTGTTGCAGCTGCTAAAAATAAACTAATACCCAAGCTAAAAATGAGCACTTGCAAGATAATAATAGGGAAGAATAAGAGGTTCCAAGAAAATTCAGCACCAGTAAAAATCATTACCAATACTAAAGCTCCCAAGGAAAAGACAAGGTTAACTAATGAGCTTCCGACTTTGGAGAGAGTGAAAATATATTTAGGAACATAAGTTTTTTTAAGTAGTGGAGCATTTCCTGTTATAGACCAAACTGCATTATTAGTTGCTTCAATCATAAAATTGAACACTGTCTGTCCTGCAATCATATAGAGAGGAAAGTTTGGAATATCAAAACGAAATATATTTGAAAAAACAACCACTAACACCATCATTAACATTAATGGGTTCAAGATACTCCATAGATATCCTAAATAACTACGGCGATACTTGAGTTTTACATCACGGAGAACCAGCTGTTTCAAGAGCTCATCAAAAGCAGAAAAACGCTGAAATCCGTTTACAAAACCTTTAATCATAAATCATTCCTATAAATTTTTCTCAGCGTGATTATACGGTAATTATATAAATTAACAATATAAAAAGTGCGGTCAAAAATGACCGCACTTTTCTTGTTCAACAACTTGAATTCTGTTGTTTATCATTATGCATAATACATCTCAAACTCAACAGGATGTGGTGTCATATTTAAACGTTCTACCTCTTTACGTTTAATATTAATAAATGCTTCGATAAAGTCTTTAGCAAATACGCCACCTTGAGTTAAGAATTCATAGTCTTTTTCTAATGAATTCAATGCCTCTTCTAACGAGCTTGCTACCGCTGGAATATCTTTTAATTCTTCAGGTGGAAGATCATAAAGATTTTTATCCATTGCATCACCTGGATGAATTTTGTTTACCACACCATCAAGGCCAGCCATCAATAATGCAGCGAATGCAAGGTATGGGTTGGCCAATGGATCTGGGAAACGCGCTTCAATACGGATCGCTTTCGGACTGGTTACTGCTGGAATACGAATTGAAGCAGAACGGTTACTTGCAGAGTAAGCCAACAATACTGGTGCTTCAAAACCAGGCACTAAACGCTTGTATGAGTTAGTACTTGGGTTGGTGAACGCATTTAGTGCTTTAGCGTGCTTAATGATACCGCCGATGTAATAAAGTGCAGTTTCAGAAAGCCCCGCATATTTATCACCTTGGAAAATGTTTTTGCCATCTTTGCTTAATGACATATTACAGTGCATACCTGAACCATTATCACCCGTGATTGGTTTTGGCATAAAGCAAGCGGTTTTGCCGTGTTCTAATGCAACGTTTTGCACCACATATTTATAGATTTGTGTTTCATCCGCTTTTAAGGTTAAGCTGTTGAATTTGGTTGCGATTTCGTTTTGACCTGCTGTTGCCACTTCATGGTGATGAGCTTCGATGACTAAGCCCATTTCTTCTAAAATTAAACACATTTCAGAACGAATATCATGAGCCGTATCAATTGGTGCCACTGCACAATAACCACCTTTCTTCAATGGACGATAAGCATTGTTACCGCCTTCATATTTTTTATTGGTGTTCCAAGCGGCTTCAATGTCATCAATGGCGAAAGAAGCACGGTTCATTGATACATCAAAACGCACATCATCAAATAAGAAGAACTCAGGTTCTGGACCAAAGAATGCCTGATCTGCAACGCCTGTTGAACGCATATAGTTTTCCGCTCGAATAGCGATTGAACGCGGATCACGATCATAGCTTTGCATAGTTGTTGGTTCATACACGCTACAACGAATTGAAAGTGTTGGGATCTGCGCAAATGGATCGACTACTGCAGTTTCAGCAATTGGCATTAAAAGCATATCGGCTTTGTTAATGGTTTTCCAACCTTCAACAGAAGAGCCATCGAACATTTTGCCATCTTCAAACATATCTTCATCGACAAGGCTAACCGGGATAGAAACACCGTGTTCTTTACCTTTAATGTCAGTGAAACGAAGTAGTGCGAATTTAATATCGTTCTCTTCGATCAGTTTGAATACGTTGGCAATTGCATTTGCATTTGGCATAAGGAGTCCTCTATTTTGCTATGTGTATAATCTTTAATAAAATTAAAAGAGTATTATAACGCAATCGCTTGCCTTTTTCATAAGATTTATTTTATGTCCTGGCATAGCAGAGCAGCGAAATATCGTGTATAATTTTTGCCCTTTCGAGATTCTCGTAGGGTGAGTTTAACTCACCAATTTAAACTACTTGGACTATTTGGTGGCCTAAAAATTCCACCCTACAAAACTTAAACATTAAGAACGTAATAAATGAAAAACGACATTGATATTAATAAATTGCGCAATATCGCAATTATCGCTCACGTTGACCATGGTAAAACCACCCTCGTTGACAAACTCCTTCAACAATCCGGTACATTTGAATCAACTCGTGGTGATGTTGATGAACGCGTAATGGACTCAAACGATCTTGAAAAAGAACGTGGCATTACCATTCTTGCAAAAAATACCGCAATTAACTGGAATGGTTATCGCATTAACATCGTAGATACCCCAGGACACGCCGACTTCGGTGGTGAAGTAGAACGTGTACTTTCTATGGTGGATTCTGTACTTTTAGTCGTAGATGCCTTTGACGGCCCAATGCCACAAACGCGTTTCGTAACCCAAAAAGCCTTTGCTCACGGTTTAAAACCAATCGTAGTTATCAACAAAGTTGACCGCCCAGGCGCTCGTCCTGACTGGGTGGTGGATCAAGTTTTTGATTTATTCGTTAACCTTGGTGCAACCGATGAGCAATTAGACTTCCCTATTATCTATGCATCTGCATTAAATGGTGTCGCAGGTCTTGAACACGAAGAATTAGCGGAAGACATGACCCCATTATTTGAAGCGATCGTTCAACACGTTGAACCGCCAAAAGTGGAACTTGATGCCCCATTCCAAATGCAAATCTCACAATTAGACTATAACAGCTATGTGGGTGTTATCGGTATCGGTCGTATCAAACGTGGTGCAATCAAACCAAATCAACCTGTGACTATCATTGATGGCGAAGGTAAAACTCGTCAAGGCCGTGTAGGTCAAGTATTAGGTCACCTTGGTTTACAACGTTATGAAGAAGATATTGCTTACGCAGGTGATATCATCGCGATTACCGGTTTAGGTGAATTAAATATCTCGGATACTATTTGTGATATCAACGCCGTTGAAGCCTTACCTTCATTAACCGTTGATGAACCAACCGTAACCATGTTCTTCTGTGTAAACACTTCTCCGTTTGCAGGTCAAGAAGGTAAATATGTGACTTCTCGTCAAATTCTTGAACGTTTAAACAAAGAGTTAGTTCACAACGTGGCATTACGCGTAGAAGAAACACCAAACCCAGATGAATTCCGTGTTTCTGGCCGTGGTGAATTACACCTTTCTGTATTAATTGAAAATATGCGTCGTGAAGGTTATGAGCTTGCGGTTTCTCGTCCTAAAGTAATCTACCGTGAAATCAACGGCAAAAAACAAGAGCCTTACGAACAAGTGACTATCGACGTAGAAGAACAACACCAAGGTTCTGTCATGGAAGCATTAGGTATCCGTAAAGGTGAAGTTCGCGATATGATGCCAGATGGCAAAGGTCGTGTACGTTTAGAATACATCATCCCAAGCCGTGGCTTGATCGGTTTCCGTGGTGAATTCATGACTATGACATCTGGTACTGGTTTACTTTACTCTAGTTTCGATCACTACGATGACATCAAACCAGGTGAAATCGGCCAACGTAAAAACGGTGTATTAATTTCTAACGCGACAGGTAAAGCATTAGCTTATGCACTATTTGGTTTACAAGAGCGTGGTAAATTAATGATCGAAGCCAACGTAGAAGTTTACGAAGGTCAAATCATCGGTATTCACAGCCGTACAAATGACTTAACTGTTAACTGTTTACAAGGTAAAAAACTTACCAATATGCGCGCATCAGGTAAAGATGATGCCATCGTCTTAACTACGCCGGTGAAATTTACACTTGAACAAGCCATCGAGTTTATCGATGACGACGAGTTAGTGGAAGTAACACCTGAATCGATCCGTATCCGTAAAAAACTCTTAACGGAAAACGATCGTAAACGTGCAAACCGTACCACAACCAGTACGAGTACACACTAATTAAAAACGTGCGGAAATTTGACCGCACTTTTAAACAAACAAAAGGCGAACATCATGTTCGCCTTTTTATTTCATGATTAAAACTAGCCTAATCTGACTTTCTCGCCACCGAATTCATCAAGCAAGTTTTCGGTTAACTTGGATAAAATGCCTGTCATTAATACAAAATCAGCATCAAAGCGTTGCGCATAATCTTCTTTTAAAATATCCGCATTTTTCTCACGCACAGCATCGGCAAATTTTAAACGTTTGAGCGTGCAATCTTCATTAAACACAAACGTCAGCGTATCTTCCCACTCCAATGCGAGTTTGCTCACCACTTTTTTACCATCTTGTAAAAGCGCGAGAATCTCTTCATTTTCTAAAGGTTGTTTCTTACAACGAATCATGCTGTCTTCTTGGCTTCCACGAAGTTCAGCCTCCTCTAACGCCACCAACCAATGCGGAATTTTTTCCTGCACAATCCAATCCGTTAAAATGGTCGAAGGTTCATTTGCAAATGCCAACGGCACAACCGGTAACGAACCAAGTGATTTACGTAATAACGCCAAGGCATCTTCTGCACGTTTACTGGATGCCGCATCGACATGCACAAGGTTGTTCTCCGTATCAATCCATACAGAAGTTTGCTGATTTTTAGTGAATGCGCGTGGCAATAAATTCATCACCACATCATCTTTTAACGTTTGTTTTTCCGTTTTCTTCAATTTACGGTTTTCTTTTTGCTCAAGGCTTTCAATGCGTTCATCTAATTCACGTTTTACCACATTCGCCGGCAACATTTTCTCTTCTTTTTTCGCAACCAATAAAATGTATTTACCAACAGAAAAATGCAATAATTCGCTATCTTTCAAGGGATTCGTCCAACCGAATTTACTTTGATCTTGTGAGCCACAAGGATGAAATTCACAATCTGACAACTGGCGTTGTAATTCATTAAGATCCCAATCTAAGGGCTTCGTCAGCCTATATGACATTAAATTTTTAAACCACATCGTAACACTTCCTTCATAATAGGGTAAAATACGCGACATTGTAGCCCATAAACTCACGGGAAAAAATGATGCAACAGAAATTAATTGCCTTCATCGGTGGTGGCAATATGGCACAAGCGATTGTGCTCGGCCTATTAAAACAAGGTTATCCTGCCGACAAAATTATCGTTAATGATCCTAATGAAGAAAAACGAGCCTTTTTTGCTCAATATGGCGTCGCAGTTTCTACGAATAACGATCAATCCATCACACAATCTCAAGTTGTGTTATTTGCGGTAAAACCACAAGTGCTAGCCGATGTTTGCAAGCCATTAAGTGCGGTTGATTTCTCTGATAAATTAATTATTTCTATTGCAGCAGGAATTTCGACTGCCCGATTAGCTGAACTCCTTCCAACAGCAAAATCCATTGTTCGCGTGATGCCAAACACACCTGCATTAGTGGGTGAAGGTATGGCTGGCTTATTTGCTGATAAAAACACACCTGAAATTGACCGCACTTTTGCGGAAGATTTACTTTCAGCTGTAGGGAAAACCACTTGGGTGACAAATGAAGATCACATGCATGCAGTCACTGCTGCGTCTGGCAGTAGCCCAGCCTACTTCTTCCAATTTTTAGAAGCCATGCAACAAGACTTAATAGAAATGGGCTTAGATGAAAATCAATCTCGTGCGTTGGTACAACAAGCCATGTTAGGCTCGGCGAAGCTGGTGATTGAAAACCCACAGACTGCACTTTCCACGTTACGAGAAAATGTTACCTCAAAAGGCGGCACCACCGCAGCCGCATTAAATGTGTTCAATCAACATCAATTTAACAACATCATTAAACAAGCGATGCAAGCCTGTGTGGCACGCTCACAAGAAATGGAAAAATTATTCTAATGCAAGTTCGTCCTTTTACTTGGCTCGCCTTGAGCTTTTTTGGCTACTACTGTTCCTACGGTGTGTTTCTTCCCCTTTTCCCGGCATGGTTGAAAACGCAATCTTATAGCGAAGAAAGCATCGGCTTATTGCTTGCCTGTGCCTACATTTTCCGTTTCAGCGGCGGTATTTTATTTTCTGGCTTAATCAAACGTGTTTCCCTCTTAGTAAATGGCTTACGTTATTTAGGTGTGGCCAGTGCCATTACGATGGCGTTAATTGGACTGATGTCGCACAATTTCTGGCTATTATTTATTGGACTTGCGTTGTATTCCATGGTGAATGCGGCCGGTATGCCGATTGGTGATAGCCTTGCCAGTACATGGCAACAACAAATTCATTTAGATTATGGCAAAGCGCGCTTAATTGGTTCCTTTGCGTTTGTTGTTGGTGTGATGGTATTCGGGTATTTTGTTGGACTCGTGGGTGAGCAATATATTACTTGGATGATCACAGGCATACTCGTTTTTTACTGTATTGTGCAATTACTTCATCCGAACCCAATGCCGCAGGATGAACCCCAAAGTGCGATCGAAAATTCCGTTGGATTTTTAGACTTACTGAAAAATAAAACGACCCTTCGTTTGTTTATTGCGATTTCACTCATTCAAGGATCGCATGCAGCTTATTACTCATATAGCACTATTTTTTGGACAAATCATGGCCACTCCGTTTCCGATGCAGGTTTATTTTGGGGAATCAGTGTATTAGCTGAAATCGTGGTCTTTTTCTTCTCCACCCGATTATTCAAAAACTGGACCATTACAGCCCTTTTCTATCTCACCGGTATTGCGGCTATCGTGCGTTGGCTCGCTTTCGGTTATGCCGATACCTTTGTTGAGATTGTCTTACTGCAATGCTTTCACAGTCTTACTTATGTCGTCGGTCATTACGCAACCGTGCGTTACATCACCACTCAACCACAAACCCATATTGCGAAATTACAAGGCTTATACAATGCCTTGGCGGGATGTGCAGCCATTGCGATTTTCACTGCGCTTTCTGGCGTACTTTATCCAATTTCGCCAGTTTATGCCTTTAGTTTAATGGCTGCCTTTGCCTTCATTGGCTTATTTATCACTCCACGTGGTGTGAAAGCCTTTTTGGTACATAGAGTGTAAACATGAATAACCTTACGCTAGTTGATTTGTTCTTGAATGAATATTGGATTGAAAAAGGATTGTCGGAAAACACTGTGCAGTCTTATCGTCTCGATTTGACTGCGCTTTGTGATTGGTTGGATAAACAAAATTTATCCCTCGAAACTCTCGAACCCTTAGATCTGCAACAATTTTTAGGCAGTCGTTTAGAGCAAGGTTACAAAGCCACGAGCACAGCACGAATGCTAAGTGCGATGCGGAAATTATTCCAATATTTATATCGTGAAAAGTATCGTACGGATGACCCGAGTGCTGCACTGAGCTCACCTAAATTGCCAAGCCGTTTACCTAAATATTTAACCGAGCAACAAGTCACGGATTTATTAAATACGCCAGATGTCGAAATTCCGCTCGAGTTACGCGATAAAGCCATGTTGGAATTGCTATACGCCACTGGATTACGTGTCACGGAATTGGTCACGCTCACCATTGAGAATATGAATTTACAACAAGGTGTCGTGCGTGTGATTGGTAAAGGTAATAAAGAGCGTATTGTACCAATGGGAGAAGAAGCCGCGTTTTGGGTGCGACAATTCGTACTTTACGGTCGCCCTATTTTGCTCAATGGACAAAGTTCTGATGTGGTCTTTCCAAGTCAACGAGCTCAGCAAATGACTCGCCAAACCTTTTGGCATCGTATAAAGCATTATGCCGTGTTAGCAGAAATCGATACAGATGCACTTTCTCCACACGTTCTTCGTCATGCCTTTGCGACACATTTGGTGAATCATGGTGCGGATCTCCGTGTTGTGCAAATGCTCCTCGGACACAGCGATCTCTCCACCACGCAAATCTATACTCATGTGGCTAAAGAACGCTTGAAACACCTTCATGAAAGATTTCATCCGAGAGGATAAAATAAAAAAGTGCGGTCAAATTTATCATTATTTTTGACCGCACTTTAGTATGAAAAGCTTATTTCAATGACAACAATCTCGCCACATTTTGAGCTGTTGAGATTAAATTCTGCTCGCCCTGTTTGAGAATTGTCGGTAAATCGCCCAGATTACGAATAATTGGGAACACCACATCAATGCCATGTTCATACACTACTTCATAATCCTCACGCAAACAACCTACAATCGCAATGACAGGCTTATTAAATTGTTTCGCCGTGCGTGCCACACCGATTGGGGTCTTACCTAAGATACTTTGCGCATCCATACGACCTTCACCAGTAATCACTAAATCAGCCTCTTTAACTTGCTCAGCGAGTTTCAAATTATCTAACACGATCTGTATACCGGCTTTCAGTTGCACATTAGGTAAGAGCAATAAACCACCACCCATACCACCGGCCGCCCCCGCACCTGGTTGATCTTGAATTTTTTTACCACAATCCCGATCGGCAATTTCGGCAAAATGGGCTAATGCAGCATCGAGTTCCTTCACCATCTCAGGCGTCGCACCTTTTTGAGGGCCAAAAATTGCAGAGGCACCTCGTTCACCACAAAGTGGATTATTCACATCACAAGCCACTTCGA
>OIFE01000737.1_pt1 | contig 21453 bp, 14 predicted proteins | sample 1581921 | NCBI WGS metagenome assembly OIFE01 (sample SAMN04414075, study PRJEB24778) | human gut metagenome | material: faecal | host: Homo sapiens | reverse complement strand
ATGCCGGAATCCATCTTCTGCAAATCCAAAAAACCTCCAAACTGAATCACTCTGTATGATTTCAGTTTGAAGGTTCTGGTCATTCTTTATTCCAGGTTCATGCACAATCCCCAATCCTGGTCATTGGCATACGGATCGGCAAAATCGGTTTTCTGGCCGTTGACGGAATACGGATACAGGTACGCACAGGTCGCTGTTCCATCCTCAAAGAACATGGACAGCACGCCGCGCAGGGAATGCTCACCGCGGATATTATATTCTTCGTTTCCGGTCAGGCGGGCATAGCGCTGGAAGGTCCGACCGTTTTCTGCGCTCCAGTAGTGCGGGAATGTGTCGCCGAAGACTCTGCGTTTTCCGAACCAGTAGCCGTCCCAGTGGCGGATTGCAGTTTCATGCAGATGGTAGTCCGGCTGCTGGCCGTCGAAGAGTTCGAGGACGGCGATCTGCTGCTCGGCTCCGCGCAGGTATTTTTCTTCCCCGGTCACTTCGTAAACCTGAAGAATGACTTCGGCCGCCGGCTGTACGATCGATTGCTCGTAATTTACCGCGCGTCCAGAAGCGCCGCTTTTCATCCAAAGGCGGTGCGCGGACATTTTGGGAATCCGGCTTTAGCAAGCCGGTAAAGAAAAGTATCAAAGACGTGAAACGCGTCACTTTAGCGTCATCCGATTTACCCCGGAGGGAAACCACAAGGGGGACAATAGCGTATCGGAAAAATCGCGAGTTGGGAAAACCATCTACCCACGACTGAGCGGCAAGACGCAACATTGTGAATGAGGAGCAAGGCTAAACTGCTTTAAGGGTAGTCCGAGGCGGGATACTCGACCCGGCGGCGCAGGATGGTTGTATTCGCCGTATGTCATAGCGGAATGTGACAGGTAAACACAGACCGCACGATACTTATGACAGCCAGCCGCAGTAAGCGGAAAAGGACGAAAACCCACTACCGACATCACAATACGCTTATCCCAAAGTGTCTAACTGGAGATTGCCTAAACCGGAACGCCGGAACTATCCGGCTATGCGTAATGCCGCAAGGCGATAAATTTCAAGGGGTAAAAACCCAAGAAAGATGACGCTGAATATCCGGCATGGCAACGGAGCCTCCGTAGTAGTCCGAGGGCGGGAAAGCCGTCTACATGGCGAAGGGAGGCAGGATGTCAACCAATTCATAAAAAGGAAAGGTGCGTGAGGCATTATGAGAAGTCCTGAAAATGTGTTGGAAAGCCTAAAATCCAAGGCGTGTAACAAGAGTTACAAGTACGAGCGGTTATACCGCAACCTGTACAATCCACAATTCTATCTGCTGGCATATCAGCGGATACAGGCGAAACCAGGCAACATGACAGCCGGAACAGACGGCAAAACCATTGACGGAATGGGAATGGCAAGGATAAACGCCCTCATTGAAAAGATGCGGGATTTTAGTTACCAGCCTAACCCGGCAAGGAGAACGTATATCCCGAAATCCAATGGGAAAATGCGTCCTCTGGGGATACCGTCATTCGACGATAAACTGATACAGGAGGTGGTGCGGCTCATCTTGGAGAGTATTTATGAGCCAACCTTTAGCGACTATTCCCACGGTTTCCGTATAAACAGAAGCTGTCATACGGCACTCAAATATGTGCAGAAATATTTTACGGGGACAAAGTGGTTCGTTGAGGGGGATATAAAGGGCTGTTTTGACAACGTAGACCATCATGTGTTGATTGCTATTTTGCGAAAGCGGATTGCAGATGAATATTTCATCGGTCTGCTCTGGAAGTTCTTGAAAGCTGGATATATGGAGGATTGGAATTACCACAATACTTATTCCGGAACTCCGCAAGGCTCCATCATCAGCCCTATCCTGGCAAACATCTACATGAACGAACTGGACAGTTATATGGCAGAGTATGCAGAGAAATTCAACTGCGGAAACCGCCGTAAAATCAATCCTGCGTTCAAGAAGAAATTGGATGTCTGCCGAGGAAAAGAACAAAGGCTTAAAAGAAATATCTCTAAAATGAGCGTGGAAGAAAAAGAGGGCTTAATTGCAGAAATCCGGGAACTTCGGCGTAGTCTGAAATCTATACCGTATAGCGACCAGATGGACGATAGCTATAAACGGCTTTGCTATATCCGATACGCCGATGATTTCTTAATCGGAGTTATCGGCAGCAAAGAGGACGCAGAACAGATTAAACAAGATGTAGGCTACTTTATCCGGGACAAACTCCATCTGGAAATGTCCGAGGAAAAGACATTGATTACTCATGGACACGACGCTGCGAAGTTCTTGGGATATGAGGTCACAATCGCCAAAGGCGAACACAACAAAAAGACCAAAACCGGGGCTACCAGACGGGTAAACAATGGAAAAGTCTTACTTTATGTTCCCCATGATAAGTGGGTAAAACGATTGTTCTCCTACAATGCCCTCAAGATTAAATACGACAAACAAAATGGAAACAAAGAGGTTTGGGAACCTGTCCGGCGCACTCGCCTGTTGCACTTGGACGATTTGGAAATCCTAAACCAATACAACGCAGAAATCCGTGGATTGTATAACTACTACCGACTTGCAAACAACGTGTCTGTACTCAATAACTTCTACTATGTAATGAGATACAGTATGCTCAAAACCTTTGCTGGAAAATATCGGACACGAATCAGCAGAATTATCCGCAAGTACCGTCAAGGGAAAGATTTTGTTGTGGAATATCCGAAGAAAAACGGCAAGGTCGGAAAGGTATTGTTTTACAATAATGGGTTCCGCCGGGACACTAAAGTAGAAAGCGGAAATCCTGATATAGTAGCAAGAATTTTTGAGAATTATGGGCGTAATAGCCTTATAAAAAGACTGCAAGCAAACAGGTGTGAGTGGTGTGGCGCAGAGAATGTGCCGCTTGAAATACACCATATACGAAAACTCAAAGATTTAAGTGGCAGAAAACAATGGGAAATCGCCATGATTGGGCGTAAGCGCAAGACAATGGCACTCTGCATCGACTGTCACGATAAGTTACACGCAGGAAAGTTAGACTGACATCTGGAGAGCCGGATACATCGAGAGGTGTAAGTCCGGTTCGGAGGGGAGTTCTCGGAAACCTGCCATAGTGATATGGTAAGGCGCCGGGTTCTTACCCTACTCCGAAGCCGGATAAGCCGTTCCGATCTCAATCAGTTGGTCGGCATGACGTCGGAACAGATCTTTTACTGTTTTCAGATCCTCCTGTTCTCCTGCTTTTTCAGCTCTTGACAGAGCATCACAATCGGCATTTCAATCGGATAAAAACGGAATCCATCCTGTTCATAAAATTTCTCTGTGATATGAACTGCTGTCTTCAAATCTTCTTTTTCTCCCCACAGCTTCCAGCATTCAAGAAAGAATGTCACTGCCCATGGGTAGTTGTAAAGCCGGAAATAGCTGTTGTCTTTTCCTGAGCAGTTGCAAACAAGACCTGTTGCTGCATTTACCAGCTCGCGAAGATAGAATGCATGGTACTCACGAAGGCTTTGCTCCGCTTTTTCCCGGTCTTTTAAAAGATTCTGCTGCAGTGCCCGTGCAATCAGCACACCCATACCGGTACGCTCCCGTCCGGCATTGAAATCGTTTTCCGGCGTGCAGACGAGAATTTTTTCTTCGTTATCATACGGCAGATAGGCACCCTGCAGTTCTTTGATCTTTCCATGATACTGCTGGTGATCGACGATAAACGCACACCGTTTTGCCGCCAGTGTTTCCGGCCGCTCCTGCACGAGAAGACGGCAGATGGTTTTCACCTCGTCGGCACAGATCGAAAGCACATACTCTCCTGTTTTTTCATTTTCAAACAGATATTCATAAACACCATTTTCCGTCTTTTCCAGCGATGCTCCGTTTACCGTTACCTTTTCTGCCTGAAATACCGGTTCAATGGTTACCTTACTCGTCTCTCCCGGATAAATCACATACTGCTCCGCATCCACCAGAATCACCTGGGAAAATGCTCTTAATTTCTCCCGGAAATCTTCGCGTCCCTGATGCGGAAATACTTTCCACTCCAGCGTCATCGTGTCTCCCGGCGCAAACTCCTGTGCAGACGGATGCAGCCAGAAGCAGCCTCTGTCATTGCTCTGCAGTTTCAGATCGCGCTCAATACTGTAAGCAGAAAGACTGCCTTTTGTGAGCACCATTCCCAGATGCGGAGCCGCACCACCCATGCGGAGCGCCATAATATAACTGGTATTCTCCCCACAGAAAACATGTGCATGGCACCGGTAGTCACGGCAGGTCACACTGTCCGTGTAGCGGTCCTGCAACGGAAATGAAACCCCAATACTTCCGGCATTTGTAAAATACGGATGCGCACCGTTGTAAGAAACCACAATCTTCGTTGTCAGCACATCTCCGTCTTTCTCATTCTGCACCTCCGCTGAAAACTCCGGAGGACATTTCACTTCGGCATACGGAAAATCCTCACGCAACCAGTTCATCTGTTTTGGATCTTTCGAAAATACAATTTCTTTCACGTTTCCAACTCTCATTTTTTCTTTCCCCTTTCGTTTTTTCTTTGATCCCGCTTTTTAAACTCCATGTAAAATTTATTTGCTGCTTTGATCATACTATATCTACATGCTCTTTTCTATATCTCTTTTTCCATTACCGTTCACTCCTCTTAATCTGACAATAACCCTCACAATCCTCTTTTCCAGTTTTGTTTTACAAAAGAACGGTTCCATACGCCTGCATCATTTTTCCGTTTTACTTTATTTTTTCTTTCTTGCCGATAGTATTTTTTCTCAATTTTTGTTATACTGAAAATGTATGCGTATCAAACTCCGGCATTGCTCTTTCAAGCTGCCGACACATACATAAACTTCATAAAAGGGGGTATCTTTTTCATGGATACGTATGTCATTTTAAAAGACCTGGCAATCATTATCGTATTCGCAAAATTGTTTGGTATTCTTGCCAGAAAATGCAAGGCTCCGCAGGTTGTGGGCGAGCTGATTGCCGGTATTGTCCTTGGACCCAGTGTGCTGGGACTTGTTCAGCAGTCTGACTTTCTTGCACAGATGGCTGAGATCGGTGTCATTTTGCTGATGTTCTCCGCAGGTCTTGGCACCAGCCTGAAGGATCTGCTCCGCACCGGAGTGAAATCCCTGCTGATCGCCTGTGCCGGTGTTTTTGTTCCTCTCGTTCTTGGAGCCATCTTATACATGAGCTTTTATGGCTTCTCTGCTGTCGGAACGGAAGAATTTTACCACGCTGTTTTTATCGGTGTTATTCTGACTGCAACATCGGTCAGCATCACCGTACAGGCCTTGAAAGAACTCGGCAAGCTGAAAACAGAGGTTGGAACAACCATCTTAAATGCGGCCATCATCGACGATGTCATTGGTATCATTGTGCTGACTGTTGTCATCGGTTTTAAAGATCCGACATCCAATCCGCTGAAAGTAGCAGCCTCCACCATTCTGTTTTTTGCCCTTGCGATTGTGCTCGGTTTTCTCTGCTTTAAGCTGTTCAACCGCATGAACTCCGTATTTCCGCACACCCGCCGTCTCCCGATTCTGGGTCTTGCGCTCTGCTTCGGACTGTCCTACATTTCCGAAAAATATTTCGGCATCGCCGATATTACCGGTGCATACGTTGCGGGCGTTATCCTGTGTTCCCTCGATTCTTCCGATTACATCGAAGAAAAAATGGATATCAGCTCCTATATGATTTTCGGACCGATTTTCTTTGCAAGTATCGGACTCAAAACAACGCTCAGCGGCATGAACGAGAAATTCGTACTCTTTGCCATCTGTTTCGTCATCGTCGGCCTTGCCGCAAAAATTATCGGCTGTGGCCTGATGTCAAAGGGATGCGGCTTTACCTGGGGCGACAGCCTGAAAATCGGTGTCGGTATGATGACCCGCGGTGAAGTCTGTCTGATCGTCGCGCAAAAGGGTCTGAATGCAGGCTTTTTATCCGGCGATTTCTTCAGTGCCGTGATTCTGCTGATTCTTTTCTCGAGTATTGCAACACCGATTATACTGAAAATCTTATACGCGAAAATGCCGACGGCAAAAGATTCTGCAAAGGCATCCTGACTTTCCTTTTACCAAAACAGGGCGCTGTGCCATTTCCTGCACAGCGCCCTGTTTTTTTCGTATCAACCGGTAAGTTCTGATTTCTTCTACCACAGAATCTTCTCTGCCTCAGCTCCATCCGCAAACGGTCCCGGCATTGCTGCCACGCCGCGGTGCTCGCCGAGATAATCCTGATCGAAGATAATCGTGCTTCCGTCCGGATCTTCGAATCTCTGCTCCGGCTCGAAGGCGTATCCTAAAATATCACTGTTGATAATTCCCGTCCGAAAATCCTTCAGGAACTCATACACGTTCGTCTTGATGGAATAGTGGCCGTCTTTTTCCACAAGTTCCACCTTAACCTGGTTCTCGTTATCCATAAGATTCTCTTTTTCATTCACACACGCCTTTGCTCCGTTAAAGTAAGCGTTTCCGTTTACCCAAACCGGCAGATGGCACTTGTTGTGATACGGCTCCAGCTTGCTCATGTCGGCCGGTTTGTCCAGCTCAAAGTGGCTGATCCACTCGTCATAGGTCGGATACTCGTCGAACACATGCGTTCCGACCTCCTGGTTATCCTCCATCTTGAAGCCCATGTCCTCAACCGTTTCTGTTTCCTCAACCGGGTAATTCTGGATAAAGATGTTGTTGTAGAACCGGTCATCGCCATGCAGGAATGTCATGAATCCGGCAACCTCGGTACGGTGACGGATGTGATACGGCGTGTAACGGTCTCCTGTTCCGCCGCCACCTGCAGTTAATGAGCCAAGCATCAGATTGTGTACGCAGGCAATACCATCGGTCGCCATACGAACGCTGACCGGTGAGAGCATAATGTTGTTATCGATCAGTGTCGGACCATGACCAACCTCGATGAAAATATCCTGACTCATCATTGCGCCCTCTGCCTTTGGTGTTCCCTCCGGCGGGCAGTTGTCGTGCAGCAGGTTCTGGGTCAGGCGTGTTCCCTGTGCCTCCCAGTCGCACCAGATGCCCATCGTACAATGATGAATGTGATTTCTTCTCATCACAACATCGATCGCTGCATGCATCTTGATACCGGAAATCTCGGCTCCGCCAAGCTGCTGCATATTGTTGATGTTGTGAATGTGGTTGTCCTCAATGATACTGAACACACCTCCCATCCGTCCGACAATACCGGTCTGCTCACAGTGGTGGATGTGGCAGCGGCGGATGATATGGCTTCCGATGTTCTCCTTCGTCCAGCCGTGATACTGGCCGCGGCACACAGCATCACGCTCCATCTGGGTCGGGCTTTTTACGTGTTTTCTGGTAAAGTAATGGTCATTCTCCGGATCGTAATATTTTCCGAGCGAAATACCGCAGCACTTGCTGTTGCTGACCTCACAGTCCTCAATAATCCATCCCTTCGACCAATGCGGACCGATCATACCGTCCTGGTAAGCGGCCGGCGGAGCCCATGTCGTTGCCGCCTTGCTGACATCAAATCCACTGAACGTAATGTAATTTACGCCTGTTTTCGACGGCATAAAGCAGTTCCGGCGCACGTTGATTTCTACTTTTTCCTCCGTCGGGTTTTTACCCTGGAAATTTGCGTAGATAACCGTCTGATTTTTCTCTTTGTCCTGCTCGGTATACCATTTGTAAACCGACCACTCCGGCTCCCAGGACGGCGCATAAACCTCGCCCTTGATACACTCCTCGAGCGTCTCTGCCTCGTATAGCTGACGGTCATTCAGATAAACCGCGCCGGTATGGCGTACCACCGGTGCAAAATACCAGTCACCGCCGACCATTGTCGTGTATGGGTTATAATTGCCAAACACTCCGTTGTCTACACGGCATACCCAAACATTATCTTTGTAATGCTCCCAGTCATTCATCGTTTCCGCACCGGTGATCCTTGCGCCGAGCGGCTTCTCACTCTTATAGACGATTCTCGCATCCTCGGTTCCGCCGTTGATCGGATCGACATATTCGTGGTAGATACCAGGTGCAACCAGAACTTCATCTCCTGCCTTTGCAATTTTTGCCGCATCGTTGATGAACTTGAACGGCATCTCTTTTGTTCCGTTTCCATTCTTCGGAGCGGAATTATTGACATAGTAAATCATTTCTCTATACTCCTTTTTGTTATAGTAAAACCTGAAAACACTGCAAAAAAGGCTGTGACGCAATCATTCACTCTCTGCGGCGCTGAATTTTTTACGCTATTTTTTTGCGGGTCTATAGAACTTCTTTATGATAATGCTTCTTCCGCAGCCTCTTTTGATGCAAACGGACCCGGCAACGGATGAATGCCCTGACGGTTTCCGAAGTAGTCATATCGGAACACGATCGGCGTTCCATCCGGATTCTCATATTTCTGTTCCGGCTCAAATGCCATGCCAAGCGTCTCCGTTGAGATCACTGCACAGGCATTCTGCGGCAGATAATCGTAAACATTGGTCTCCAGTTTCCATTTTCCGTTCTCTTCTTTTACACCGATGGTGATTTCATGCTCGGTATCCACTACAGCGTCCTGTTCCTGCTCTGCCGGCTTCGCCCCATTGAAGTAAACGTTGCCGCCAAGCCATACCGGCAGCTTCTCGTAATACAGATCCGGTGACTTTCCGGAACCCATTCCGCAGTAGCCCTCAAATCTTGCCACGTACTCCTCCAGCGTCGGATATCCGCTGTACGGTGCGGTTCCTGCTGTCAGATTTCCGTCATCCCATTCATTATCCCCAGTCAGTTTACGGATTTCTTCCATTCCTGCACGAACCGGCTTCTGGATGAAGATATTATTGTAGAACCGGCAGTCACCGTGAAGAACCGTCATAAATCCGTTGATCTCTGTGCGATGCGGCACATGGTACGGTGTGTAGCGTGGCGACGGCAGCTTTTCGGAGCCATTGTTGACACCGCGGCCGACAGCAGTAAACGATCCCGCGATCAGGTTATGTACTACCGCAACACCCTGTGTTGCCAGCTTTATAGCGCGGTCCGAAAGCAGTACGTTATTGTCCACCAGCGTCGGTCCGTGGGAAATTTCAATAAAGATATCCTCGCCGATACCGTCCATACCTTCTGGATTTGCATTTTCCTCGTTCGGCAGCGTATTGTCATGGAACAGGTTCTGCGTAACACGTGTGCCCTGTGCCTGCCAGTCAAGCCAGAGGCCTCTCGTACAGTGATGGAAATGGTTTCTTCGAATGATTACATCGATCGCCGCATGCATCTTGATGCCGCCGATCTCCGCACCCGCAAGGTTCTGTTTGTTGTTGATATGGTGAATATGATTGTCCTCAATGATCGAGAACACACCGCCTAAGTGGCCTACAATACCTGTCTGTCCACAGTCATGGATGTTGCACCGGCGGATGATATGACTTCCGATATTTTCCTTTGTCCATCCCTCCCGCTGCGCCTGGCAGATACAGTCACGCTCCGTCTGTGTGCCATCTTTGAATTTCCATTTGAGCCATTTATTATCATTGTTCGGCTGTCTGTATTTTCCAAGGGAAATGCCCGAGCACTTCGAATCTGAAATCTCACAATCCTCGATGATCCATCCCTTTGACCAGTGCGGACCGACCATTCCTTCCTGATATGCCGTCGGCGGAGCCCACTGGGTTGCCGCCTGTTTTACAACAAAGCCGGACAGCGTAATATAACCGATGCCCTCCTTCGATGGATAAAAGCAATTCTCGCGCACATTAATTTCCACCGTTTCCTCATTCGGGTTTTTCCCCTGGAAATTCACATAGAAAACGGTCTCATTCTTCTCTTCATCCTGCTCCACATACCAGGTGTAAACCGTGAATGCCTGATCCCAGGATTTTTTATAGATCTCCGGCTTTTTCACCTGATCCAGACTTGTCACCTCATACATGGATTTTCCATTCAGATACACTTCTCCGGTGTGTGCTGTGTAGGATGCGATAAACCAGTCACCGCTGACCAGTGTCGTATATGGATTGTAATCCCCAAACAATCCGTTCGAAACGCGCGCTGTCCACACATCACCTTCCAAATGCTCCCAGTTATCCACAATTTCCGCACCGGTAATCACAGCTTTTCCCGGTTCCACAGAACGGTACACAATTCTTGCATCCTCACATCCCGCATTCGCCGGATCTACATATTCCCGATATACGCCAGGCGCTACAAGCACCTCGTCGCCGGGCCTTGCAATTTTTGCCGCCTCGGAAATCGTCTGAAATGGATATTCCTTCTGCCCATTTCCGCTTCGCACAGCATTTCCATCTACATAAATCTGCATTTTTCGCTTACCTCTCACTTCTTCACTTTTCATAAACTTTTATTGTTTTTTTGTGAATTTTCGCCAAAATCACATCACTCTTTTTCCGATTTCTGCCGTTCTTCACAATTTTCATATCTTAACCATAATACAGATCCTCGTAAAACACTACTTATATATTGCCGATCATTGCCCAGATGTTTCGATTTTTTCTATATTTTTTCTCTCTTCTGTTGTATAATACCGTTTATCAGATACGGAGGATTCTTTTGCCATGAAAAACGATTCGACTTCTTTTTTCGAAAACAATCATTTTGCTAACAGCTATGTTTACGATATCTCTATTTCGCATGTCCCCGCCTATTTCGGTCTGCACTGGCATCACTATATTGAAATTGTGCTTGCACAGGATGACGGCATTATCTATGAAGTAAATGGAGAAACCTTTCCGCTAAAGCCCGGTGATCTTCTTTTTATCTGGCCCGGCGAGCTGCACGCTGTTTCCACAATCAACAGAGAACATCGCCTGATCATGCTTCAGCTCGATGCAGATTTTCTGGAAAAACGCGTGGATTTCCAGTCTGTTGCTTATCTTTTTTATCAGATCCGTCTTCTAAATCAGAACAACTTCCCGGAAATCGAAAAACTCCGCGGATTTCTGACAGAGCTGCGCAGGCTCTCCCTCTCCGGTATCAGTTTTTCCGAGCTGCGCGGATGCGTTCTGCTGTATCAGTTTTTTATTCTGCTCGGCGAAAATCTCTCCGTGCCGACCGAAACTGCCGCACCGCAAAAAACAGGCCATTCCGCACAGGTACACCGCCAGATGATTGCTGCATGTACCTGGATCTCGAGTCACTGCACCGAACCGGTTTCCCTGGAAGAAGCATCAAAGGTCGCCGGATTCTCCCGCTGCCATTTTTCCAAGCTGTTCCGCGCATACACCGGCCTCTCCTTCACGGATTTCGTCACCAGGGAACGGCTCCATATCGCCGAAAACCTGTTAAAAAAACCGGATCTCACGATCACCGAAGTGTCGCTCGAATCCGGTTTTAACAGTATTTCTACGTTTAACAGAGTCTTTTTGAAATCAAAAAATGTAAGCCCTACCGACTTCCGTCAGATGTACCTGCAATCCTATCAGAAATAGGCTATGAATTCGGCATGGCCTCCGGTCTTTCGCAGGTGGATGGAACCTTCTCAAATGCACCCGTTTCCGCACTCTTCATAATCTGATCGATCGTATCGAGTACGTGATATGCCATTTTGGCATTCGCACGGTTTAGTCTGCCCTCTGCAATTGCTTCTGCCATCTCGGACGGACCGAGGCCGCGGCTGTTTTCGCTGTAGGCAAAGCCATAATCCAGCACTTCCGGAACTGCCTGCTGTGTCCAGTCCTTCACGCCCGGAATGTAGACGATATCGCCGCCGAAATTGTTCGGGTCCACCAGCTTTAAAATACCTTTTTTGCCGTAAATTGTGAATACCGCCTGATCGTTGATGGTGCTGTCGCCATTGACACAGAATGTGCCGGTCACGCCGTTTTTCATTTCCAGAATCGTGAAAGCCTGGCTCTCGTTGCTGTAGTCAAATTCCTGGCCGTATTCCGGGCTGTCCGGGACGACATTGACGCGCTTCGGCGCAAGGTTGCGCACGGAGGAAACGACACGGTCCACCGGGCCGAAAAGGCTGACGATGGCGGTCAGATAATAAACACCGAAATCGTAGCAGATACCGCCGCCCGGCATCCGCAGAAAACGGAAGATGCTCGCCAGCAAATCAAGATCGCGGTTTGCGCATGCTTCGAAAGATGTCACCTCGCCGATCAGCCCGTCGTCGATCGCTTTTCTTGCGGTCTGCAGTGCCGATCCAAGGAAGGTGTCCGGTGCGGAACCGAGATAGAGATGTTTCTCCTCTGCCAGCTCGATCAGTTTCGCTGCCGTTTCCGGTGCGAGGGTCATTGTTTTTTCAGTGTAAACGTGTTTTCCGGCTTCCAGTGCCTGACGGATCAGCCCCTCGTGGGTCGGTGCCGGTGTCAGAATGACTACCATTTCAATCGACGGATCTGCCAGAATTTCCTCGTAGGTACAGCCCTTGATGCCATACTGCTCTGCTTTCTTTTTCGCATGTTCAAGATGGCCTGCGCAGCATGCTGCTACCTCAAGATTCTCAAAGTTATGAATCATGTTCGTCAGATAAATATCACTGATCGCTCCGCAGCCGACAACGCCGACTCTCATTTTTTTCGTTTCTGTTGTTCCCATTTGTAAAAATCCCCTTTACTCTTTGTTTTTTGATTCTGTTCTAATAAAAACCCTTATTTTTTTTATACAACGAAATGTCTGAAAAAACAAGCATTCCGGCTCATATTTCACTTTCAAAATGAAAAAACCACCCACGGTTTCTGCAGATTCTCTGCATCACCGCGGACGGCCTTTTTCTGTTGTTTACTCCACGCTTTTCAGCGATTCAATCATATCAATTTTTCTTAACCGGTAGAACATCATAAAATTGACGAACAGAGCAAACGCCAGGGTAATCAGGGCGCTCCAGCCGTAGCTCCGCGGGAACACGTTTCGTCCGAACATCATCATATCGACCTCGACGGTCTGAATTACGCAATGATGTAAAAACGTTCCAATTCCCATGCCCGCGATAACGCCGAACAGTGTCAGCACCATGTTTTCCCGGTACACGTACGATGCCACCTCGCCGTCGAAGAAGCCGAGCACTTTCAGCGTTGCCAGCTCTCTCTGTCGTTCGGTGATGTTGATGTTGTTCAGGTTGTACAGCACCACAAACGCCAACAGGCCCGCCGATACGATCAGCACCACGATGACGATGTCGAGGGAACGAAGCATGTTGTCAATCTGATCAATCAGGTCGGATGTGAACGAGATTGCCGCTACACCGTCGTACGTCATGATTTTTTCTCCGAGTGCTGTCTCATAATTGCCCGACATGTCCTGATATTTCATCAGAAGCTGGTTGTAGTCCGGCGCTCCGCCGAACAGCTCCTCGTAGAGATCCGGGGCCAAATACAGGTAATGGCGCACGTAGTTTTCGACGATGATCGAAATCTTTACGTCCACAATATCATCGCCTTTTTTCAGCTGAACCGTGTCGCCTGCTTTTACGCCGAGCATCGTTGCTGTCTTTTCGCTGATGGCTGCGCCGCCGTCGGTCGGGAATTCGTAAACTTCTCCGCTTTTCCGGTCTCGGAAGGCATAGAAGTCATTGAAATTCGTCAGTTCTTTCGGCACTTCAAGCACTGCATCCACGGTCTTTTTGTCGGTCTGCAGTTCGATGTTCTGGCAGTACATTTCCAGCAGCTCATCGATGCCGCTGTAGTTTTCCAGATCGGTCTGCAATGCTTCTTTTTCGGATTCATCCACATCTGAATTCAGCACAGCATTCGCCTGATAGGTGAAGAGGCTGACGAACTGGTTTTTCGCAATCGCGGTGATGGAATCCTGAAGGCCGAAACCGACGAGGATCAGACCCATGCATCCGCCGATTCCAATAACGGTCATGAAGAATCGTTTTTTATACCGCACCAGATTCCGCACGGTTGATTTCTGCGTAAAGTTCAGATGTTTCCAGAGTACGCCGATGCGTTCCAGGAAAATCCGTTTGCCGTTTTTCGGTGCTTCCGGCCGCATCAGCTCTGCCGGACCTGCGGCGAGTTCTTTGTAGCATGCCGCGATCGTCGCCACGCCGGTGCAGGCTGCACTCGCCAGAATCGCAAGGCCTCCCTGCTCCCAGTTCAGCGGGGTCATGTAATACGGGAGTCCGGTATACAGCATGCCGTAGGCATTCATAATAACCCAGGGCAGGATTTTTTCTCCAACCACCACACCCGCGAGAGCGCCAGATACGGTGGAGAGCATCGCGTATGCGAAATATTTAAAGGCGATCACGCCGTCGGAATAGCCGAGGGCTTTTAACGTTCCGATCTGCTGACGCTGTTCCTCGATCATTCGTGTCATCGTCGTCAGGCTGACGAGAGCAGCCACGAGGAAGAAGATAACCGGGAAGAATTTTCCGATATTCGAGATACGGCCGGCATCCTGACCGAAGCTCTCAGTTGACGTTACCTTATCCCGTCCCCAGACGTACCACGTTGGTTTTTTCAGGTCTGCGAGTGTTTTCTCACCGTCCGCAATTTCCTGCTTCGCATCCGCGATTTCTGGTTCGGCGTCGGCTTTTGCTTTTTCGTATTCGGCTTTGCCGTCCTCAAGTTCTTTTTCTTTATCGGCAATTTCCTGTTTCGCATCCGCAAGGGAGATTTTTCCGTCGGCGATTTCCTGTTTCGCGTCGGCAAGCTGGGTTTCACCGTCGGCAATCGTCTGCTTTGCTTCTGCAAGCTGACTTTCTCCATCGGCGATCGTCTGCTTTGCTTCTGCTAACTGGGTTTCACCGTCGGCGATCGTCTGTTTCGCGTCGGCGAGCTGACTTTCTCCACTGGAAATTGTCTGCTTTGCAGCGGCAAGCTGGGCCTCACCCGACTGAATCGTCTGTCGGTACGATGCAATCTGCTGTTCCCCATCAGCAAGCTGGGCTCTGGCAGCCGCAAGCTGAGTTTCTCCGTCTTTTAATTTACTGCGGTTCGTCTCAATCTGAGCTTCTCCGTCGGCAATCGCTGTTTTGGCGGATGCAAGCTGGGCTTCGCCATCCTCAATCTGTTTCTGATAAGCTTCTGCCTGTGCTTCTCCATCCTGAAGCTGGGCAAGAGCCTCTGTAATCTGAGCTTCGCCGCTTTCCAGTTCTTCTTTTGCAGAAGCAATCTGTGCCTCGCCTGCGGTGCATTCCTGCTCTTTTTCTGTTAATTGTGCATCTGCAGCGGCAAGCTGACTTTCTGCGTCGGTAATCTGAGCTTCTGCAGCCGCAAGCCGGGCTTCCGCATCAGCGCTTGCTGCTTCAAACGCTGCGATGTTTTGTTCCAGAAATGTTTTCTGCTCCTGCATCGTGAAAAGCTGCTGTGCTAACTCTGTCTGCTTTGCTTCCAGTGCAGTTTTCTGTTCCAACAGAGATACATATGCTTCATCTTCCTCCGTCAGTCCGTCAAGCTGAGCCTCAATCACCTCGATCTGACCAGTCACTTCTGTCTGCGCAGCCTCCACCATCGGAAGCTGACTGGAAATCTGGGCTAACTGATCCTTGGCTGTCTTATACTGACTCTTCTGTTCTTCATACGCTGCCTTCTGCGCTTCATACTGTGTGCGTCCTGCAGCGGTTTCTGCTTTCTTGTTGTCCAGTTCCTCGCGTGCAGCGGAAAGCTGCTCCTTTGCAATATTCAATTCCGTTTCTTTTTCGGAAAGCTGCTCTTTTGCAGTATTCAGCTCTGTCTGCTTCCGAGTCAGTTCGGTTTTTGCCGCCGAAAGCTGCGTCATTTTTTCCTCTAACTCTTTTTTGCCGGATGCCAGTTCTGTTTCTTTCTCTGCAAGCTGTGCTTTTCCGTCGGAAAGTTCTTTCGCTTTTGCCTCAAGTGTGGTTTTTCCACTTGCAAGTTCATCGGCTTTCTGATTCAGCTCCGCTTTTCCGCTTTCCAGCTCTGCCGCCTTTGCTTCCAGCGTCGCTTTTCCGCTCGCAAGTTCCGCCTCTTTGTCTTTCAGCGTTGCCTTGCCGGATGCCAGTTCCTGCTCTTTATCGGCGATGGTTGCTTTCGCACTGAGAAGTTCCTGCTCTTTGTCTGCAATGGTCTGTTTTCCGTCAAGGAGTTCCTGTTCTTTCTCAGCAATCGTCTGCTTTCCGTCAAGAAGCTCCTGTTCTTTGTCCTTTAACGTCTGTTCGCCGTCGAGAAGTTCCTGCTCTTTGTCCGCAATCGTCACTTTCGCGTCAGCAAGCTGCTGTGCACCGTCATCCAGCTCTGTTTTTGCGTCCGCTAATTTCTGCTCTGCATCAGCGACCTGCTGTTTTGCATCATCAATCTTTTCCTGTCCTTCGGTTTTGACTGCCGTATACCGCCGGTCGCACGCCGCATCCTCGAGCGCTTCAATCTTCGTCTGTACAGCCTTCACCGTCTCATCATACGCATCGCTGTAGCTCGCCTCTTCCTGTGCGCCGTCCGCCTGGACGTAAATCTCTGTATAGAGATCCGAGGTAAATGTCTCCGGAAGCAGCAGTGCAAAACTGTTGATGCTTCCGTTTCCAATCGAGCCCGTTCCCCGGTTCAGATCCATATAATAAGGGAGTGTCGCCGAACCAACAATCGTAAACGTGTCCCCGGTCAGCGAATCTGAGAGCGGATCCTCCGTTCCGGAAGTGAACGTTACCTGATCTCCGATCTCACAGCCGGAACTTTTCAGAAACTGCGTATCAACAAGAATTTCATCCTCTTTCTCCGGCATCCGTCCCTCGACCACGCGCGGCTCATTCACACCGTCCGTCAGCGCAATCAGCTTCACAACCTGCTCGCTCTCGCCGATGTCATGCAGCACTTCCACCGTTTTTCCGCCGTAGACCGCTTTCACGCCATCCGTCTTCGCGATATCCGCCAGATCATCGTCTGTCAGCCCCAGCGTTCCAAGGACTTTCAAATCCATATAATTTACTTCATCATAATACCGGTCCGCCGAAACCTTCATATCTCCTTCCGCCGACCGAATGCCCGAGAAAAACGCCGCGCCAAGAAGCACGATGAAAAAGACTGACAGAAACCGCCCCTTGTTCTTTGTGATTTCCCGGATAAAGTCTTTTCGAAATGCTCTCATCGTCCACCTACCATTCTATCTCTTCCACCGGCGTCGGGTTCTCATTTGTTTTCATGCCCGCCACTTTTCCGTTTCGGATTTTAATCACGCGGTCCGCCATCGGTGTCAGCGCCGAGTTGTGAGTGATGACAATGACCGTCATCCCCTTCTCCCGGCAGGTATCCTGCAGCAGCTTTAAGATCGCTTTTCCCGTCACATAATCGAGCGCGCCGGTCGGCTCATCGCAGAGCAGCAGTTTCGGATTCTTCGCCAGCGCACGCGCAATCGCCACACGCTGCTGCTCTCCGCCCGAAAGCTGCGCCGGGAAGTTATTCATTCTCTCTTCCAGCCCAACCTCCGCAAGCACCTCCGACGCATCCAGCGGATGCTTACAAATCTGCATCGCCAGCTCCACGTTTTCCTTTGCCGTCAGATTCTGCACCAGATTATAAAACTGAAAAACAAATCCAATATCCTCCCGCCGGTACTGGATCAGCTTCTTGCCGCGGTACTTACTGATCTCCGCCCCGTCCACCAACACCTTTCCTGAAGTCGCTGTGTCCATTCCGCCTAAAATATTCAGCACCGTCGTCTTACCCGCACCGCTCGGTCCAACAACAATCACAAACTCACCCTTTTCCACATCAAAGCTGATCCCATCCGCAGCCTTGATGGTAATCTCACCCATTTGATAGGTCTTTGTTACATCCTGAAGACTCACATATCCCGCCATGCCGCCGTGTTCCTCCTATGCAAAAAATCGATATTTCCTATTTCTTTTATTGTATCAATCTACAGCCGCGGCGGCTAGTCCTAAGTGGACGAATTTACTGTTTTTTTATAAATGGCATCTCCCCTTTATTTCAATACTGCCCTGATCATACATCTTATCCCAACCAGAATAATCACCACCTCCTGTAATCTCTGTGCCATCTCCATCGCAGCCATGCCCTCTGCTGCCTTCCCGTTCAAAAATATTTCCAGAACGCATCATCCTCTGTCACTCTCCTCTCAAATCTTAACCACTCCTCCCAGGCCGCCTACCAGACGTGCGAACGCCTCTTCCAATTTGCCGCATCTTTTTCCACAGAAACTCACACAAGTTTGACAATTTATGATACACTAAGCTAAGTGACATCAATTCTGAATGTTCTGTGCTCTGCCGCAGATTTTTCGGAACTGAAATTGACTTTTCGATGCATAAACCAAACGATTTGTGGCATACGAAGAAAGGAATTCTTATGAAAATTATCTTTATCCGCCACGGCGAACCGAATTATGAGATTGATTCGCTGACTGAAAAGGGCTGGCGTGAGGCTGAGCTGCTTTCGAAGCGAACGGCGAAATGGAACGTCACCGATTTTTACTGCTCGCCGCTCGGACGTGCGAAGGATACGGCTTCTTTCACACTGAAAAACGCGGATCGCGAAGCCAAAATTCTTCCATGGCTGCGCGAATTTGATGCGCCTGTCATTGACCCGGAAACCGGGAAGCGCCGGATTCCGTGGGATTTTCTGCCGGATGTACTCGACGCAAACCGGGATCTCTATGACAATCATCTCTGGACGAAAAATCCGATCATGCAAACCGGAAATATGGACGAAAATTACCGTTTTGTGACCGACGGACTCGATACGCTGCTTGCACACTACGGCTATGTACGGGACGGCTATCGCTATCATGCCTCTGATGAGACGAACCGCGAGGCTGTCATCGTCTGCTTCTGTCATCTCGGCGTTACCTGCGTGGCACTGTCCCACTTGCTGAATATGACACCAACCCAGCTCTGGCAGGGTATGTTTCTGGCGCCGACTTCTGTCACAATCGTCGGAAGTGAGGAACGCAAACCGGGCGAAGTGTACTTCCGCTGCCAGACTGTTGGCGACGTACACCATCTGCTGACTGCAGGCGAGCCGGTTTCGTACTATGGATCGTTTAACGATCCATTCCAGTTTTAAACTTTACAAAAAGGGAGTTTTTTATCATGAATGAAGCAAAATTAAGAGAATACGCAAAGCTGATCGTAAAAATCGGCGCAAATGTACAGAAAGGACAGCGTGTCCGTCTGCAGGCCGGTGTGGATCAGGTTCTGCTTGCTACCATGGTCACGGAAGAGTGTTACAAAGCCGGTGCAAGCTATGTTGAGCTGATCTGGGAGTGTGGTCCGATTAACAAGCTGAGTTATCAGTACGCCACAGCCGAAACACTCGGTACGGTTCAGAATTGGGAGGAGGAGCGCCTCAAACAGATGACCGTAGATCTTCCGGTCCGCATTTTCATTGACTCCTCCGATCCGGATGAGCTTGCCGGCATCTCTGCCGATCTGCTCTCTACCGTCCGTCAGATGCGCGGGAAAGTAACGAAAAAATACCGCGATCAGCTCGACGGAAAACATCAGTGGCTGATCGTTGCCGCTCCGTCACCGGCATGGGCCAGAAAAGTATTCCCGGGCGAGCCGGAGGATATTGCGGTTGAGAAGCTGTGGAATGCTATTTTTGATTGCCTGTATTTAAAAGAAGGCGAAGATGTTGAAAAAATCTGGCAGGCACACTGTGACCGCATGACCCAAAAAGCCAACTGGCTGAATGAACAGGCGTTCCGCAAACTGCATTATACCAGCAAAAACGGCACCGATTTCACAGTTGAACTGATTCCGGACGCAAAGTGGAGCGGCGCTGGCGATATCAACCATATGAACAATACCTTCTATGTCCCGAATATGCCGACCGAAGAAGTTTTCACCAGCCCGATGCGCGGCAAATGTGAAGGCCGCCTCGTTTCCACCAAACCGTCAAGCTGGTCCGGTCAGGTTATCAACAACTTTACCGTTGATTTTAAGGACGGAAAGGTTGTCGACTGCCACGCAGAACAGGGCGAAGAGGTTCTGAAGAAAATGTTCGCGATGGATGAGGGCGCCGCGATGCTCGGCGAGGTTGCACTCGTTCCGAAGGAGTCCCCGATCAACCAGTCCGGTCTGATGTTCTTTAACACTCTGTTCGACGAGAACGCATGCTGCCACGTTGCCGCCGGCGCCGGCTTTTCCGAGGTGCTGGACGGATTTATGGATATGAGTGATGAAGAAATCCTCGCAAAAGGTATCAACGATTCCCTGATCCACGTTGACTTTATGGTTGGATCGGATGACCTGCATATCGTGGGTATTCACGAAGACGGAAGCGAGACCGATGTCTTTGTAAACGGCACCTGGGCTGAGTAATCTGAATAATCATCGCCCCATTCTTTCCATCACTTTGCAAAACACCACCGCCGCAATCGTACTCGCAGCCGTCGCAGCAAGCGCCGGTCCGACAATTGCTGTTGGGTGGACGCTGCCGTACTGACTGCGGTACGCAATGATGTTGACGGGGATGAGCTGCAGAGAAGAAATATTTAAAATCAAAAACGTACACATTTCCCGGTTTGCGGTTCCTTCTGGAACTGCGGCCGGGTTTCTCATTTTCCGCCGCTCTTCCTCCAGCTCCTCAAACCGCTCCATCGCCGCAAGCCCCGGCGGCGTCGCAGCCGCGCCGAGTCCAAACACATTACAGATCATATTCATCCCCGCCGCCCGCATCGCAGGATGGTCTTCCGGCACTTCCGGAAACAGAAACCGCATCACCGGCCCCATTCGTTTCACCAGCCCGTCAATCACTCCCGCCTTCTTCGCAATCTCCATCAGCCCTGCCCAGAACCCCGTCACCCCAACCAGCGAAACCGCCAGCACCACCGCCTCCCTCGAAGCCTGAATCACCCCATCCGTCACCTCCGGCATCCGTCCCTGCAGCGCGCCATATGCGATTCCGAGAAGCAGCATGGAACTCCATAGAATGTTCATTGCATCACCTGACTAAAAAGATCTTTATAAAAATATGCTGACTTTATATTTTCCATGATTCGAAACTCAAGTATACACCATAATCCCACAAATTTTTATTATGCCGTCGTTTTATAATGCTTTCTAAAATTGATATTTTAGTTTTATACGTATATAATAATAAACATTATAAGGGTGGTGTTTTAAAATGAAGAAATGAGACCTGCATTCAGTGCCTGCTATGAATAATATAATGTGATATATAATTACCGGTCAACACACAGATTTTTCCGTGCATTGGCCGGTAATTTTTTCATTTAAAAATCAGTTTCCTGTCTTCCCTTTTCTCATATAAGGATTTCGATACAGTGAAATCACAAGCTCCGCAGCCATGAAGCACCAGATGATCGGTTCGCACCAGATTACGGCGCTGTAGTGGTAGCGTGGAATGAATACCATGGCAAAGATAATCTTTCCAAACAGCTCAATAAAGCTCGACAGCAACGGCAGAATTTTCTCTCCGAGTGCCTGCAGTGCCAGACGGCTGCAGTTGACAAGACCAAGGGCGAAGAAAAACGGGATGGCTACGCGGAGGTAGCGGGCTCCGTTTCCGAGGACGGTCGGGTCGGATGAACCAGAGATCAGGTGTACCATGGTTGGTGCAAGCGGGGTGACGATTA
>OIFE01000727.1_pt1 | contig 21706 bp, 16 predicted proteins | sample 1581921 | NCBI WGS metagenome assembly OIFE01 (sample SAMN04414075, study PRJEB24778) | human gut metagenome | material: faecal | host: Homo sapiens | reverse complement strand
ATTTTACTACATTTGTATTAGTAATTAAAAGAGGAGAAAAATGATAAAAATTGATTTCCCTCAGGTTGACATACCTCAGGATTTTATAGTAGGAACTAATATAACCGAAGACGTCCTAAACTTTTACAGGCAATCTTGCCGTTTGAGAGCCGGGATATTTGCTTTATGTCTCGAAGGAAATGTAGAGGTTTCTATAAATCTAACAAATTACAACCTGAAAAAAAACGATTTTATAAGTCTATTACCCGGAAGTATTATCCAATATCGAGAACAGAAAAGCAATGTTCGTCTTAGTTTTATTGGATTTTCGAATAAGTTTGTCAGTAGTGTGAATCTGATAAAAACGACAATGGATTTCTTTCCCGTAATTACCAATAGCCCTGTATTCCCATTGACGGATTCCATCGCCAATTTATTCAGTGATTATTTCTCTTTACTTGAACGAGCATCTGCTGAAGCCAATGAAAATCTCGATCCGGAAATAATAAAGAGCATTCTTACTGGCGTTCTTTATGGAGTAGGCAATTTTTACCGGGTACAAAACATTGAAGGCCGAGCCGAAAACAGAAGCGAAGAAATATGCAAAACTTTGGTACAGCTTATCATGAAACATTATGTCTCAGAAAGGCAGATATCGTTTTATGCCAGCCAGTTGAGTATATCTCCCCAACATCTTAGTTCTACCGTGAAAAAAATGACCGGAAAGACAGTTTCCGAAATTATTGCCAGTATTGTAATCATGGATGCTAAAGCACAATTAAAATCGACAAATCAAACAATACAGGAAATTTCGTACTCTCTGAACTTTCCCAATGTTTCATTCTTTGGTAAATATTTTAAGAGACATGTAGGTATGAGTCCTAAAGAATATAGAAATAGCTAAAATATAGAAAAATATTTGATTCCGCTTCAGAAAAGAATAAGCTTCAAGATAAACTTTTACTCTTTTCGAAAATAATCCGATATATTTTCTATCATCAGTCTCCAAAATTTTTATTTATTCTTTAAAACCAGTCGTACATTTGTACGTCTGTTAATAAAATATATACCTTTGAATAGACATGGACGAAGACCGTAGAGCCAGCGATTATAGAAACCGTCATCTAAATTTTATCGGTACGTTACAGTGAGACGCACACCTTTAGTTGTTCTATGCAAGATGTTGCAGAGCTCTGCTTTTTAGAGATAGTGTCCATCAACATAAGTACCTATTTTTGTCTTGCGTGGTGACGTAGACATCACGCTCCATTGACAAACATAACCGACCAAATTATTTCTACTGAAAAAATAATCAAGCTTTTAACTACATATAATATTTGATTTGATACTGAAAATAAGATTTAATATAAATATATAATTTAACAGAACATTTTACTTAACGAGCAGATTCGATTATCTTTGTATTTAAATAAATGAAATATATAATCAAATTTATTTAGAAATATAGCGAAAGTCAAATACAGAGACAAACAGAAATACAATTTTCAAATTGGGCTATGTTAGAGACACATCCCATATTATTCAAACATAATCGATAATTGAACTGGTCTTATGAAACGAATTGGCTGTTACTTATTTATTATTGCATTGTCTATAATAACAAAATCATGTGAAGAATTCCCCGACAATGAATCTGATACAGATTTTGATGTAGAGGAAGTAAAATTCTTTTTTGAAGAGAAAATACTATCTGGGAAAATATTAGAAATCCAAGTAAACCAAAAACTTACAGAACCCCAAGTCTTTTTGAACGGAGATGCCGTTAATGTAGAAATAGAAGACAATACACTATCAGACAACGATACTTCGATTTCAGATACAAACGAAAAAAGAGGATATTTCCTAAAAATAAAGATTCCTGAATCCTATAAAGGAGAGTATCATATCAGAGTCTCTGCCGGTATTGCAGATTATCCCGACTCACAAAGAAAAGATTTTGATGCCGGTAAAGTAAAAATATATCGAATGGAGGAATCTAAAGACTTTGAGGTAGGTCGTCCGGCTTATGCCTCTGTTGAAGACGCTATTTTACTGATCGAGACGGCAAGGGGAGAGGACCATTCAAACTTAAACGGTTACCCTGGATACAAAATAACGGAGAAAAATACAGTAGAAAAGATTGAATGTTTGGATTACAAACGAGAAACTTTATCAGATGCCGAAATTTACGGATTCAAAACTATCTCTGACAAATACTGTTTTTCGTATATGACTTACGTCTCCAATGTAGATACAATATATCAAGATTATACAGATTTTGTTGCAATTCAACAACCGGTCGAGGTTACTTATCCGGTAATCATTCGATCTGCTGATGGATTATTGATACCTTTACAATCCTATTATGAAAATGAAAATCCAGTTTTCTCGGACCAGATATACGAAGCACAATTCCGTTGTTATGAAGAAAATACATTCTATTTTATGCCCGATAGAGAATACTCCTCTGGTTTTAGCGATAAGCCGATCTATAAAATCGAAGTAGACGTTAGTCAGATTCCGACTGACGGTTACGTATTTAAAGAAGAAGACGAATATCTTAGTTTAAGGAGCAGAGTTGAAATAACCGAAGTTTACGATGGCTCTTGCTCTGTATTTAATGGAGAAAGTTGTCATTGGGTGGTAGATGCCGATGGAAGTATTCTTCTGAATGAATCACAAATGGTGATAAATCATCGGATTATGAATATTTCTCCTTCTAACTATTCAGGAAGCCTGATCGGAACGCCTTCTGTATTCAGGACTCCCAATGGCTCTATTCTTGCTCTGCGAGGAACATCAAACGGACCGCAAACAGAGTATATTAGTCCATCTCTTAAATGGAATGTACATTATCAATATTTTGAATTAGGTCTCTCTCCTTTTACTGTAGTGACCCTCTCCAATGGCAAATTATATTTTACAGGAACAAATAGATACTATGTACTTGAGAAGAATAATGATATAGATAGTGGTAAGGACTATTCGCCTTCAATCGATAAATTTCATTACTACAATAATCTATACCCATATCAAGAACATTATATATATGCATTTAAAGCAGGAGACCTGTATCGAATCAAGCTTTCCAATCCTTCTGAACAAGAACTTATTTACAGTGGACTGCAAGAGTCTGATATATCTTACTTTGGAGTTCTTAAAGACAGGGTCGTGATTGTTGATATACATATGAAAGTAGTTATTATAACAGACGGAAAAGCCGAATACGTCGATGCCTCAGATTTAGAAGTATGGGGCAATCCAATGGCAATTATACGATAACCTCTTATAAAATTGATTCCAACTTTTTCGGAAAAGAAAATAATATTTCACTTCTACAAAAAAGTTCAAAAGCCTGTCGTCTGAATTTTGCACGAGTTGGATTTGAAAGTTTCTTTCGAAGATATTTTTTTCTGTTTTTATAAGGAGGGTAGCAGGTATCTGACGAGGTAAAACAGGGAAAAAGACCGAAAAAGACTCAAAAATGACCGGATAATTTTTATTGGAAAAGATTAGGCAGGCTCTAAGGGCAACTGCAAAAGTTTTTCTATTTATTATACCGGTCGCCCCATAAATGTTTTAGATGTTCCTTTAATTTACTTTCCGCAGGATTGGATTGTGCATGCCATATAGATTTACCATTCAACTGGTCAGGAAGAAACTGTTGTTTTACAAAGTTATTCTCATAGTCATGAGCATACTTGTAATCCTTGCCATAATCCAATTCTTTCATCAAAGAAGTTGGAGCATTTCTCAAATGAAGGGGTACCGGCAAATTTCCCGTCTGCTCTACTAACTGAAGAGCATCTCCGATAGCCTTATATGCCGAATTACTTTTAGGACTACTGGCCAGATATATGGTAGCCTCTGCCAGAATGATACGCCCTTCAGGCCACCCTATATTCTGGATAGCATCAAAACAAGCATTAGCAAGTAATAAAGCATTGGGGTTGGCCAATCCAATATCTTCAGCCGCCGATATAACCAACCGGCGAGCGATAAATTTAGGGTCTTCACCTCCGGCTACCATTCGGGCCAACCAGTAAATAGCTCCATCAGGATCACTTCCCCGTATCGATTTTATAAAGGCCGATATTATATCATAATGCATTTCTCCACCTTTGTCATAAGCAGCCGGATTTTCTTGCAAACGGTCAGTCACGATGGCATCATTAAATATGATTTTTTTACTATCATCCGAGTTTACAATCAAATCGATAATATTCAATAATTTACGGGCATCACCTCCTGAAAATCGGAATAAAGCATCTGTTTCCTGAATTTCTATATCCTTTTCCTTGAGTACACTATCTTCATGGATAGCTCTATCCAATAATTCTTCCAGATTTTTGGCGGTCAACGACTTGAGAACGTATACTTGACAACGAGACAGCAATGGTCGTATGACCTCAAAAGACGGATTCTCTGTCGTGGCTCCGATGAGAGTCACCGTTCCGTTCTCTACGGCACCTAACAAAGAATCTTGCTGAGATTTATTGAATCGATGTATCTCATCGATAAATAAAATCGGACGTCCTTTCTGAAACATTCGATTATTACGGCACTTATCCAATACATCCCGCACATCCTTTACACCTGAGTGTATGGCACTCAATGTATAAAAAGGTGCATCAAGCTGATTCGATATGATTTTGGCCAACGTAGTTTTCCCCACTCCGGGAGGTCCCCAAAGAATAAAAGACGATACCTGCCCCGCATCTATCATGCGACGCAATACGGCACCTTTGCCCACAAGGTGCTCTTGTCCGATATATTCATCTAATGTCTTGGGCCGCAATCTCTCTGCTAATGGTTGAAGCATTTCACGATTTCTTTTCTAACAAAAATACATAAATTTTATTTGCTTCGAAATCTCTTTTTCGATTAAATAACGATAATCATCCCGATTACTCTTTTTTTCGAATTATTTAGGAGCCTTGAAATATAGGAACACCGCGATTATCGTATATATAATATTAGGCAGCCACATAGCCAATCGAGGCGACATCGCTCCACTGACAGCAAAAGTAGACGATACTGTGCTAAATAATATATAAGAAAAACTCAACAACAATCCTATACCGATATTAATCCCCATACCACCCTTGACTTTCCGGGAAGCCAGAGACATCCCGATAGTAGTCAATATGAATGAAGCCGCTGTCATAGCAAACCGCCGCTCATATTCTATCTCAAAATCTTTTATATTGGCGACACCCCGTTCTTTCTGCTTATCTATATAAGTGCGAAGTTCTTTCGTTGTCATAATTTCGCTATCATATCGGGATATGAGAAAATCCGACGGCTCTATACTGATAATCGAGTCCAGTTGATTGCCCGAACGGAGAGTTTCCCGCAAACCATTAAAATCTCTTATCATATAATCCTTTATAACCCAGTGATAAGCCGAGTCATAAGTAACCGATTGTGCAGTCAACCTCGATTTTAACAACTTCCCTTCAAACTTATCCAAGGAAAAACGATATCCGGTTTTCGTACTATTGTCAAAACGACTCAGATACGCAATAACTCCCGGTTCTACCTGCAATTGTATATTGCTGGCATAGTCGACCCGTTTATTTTTGACATATTTATTTTGGAATTCTATACGTGTCGCATTAGCCGGAGGTATGACAAAACTATTCAGATAAAACGTAACTCCAGCAATAATAGCCGCAGAAATCATGTAAGGAACCATAAGTCTTTTAAAGCTGATTCCACTCGATAACATCGCTATGATTTCGGAATTATCGGCAAGTTTGGACGTAAAAAATATGACAGCGATGAAGGTGAACAAAGGGCTGAACAAATTGGCAAAATACGGAATGAAGTTCAGATAGTAATCTATAACAATCGCCTTCATCGGGGCATTCAGAAATTTATCGAGTTTCTCATTTATATCAAAAACAACAGCAATAGATATAATCAACGCGATAGCGAAGAAATATGTACCGAGAAATTTTTTGATGATATAGAAATCTATCTTTTTCAACATTGCTTTTCGGAGCGATTATAAACGGTGAGTTACTCTTTGTACCATGTCTTTTTTCCAGGACTTAAAGGTTCCTGAAATAATTTGCCGACGGGCTTCTTGGGTAAGCCATACATAAAATGCGAGATTATGTATCGAAGCTATTTGCATGGCCAATATTTCATCACTAATGAAAAGATGACGCAAATAGGCCTTAGAATACTGTCGGTCTACATAAGAAGTTCCATCCTCATCTATAGGAGAGAAGTCATCGGCCCACTTCTTATTTCGCATATTCATGATACCATTTCGGGTAAACAACATTCCATTACGACCGTTACGGGTAGGCATTACGCAATCAAACATATCTACCCCGCGCTCTATCCCTTCAAGTATATTAGCCGGAGTCCCGACCCCCATCAAATAACGAGGCTTGTCTTTCGGCAAAATCTCATTGACAACTTCTATCATTTCATACATTTTCTCAGTCGGCTCTCCCACAGCCAATCCTCCGATAGCATTTCCATCAGCCCCTAATTGAGCGACATGCATGGCTGCATCACGACGTAAGTCCGGATACACACATCCTTGTACTATTGGAAAAAATGTTTGCCGATATCCATATAGACCCTCCGTCTCACAAAAATGCCTCCATCCCCGTTCTAGCCAGCGTTGTGTCAGTGCCAAAGATTTCTTTGCATACTGATAGTCAGCTTGGCCCGGAGTACACTCATCAAGAGCCATCATTATATCCGAACCGATAATACGTTGCGTATCGACAACATTCTCGGGAGTAAACAGATGTTTCGAACCATCTATATGCGAACGGAAATATGCACCTTCCTCTGTTAACTTGCGGTTGTCTGATAACGAAAATACCTGAAATCCGCCACTGTCAGTAAGTATTGGACGGTCCCAGCCATTGAACTTGTGTAGTCCCCCGGCTTTCTCCAAAATATCAAGTCCTGGACGCAAATATAAATGATAAGTATTTCCCAGTATAATCTGGGCTTTAATGTCATCTTTCAATTCATGCAGATGTACCGCTTTGACCGAGGCAACAGTACCTACAGGCATAAAAATAGGAGTCGTGATAATCCCATGATCTGTCGTAATAGTTCCGGCTCTGGCGTCACTGTTAGCGTCGGTATATTCTAAAGTAAAATCCATTCGTACGTTCAAATTTGGTGCAAATATAGTTCTTTTTCAAAAGAGTTCATGCATCTTTTTGCTCTGATTCTTTAACAGTGCATAATTACTAAGAAATAAATAAACATTTTTACATATATTCCATTCTGTTTTTTATTGTTTTGTTTAGTTAATTTTGATTGCAAAATACGATAATACATTATAAAACAATATCTTTGCCATACGTAAAATACGTAAATAAATGAATAAACAGGTGATTTATAAATTTATAGTCCCAATACTGTTTGCTTTCCCGTTGACAATATCGGCACAAAAAGTAAATAATGATGTGCAATCCATGACATTCGACGGCAAGACATTGACTATCCCGTTACCTGGAGCAGAAATAAAAGAAGCCTTGAAAGCAAACGATTTGAAATCTCTTTCTATTGATACGTATATACAACCGGTTGATTTTAAACAATATATTACCAAGCCAAGAATTTTCCTGGCCAATCCGTCTGAAACAATGAAACGTGCCATGCTTCGTCATATGGCTACTACTCCGGATGCAGCAGTTTCCCAGATATTTATGATAGACAGAGCTTATTCTAATGTGGCAAAACAGATAAACAAATGGCTGAAATCAGCAGGATACGGAGCCCCGGTGACTCCAAATGGTCCGATGATACGTGTCGCATCTTTTTCCGGGACCCTTGACCCGGTCGAGTTGATAAGAAATTATAAACGGGAAAAGCAACAAGAAAAAACATGGGCCATTATTGCTGAGCTAAATCGGTTACCCGAAAAATCACAGACCTTTACATTGCAATCGGGTTTCTTAAAAAACGAAACAGAATTAGAATCGGATAAAGTATTACAGGCATTTGTCCCGGTTCAGATACGAGACTCCCTGAATATAACCATGCGTAGTGATACGCTGTTTCTTGTAAAAAAAGACTCTTTGCACACAGATACTCTAAAAATTGAACAAATCAAATAATATCGTTGTTTTCTTTCCAGACAATTACTGTTTTAGAAGATTGGAAAAAGACAAAATGGCAGTTTAAGAAATTGATTCTATATGAGTCCTTTATATACGATAAGGAAGATTATCTGTTCTTTTCGATACGTCAATTTGTCATATTAAGTTATTCATTTACAGATATTTTGTCTTATTTACACATTGGCATTTTCTTTGGTATTTCTAAAGCAGAACAATCAAAATGCTACATGGAAACATGTAAGATATAGTAAAGAGAAAGGAGTAAACAAGATATGAATTTTAACAATTTTACAATTAAATCACAGGAAGCGGTACAAAAAGCTGTACAGATTACCTCTGCTCATAACCAGCAGTCCATAGAGCCTGTGCATTTACTGAAAGGAGTACTTGACGTAGGTGAAACCGTCGTCAACTATATTTTTCAAAAATTAGGGGTCAATACCGGTGTATTGAATAATGCGATAAACCGGGAAATTGAGATGCTGCCAAAAGTAAGTGGCGGTGAGCCTTACTTAAGTAGAGAGTCAAACGACGTTTTGCAAAAGGCTGTTGACTATTCTTCCAAGATGGGCGACCAGTTTGTAGCATTGGAATCAATCCTGATGGCTTTGCTGCAAGTAAAAAGTTCAGCTTCTACTTTCATGAAAGATGCAGGAATTGCAGAAAAAGAATTGGGAGCGGCTATCGACGAATTACGAAAAGGCAAAAAAGTAAATGATGCCTCGGCTGAAGATACATATAATGCATTGAGTAAATATGCGATAAACCTGAACGAAAGAGCCCGTTCGGGAAAACTTGACCCTGTTATCGGTCGTGACGATGAAATACGTAGGGTATTACAGATTCTGAGTCGTCGAACCAAGAACAATCCTATTCTGATAGGAGAACCCGGTACAGGTAAAACGGCTATTGCCGAAGGGCTGGCTCATCGTATTGTTCGCGGAGACGTACCGGAAAATTTGAAGAGTAAGCAAATCTACTCTTTGGATATGGGTGCATTGGTAGCCGGAGCAAAATATAAAGGAGAATTTGAAGAGCGGCTGAAAGCCGTTGTCAATGAAGTGACACAAGCTGAAGGCGAAATAATATTATTTATTGATGAGATACATACACTGGTAGGAGCCGGTAAGGGTGAGGGTGCTATGGATGCAGCCAACATCTTGAAACCAGCTTTAGCCAGAGGAGAATTACGTTCTATAGGAGCAACGACTTTGGACGAGTACCAAAAATATTTTGAAAAAGATAAGGCCCTCGAACGTCGTTTTCAGATTGTCATGGTGGACGAACCGGACGAATTAAGTACAATCTCGATTTTGCGTGGTCTGAAAGAGCGATATGAAAACCATCATAAAGTACGTATCAAAGACGATGCTATTATTGCAGCCGTACAATTATCGGAAAGATACATAACTGACCGGTTCTTGCCCGATAAGGCTATAGACCTGATGGATGAGGCTGCTGCCAAATTAAGGCTCGAAGTCGATTCTGTACCGGAAGATTTGGATGAAATAAGCCGTCGTATCAAGCAACTCGAAATCGAACGTGAAGCAATTAAGAGAGAAAATGATACTGCAAAGTTGAAACAACTCGAAGAAGAAATTGCCAATCTAAGAGAAGAAGAAAAGAAATACAAAGCACAATGGCAGGCTGAGAAGGAATTGCTCAATAAAATACAGCAAAATAAAATCGATATAGAAAATCTTAAGTTCGAAGCCGACAGAGCAGAACGGGAAGGGGATTATGGCAAAGTAGCAGAGATACGCTATGCCAAGATTACAGCCAAAGAAAACGAGATAAAATCGATACAGGAACAACTTCATAAGCAACAAGGCGGTGCAGCGATGATAAAGGAAGAAGTCGATGCCGAAGATATTGCTGATGTCGTTTCTCGTTGGACAGGTATTCCCGTCAATAAGATGATGCAGAGCGAGAAAGAAAAACTTCTGCATCTGGAAGAAGAACTCCACAAAAGAGTAGTAGGGCAGGACGAAGCCATTCAAGCTGTCTCTGATGCTGTACGTCGTAGCCGTGCAGGGCTTAGTGATCCTCGTAAACCTATCGGCTCATTTATCTTTTTGGGAACCACAGGTGTCGGTAAAACCGAATTGGCAAAAGCGCTGGCCGAATACTTGTTTGACGATGAAAATATGATGACTCGTATCGATATGAGTGAATATCAAGACAAGTTTAGTGTAACTCGTCTTATAGGTTCGCCTCCCGGATACGTTGGATATGAAGAAGGAGGACAACTGACCGAAGCCATCAGGCGTAAACCATATTCGGTAGTACTATTCGATGAAATAGAGAAAGCTCATCCCGATATTTTCAACATACTATTGCAAGTTTTGGATGACGGGCGTCTTACCGATAATAAAGGGAGATTAGTCAATTTCAAGAATACGATTATCATCATGACCTCTAATATGGGTTCTGCTTTGATTCGCGAGAATTTTGAAAAAATGACTCCGGAAAATCGGGAAGAAATTACAGAGAAAACGAAAATCGAAGTTCTCGATTTATTAAAGCAAACCATACGCCCCGAATTTCTAAATCGTATTGACGAAACGATTATGTTTACACCGTTAAATGAAAAAGAAATCCAGGAGATAGTCATGTTACAGATAAAATCGGTACAGAAATTATTGAAAAATAACGGCGTGGAATTAGATATAACACCGGCAGGGCTTGAGTTTATTTCAAAAGAAGGTTATGACCCTCAATTCGGAGCTCGTCCTGTAAAAAGGGTAATTCACCGCTACATTTTGAACCAGTTGTCGAAAGACCTATTGGCTCAAAAGGTAGACAAGAGTAAACCGATTATTATCGATTCTGATGGTAATAGCTTGATATTCAAAAATTGATGCTAAACAACTTATAATTAATAATTGTCCTAAAACAAAAAACGTATATAGACATTGTAATCTATATACGTTTTTTTATGATAACTATTTATGTTTCAAATATACTGTTATTCTCGATTTTTTATTTTCGGCTCATCCCAGTTTATTTTTTGAGAACAATACATGATAATGGCAAGAATGATAAACAGTCCGATACTGCCTACGAGTAAAGCGTAAATTTCCATTTGTATAAGAATAAAAATATAAATGTAGAGAAGAGATAACAAAGCTCCTATTGTAATAGCTGTCTTCCATATTTTCAATATACCACCTAAATACAATGTCAGAAGTGCAATAGTCATTAATGAGGCCAAAGCATACGAAAGCGAGAAATTGAGATGTTCCGATATAGCGATTAGAAGTGTATAGAAAAGACAAAGAGCCAGCCCGATAAGAAGATATTGTATAGGATTGATATTCCTTCTGTGCATAATCTCAGTAAAAAAACAAACGACAAATGATAGTATAATAATCAGGAATGCATATTTTACCGACCTCATGGATTTTTGATATTGGTCCACAGGCAACAGTAAATTGACTCCGAAAATAGAATTTTGAATGCTCTCACTCCATGTCCTGTCTCTGAAAATTTGAGGATAATTACGATTGAGATGCAGCACTGTCCAATCAGCAGAAAATCCGGATTCTGCAACCTCTCTCTTTTCCGGTAAGAAAGCACCACAGAAGCTCGGAGTTATACAATCCGACTCCAATGTCACATGAGTAGTTTTCCCCAATGGCGCAAAAGTGATAGATTCCGAACCTTTTATATTCATAGATATAGAAAAAGAAATATCCTCTGAAAGTTCCTCTAAACTCAACTGCACAGGAGATGAAATTCCCGACGAAGTCAGTACATTATTGACTCCGGGATTGAATGCCAAATTTCTTTTATTCCAAGAACCTTGAACTTGCTGTGTTATACCATGCAAGTCTGTTATACCTATTACAAGCCGTGCTTCCGACAGCAACATATCTTGGGCAGATATATTCTCTTCAGACAAAGATGCAAAACTAAATTTCCCTGTAAAATTAAGAGGAGTATGATAAACGATAATATCATATAAACCTCTTTTAAGTTCTTCTGTCTTCACATTTCCGTTAATCTGTAGACTTTCAGGTAGAATATAGAGATATCGAATATCTCTTTCTACCATTTTTTTATCATTTTCATAAGTAACCTGATAGGGTATAATCAGAAAAGGACCGGTAACTTGCTGCGAACGACTCCATTTTTCTTCGACTTCATTCATGGCTTTACTGGCAGTATCCGACCTTTCTGTAATAAGATTTTCAATCATACCTATCGGAATCAACAATAAGACAATCAGGAAACCGATAAATAAAATCTTTAAAGCAAGTTTATTATTTATAAACTTCTTTTCTTTACTTTCTGATAACTTGGGTTCTTCCATAATTTCTGAGTTTTATATATAAATTTAAAAGTACTTTGCATTTCAAAGTATATAAATAAAAAAATTTGCTCTACGTCTCTTGGAACTTGCCTAAATTTTATTCGCATCAGGTTTGAGAATTTCTTTCGAGGATGTTTTTCCATTTCTATAAAGAGGATAGCAGACTATCTGACGAGCAAAAACGGGAAAAACCGAAAGAAAACACAAAAATGCCCTGATAATATTTCCTTAGACAGGCTCTTATAACTTTTGATTTTTCAAAAAATCTTCTAATGCGCGGATATGCTCAGCGAAAGCTTTCCGCCCTTCCGGAGTAATCGAAAATTGAGTATTCGGTTTACGCCCGATAAATTGTTTACTACTACATATATATCCCAATTCCTCCAAACTTCGAGTATGGCTGGCCAAATTTCCGTCAGTCAAGTTCAATAAATTTTTTATTGTCGTGAAATCGACCGATTCGTTAACAGCCAAAATAGACATAATGCCCAATCTGACTTTACTTTCAAAAGCTTTGTTTATATGTTCAAGATTGTATTTCATTGTCTTTTACAATCGTATTTCAAGTAAAAGAAAATCCCATATACAATATGAAACAAACCAAAACCTATAGCCCAAAACAAAAGTCCGTATCCCACCGTAAAACTGTCGATTAATCCCAATGACAATTCAGCATATCCCAGATAACGAGTATTTGAATATGTATACTTCGAGCCATTTATTAAAGCCATACCATAAAATATCAACATGATACAGGAAGTAAGCCCGTAATGATGTTGCATAATCAGGGCAAAGCACAATATTCCACCAGCTAATAGAGGTATGAAAAAATTGACCAACAACCGTTTAGAAATACTGTCAAAATAGAGTTTTTGTTCGTTTCTTTTTGCTTTTTGCCATGAAAAAGCAAATACAGTGAGTAAAGAAATACCCAATAATATCAAAGCCAAAACGACAATACCGCCTACTTGGTATAATGTATCATTACAAAACGAATAACTTACATTTTGATAACCGATTATATAATAGGCTATACCGGCTCCTATTAAAGCATATATACCGACCAATATAGCAGACAAACCACTCAATGATAAAAATTTAGATGATTTCTCCATCAAATCTTTTATCTCATTCAGAGTATTATAAACCTCTATTTCTTTCATAATTAAAGTACTTTGTATTGCAAAGTTAATTTTATATTTTGAAAAAAACAAACATATAGACTTATTTTTATATTATAAATAAAAAAGCGGATGGGGCATATACAAAAATCCGCAGAATGTAAAAGAGATAATAAACATCATTAATATCAAGCTCAGTTTGCAACCATTCTACTACTTTCTATAATATCCGTTACTGCAAATATAAGAACCTGTTTAATTTTTGCTCGGATCAGTTTCACGAATCTTTTATTGGAAAATTTAAACTGATTTTAAATATTTGTCTCGACAATTATTTTAATAAATTATTAAGATTCTGAGATTCATAACTAATAAATACAAAGAGAGGTTATCCAAATCATGAATAACCTCTCTTTATATAATAAAAATACCGTGATTATTTTTTGAAAAGATTATCGATAGTTATAATCTGGTAGTCATAAAAATCACGAGTGGCAGCATCACTGGTAGCCGCTCTGTGTTGTTTATATAAAGCCGATATTTTTTTCAGACTCCCAGCCATTAAAGGAGCTAAATATGTTTGATCCAACCCCGGTCCGAGGAGAATACGGGTAAACGACTCTTCATTATTGTCCATATCGTTGTGTTCACATTTCTCAAGACTACAAGGTAGGGTAGCTGATGCAGTTTCGTGAATAACCGATTCATACGCTTTTTCAGCCTCTAATGCCCTAGCCTTAACAGGTTCAGAAACTTTCAGACCACTGGCTTTTATCATCAGAGCAACAGCGTTAGCCTGTATATCTTTCTCTACCAAATCCAAGGCCTTATTTTGGTACGTTGCTTTAAATAGTTCTGCAATGGCATCATCCATATAGCTATTCAATGTATAGTTGTTTTTGGGATCCGCCAAACTGGCTTCCTGTATACGATACAATGTTCCTGAGTTGAGTAAGGCAGAAGCTACCGATTTCACAAGAATTCCGGCCGTCATACTGTAACTGGCATCTATCTTGCGTAAAAGGTCGGCAGGAGCTATCCATGATTCACAGGTTCTTGCCTGATTTAGAATCCATTTCATCGCTTTTTTCTGCTCAGCTTTACTTACATAACTTACAGCATACTGATCATCTCCCTGACGTACTTCTTTGAATATGAATCCACCCAAATAAGGATAGGCATGGCGTAAATGACGAGCATATTGAGATAATATAGATTTGTATACATCGATGACATCATCATATGTATCACCTTCATTATAATACCATTTTTCAAAATTATTCATGATATACTTCAAATTGCTGATAGCCAAATCGCCCGCTTTTAAATGGTCATTGCCCAAATCTTCCGTTTGGTCAGTCGGGTCGAAAGTCATAGGATACTGTTGTGCCCCAAATTCAAACATCGGGTCACTGCTTTTTTCTGCAATCCATTTGTTTAGAGTAGCTTTTTCTTCTTTCGGAGATTTCGCACCGGGAATAAGGCGATATCCCCAGTTGATAGCATATATATCATATACACCCAGAATAGGAGGTATCAAGCGCACACCTTTTTCATAGTCACCGGGTTGTGCGATAAAGTTATTGCGGGCATAATCCATAATACTGGGAGTTGTCCCATATTTTTGCGTGAATGATGCACTACGAAGAGAATCTACAGGAAAGGCATAACTGGCACCCATATTATGCATAAGGCCGATAGTATGTCCTATCTCGTGCGATGCTACATAACGGAGAGATTCGCGCATGACATCATCGTCAAATACGGCTTTTCGTACACGAGGGTCTACAGCTCCTGTCTGTACCAGACGCCAGTTGTGCAACAACGATATTACATTATGATACCAGATAACATCAGCCGTCAGGATTTCACCGCTACGAGGGTCAACATAGCTTGGGCCCATAGCATTGGCAACACTTGTAGTTGCATATTTTATACAGCTATAACGCATATCATCCGGGTCAAAATTAGGATCATTTTTAGGATAATCTTTAGCTATAATAGCATTTTTAAATCCGGCAGCTTCGAATGCCTTTTGCCAGTCCTCCACTCCTTGACGAATAATATCGCGCCATTTATCAGGAAACGCCGAATCTACATAGAATACAATAGGTTTTACCGGCTCTACCAATTCACCTCTGAAATAAGCATCCTTATCTTTCGGCTCAAGTCTCCAGCGATGTATATATGTTTCTTTGTCTATTTTATCGGCATTACTTGTATATATATTTTTACTGCTTGAGAAATATCCCACACGATTGTCCTGTAAACGTGGTTGCATCGGTGTCTCAGGCAACAATACGATAGAACGATGCATAGTGAAAGTATAAGGGCCTTTATCCGAATTGAAATTCATTACCGAACGTATTTCTACATTCTGAGGGAATGCTTTTACCTCCTTTATATAAGATGCGCTTCCGTCATATGTCCCTTTTGGTGCAGAACGGGACAATGATACAGGCATAGGAGTAATGGCTTTCTCATTACCCTTGAAAAAATCCGTCATATTTATGACAACACTTTTTCCATGAGTAGTTTCAATTTTGAAAGCTTTCAACACCGGGTCTGTAAAGTTTTTCTCAAAAGATGCAGCAATAGGATCATTCTTATCTACGACATTACTGTTCTGTACCAAATGCATAAATACACTTTGGTTATTCTTACTGAACCTTACCATAAATGGTTTCGTAATCATCTGGCCCGCTACATAGTACGAACTGTTACTGGTAGAAGCCAGCCGATTAGAAATCAAAAAAGTACGTTCCATAATTGAATCAGGTATTTCCACATACAACACATTATCCTTATTGACATGAGTTGTAAATAGCCCCTTTTGAGTCTTAGCCCCTTTAATCAGTTTGTCATACTTTGATTCCTTAGCGGTAGTATCCTTTTTGGCTACCTGTTCACTCTTCTTACTCTTCTTGTTTTTTCTTGCATAAACATTAGGCGTCATCCCGCTTAATGTAACGGCCGCTACCAATGCAAGAACTAAGGTTCTTCTTTTCATATAATATATTTCAGTTTATTTTTCGGAGGTGTAAATGTATATAGAACCTGACTAATAACCAAAAATATTAGGGACTTTTAGGCCCTATTTATATTTTTCCCGTAATTATCTTAGGAAATCTCTTTGGGCTATAATCTTCCTTTTATGAACAGAGCAACATTCAATCAGACAAACAGGAAGGGCTGCTATCTGAAAGGCTGAAACACTTCCGGAAAATATTCTTCACATCGTTAAAAACAAATGTTTCTATAACATGGTTATTACTATGAAAATAAAGAAATATGATGAAAAAATATATTTTAGTATTTATAGCCAATTTTTTGACCATACCACTTTTTTCGGCATCATTTGCCGAATCAATTTATGCAGACAAGCGCCATGAAGTTTCAATTAGTTATGGTATTCTACCTATAACCGGCTGGATGGATACATTCACCGATTTATTTTCAGATGCAATTACTGGTGCAATCGAAGGTGCACAAACCCGTTCGCGAAACAGCACCAGCTGGGGTGCACTGAATCTGATGTATAATTATCGGATAAACCCAAGAGCTGCTTTCGGAGCCATATATTCCTATTCAGGAATGAAAGAAGACATCTATTCTGACAATTTGCAAATAGGTAAATCTCGGACTTCTTTTCATACCATCATGCCGATGTTCAAGTTCAATTGGTTCAATAAGCCCTTGGTTACAATGTATACTCGGATAGGAATTGGGCTGGTATTATCTTTCGACAAAGAAGAATACTTTACGGGAGTAGGGGATTACCACAGTAAAAATGTATATTTGGCATGGCAAGTTTCCCCGGTAGGCATCGAAATGGGGAAGTCTCTTGCCGGATTTTTAGAATTGGGCTTCGGTACCACCGGATTATTCTCTGCCGGTTTACGATATCGCTTTTGAGTATAGTTGACAGACTCGGAAGCTTATTTTTTTGAAACATCCCTTGCGAAACTCAATCGTGTTTCTTACTTTTACCCAATAAACCGCTAATTAATGAGATTATGAGCCAGCAAGATGATTTGTTCGATTATGACGAAGGTGATTCTGTGAAATTTATTCGAAATTATCTCCCACAGGAATTAAAGGAAAAATTCTCTGACGACGATATTAATTATATCATCGACCTGATTTATGAATATTATGAAGAGAAAGGTTTCATGGATGACGAAGCTGACGACGAAGTCAACATAGACGAAGACGAACTTATTGATTACGTCATAAAAAATGCAAAAAGAAATGGCTTTACTAATTTCGAACCGGACGAAATACAATTCGTGGTTCAAGGGGAATTGGGCTACTGTGATTCATTGGGGATGTTCGAAGAATAATAAATTGATTGTGCCCTACATAGAACGATATAAAGTTTGATAATGTATTGACACAGAAAAAAAGGTTGTTTGCAATAACTATTTTTCTGTGTTTGTTTTTACGGTTTTTAGATGATTGTTCGAAATTTGATGATAAAAAGAAAGATTATATTATCGTTTTCTCTAATCGGGTGTTTATATTTATTTCCGATGACATCGGTTTTTTCCCAAGATAACACACCCATTACCGTTGCTAAAAGTGAAAAAATTCCTTTTTGGAAAAAAATTTTCTGGTGGAATAAAAAAGATACGGCATATGTACATCCTAACATACAAAACTTCACTTTAGAAGGAAATTGTATGGTACCTGCCATCTCGGCTAAAGCCCTGCCTCAAATAAGAAAAACCGTATTGCAGGAAATGCGTCGGTTGTATAAGATAAAACAAATAAAAGTATCTACAGTGAGAAACGGAGAAGTCATAAAAGTCGTAATCCCCATGTCTCAACTGTTTCAGCCCAACGATACGACCCTTTGGAATAGGGCAAACCTGATGCTCCGACCTTTCATACGATATACCCAAATTCCCGATTATTACCATATCCTCATTGTCGCCCACTCAGATGATACAGGAACTCAAGCATATACCGAAAATCTGACCCGCATCAGAGCTGAAGCAGTAAAAGAATGGCTTTTGGCATACGGAGCTGTTCCGGAATACGTAGTCACTTATGCTCAAGGCAGCAAGAACCCCTTATATTCCAATACTTCGGAAGTAAATCGTGACCGTAACCGCCGGTTAGAAATATATCTGGTTCCGGGAGAAGAATTAATATGGGATGCAGAAAAAAATAAAATCAATTTTAAAGAATAAAACATTGCCAGCAACTCTGTAATGAAATTTCATCAGTCCATATAACTAACTAAAAACAAGTTTTATGAAAAACTAATAACTCAAACTTTTGCAAACATACATTTTCACACTCACATAATCGGCTTGTACATGAAACGGCAATTATTTATCTGGTATATAAGTCTTTTCCTATTAGGCGGTTGTTATACAAATAAGCAAGCAAGTAAATTCGTAACTCCGGCTATAAGCCTGGGTATAAGTAAACAAGATTTCTTAGCAAAATATGGCCCGCCTTTCAGTCAAGAAATGAATTATAACGACAACAGACAGAAAGAAGAAAAATTATTATATAAAGAAGAACTGTATAAAGGTAGTTGGTATATTGTCACCACATCTTTCACATTCCAAAATTCAAAACTCGTAAAACAAGAAATTGTAAAAGAAGAACGGAAATTTAAAGATTGCGATTGCGAAAAGAAATAATATCGTACAAATATCAAGCAAAAATTTGTTTTTTATTCTCTCGAAGACAAACAATATAAAAAATCCGGTAACCGCCTATATTTAATGCGGTTACCGGATTTTTTTATAAATTTTTACATTCAGTCAACCATAAATCACTGCTTGCATCGCTTGGCATACGCCAATCCCCTCGAGGAGATAAACTTACCGAACCGACCTTTGGACCATCTGGAAGACAAGACCTTTTGAATTGCTGGCTAAAAAAGCGCCTGAAGAAAATATATAACCACTTTTGTATAACTGCAGAATCATGCTTGTCTTTAAAAGCATGAAGGGCCAAAAAATATATTTTTCGCGGACGAAAACCGAACCTGAGAAAATAATATAAAAAGAAATCATGAAGTTCGTAAGGCCCTACAAGATCCTCTGTTTTTTGCTTTATATTTCCATGCTCATCTGCAGGTATCAATTCCGGACTAATAGGAGTATCTACGATATCAAGCAAAGTCTTACGAGTGTCATCATTTGTCTCATTTTGAGCTACCCATCGTACCAAATAACGAACCAGAGTCTTAGGAATGCTGCCGTTGACACCATACATAGACATATGGTCTCCATTATACGTAGCCCATCCCAAAGCCAGTTCAGATAAGTCTCCGGTACCAATAACCAACCCGTTAACCTGGTTGGCTATGTCCATCAATATCTGGGTCCTTTCTCTCGCCTGTGAATTTTCATAGGTAACATCATGTACAGAAATATCATGTCCTATATCATTAAAATGCTGCATACAAGCATCTTTTATAGAAATTTCCCTAACAGAAATTCCCAAAAACTCCATCAAACCTATAGCATTGCGATAAGTTCTATCGGTTGTTCCAAATCCGGGCATGGTAATTCCATATATGTTTTTTCTGGATATACCCAACCTGTCAAAAGTCTTTACACACACCAATAAAGCCAGCGTCGAATCCAATCCCCCAGATATTCCTACCACAGCCGATTGCGTATGGGTATGCACGATTCTCTTTGCCAAACCGGAAATTTGGATATTAAATATTTCCTCACATCGCGAAGACAATTTTTCATTTTCACTCGGCACAAAAGGATATGCACTTATTTTTCTCGAAAGAAGATTGACTTGCGTAGTCGGCAGTTCAAATTTTACGGTACGGTAATTATTATCTTTTTCGGTCCTGCATGACATATAACTGCTATTCTGCCGTCTGTCATTCTGCAATCTTTCTATGTCTATCTCAGTATAAATTAACTGCTCATCCATACAGAATCGCGTGCTCTCGGCAAGTAACTCTCCATTTTCTGCAATGATACCGTTTCCACTGAATACAACATCGGTCGATGATTCTCCAAACCCTGCAGATGCATACACATATGCAGACATACACCGGGCCGACTGTTGCTTTATCAATGATTCTAAATAATCATGTTTACCTATCAGCTCATTGCTGGCCGATAAATTAATGATAACATTCGCTCCGTTTAAGCACAAATCAGAACTGGGAGGAATCGGTACCCACAAATCTTCACATAACTCTATTCCTATAACAAGATTGCCACCGCTAAAAAGTAATTTGTTGCCAAAAGGAACCTCTTGGCCGCATAAACATATTTCGTTGCAACTTGTATCATGGGCCGAAGCAAACCATCGTTCTTCATAAAATTCTTTATAATTAGGCAAATATGATTTAGGAACAACCCCTAATATTTTCCCATGCTGGAAGACTATTGCCGCATTGAACAACTGATTATCGGCCTGCACCGGCATCCCGACCACACACAAAATAGAGAGGGAGGATGTCATATCGAGTAAATCACCCAAATTTTTCTCAGCCTCCTCCAATAACAATTCTTGTTCGAACAAGTCACCACAGGTATAACCGGTAATGCCCAACTCGGGAAAAGCAACTATTTGTATATCCTTTGAAGAAGCCTCTTTTATCAGTTGAGCCGTATGTTCCACATTAAATACACAATCGGCTATTTTCACATTAGGTATGGCTGCAGCAGCCCTTACGAATCCATAGTCCATATTTCAATATTTATAACGAATGCAAATGTATTAATTTTGGTTGTGCTTTGACGACTTGCCAATAAAAAAACGACAATTTAACGGAGTTTTTGTATATGAATTTTTCATTTGCTTTATGATTATGTACCTTTGTGAAAAATTAAAAACGAAATTATATCATGAAGCGTATATTTTACATGGCTGCAATTTTATTTGCGGGATTACAGCCCGCAATGTATGCAGGAGATTTGGATTTAAAGGACATTGTGTCGGGTAAATACACTCAGAAATATCAGGAGACTTTTTATCCATTGAGCGATGGCATACATTATTTACAAAAAACTCCGGATAAAAAGATGATTGTAAAATATGCGTACCGTACAGGAAAAGCAGTAGACACACTTTTCAATGCAGAAAAAGCAAGAGAGTGCCCTTTTGAGACTTTCGACGGTTTTGTTCTGTGTGAGGATGAGACTAAAATCATGCTATACACAGACGTAGAACGCATATACAGGCGTTCT
>OIFE01000723.1_pt1 | contig 21801 bp, 31 predicted proteins | sample 1581921 | NCBI WGS metagenome assembly OIFE01 (sample SAMN04414075, study PRJEB24778) | human gut metagenome | material: faecal | host: Homo sapiens | reverse complement strand
AAAAAGCGAAAACCACGAAGTACGTACTACCTTTTCAGTACAAAGAAAAAGCGAATGATAAATCTGGCGGCAATACAATCTTGTGTTTTGATGTGGTAAAACCAACGGAAGTAGATTTATGCACAAATTGTGCTTGGGATATAAATTCGTTAATATGTTATGATATTACACAGGTCTTAGATAGAAATAAATAATTCATGAGTGTTCGCTCAAATAATTTCACAGAATAGGAAAATTAAATATGGAAATTACAGCAAAGAGTTATTTTAGTGGAGCTGGTGGTATGGATCTTGGGATTGAAGAAGCCGGTATCAACATTTTAGAGTCATTTGAAATTGACAAGAAATGTTGTGATGCTTTGCAGAAGGTAATTAACAAGATGGATTATTGTCGATAATACAAATATAGGAAATAAATTATGATTAAAATTATTGAAAAAGGAACAAAGCGCAAAATACGTTGTAAAGATTGTGGATGTTTATTTTCTTTTGACAATGAAGATGTAAATATTCGTACTAAAATTGGTATATACGGAATAGAAGTTTATGAAATTATTGTTTGTCCACAGTGCGAAAATGAAAATGAAATTGTGTTATAGATAACAATAATTAATATATGAAAGTTTTGTTTCATTAGGAGGTAAAAGTGAAGAAAATATTGTGCTTAATTCTGATTTGCATTTTCTTAGTTGGTTGCTCCAGAGATATTTCAGATAATAACCGTGAGTCGCGCGAAGAAATCACATATACCTACGAGGATGTGGACGCAACTATCACTTACATAGATATGCGAAAATGGTTTGCCATTTGTCCACGCTGGCAGTGGGAAATATCGGTTGAATATGATGGACTGATTTATGATGAAGATGGTTTTGCTAGTGGAGCAATGAATAGACCAAGTTTTTCAGATAGTCGGGAGGGGGATTCTGTAAGAGTTCAATTAACAAACAAATATGTGAACGGAGAACCGGTAGACAGATATATATCGGAAATTAGGTAAGCAGAAAGGAACGAATTATAATGGCAAAATTTAATATTGAGGTAGAACTTGATTGGGTAGACGAGGAAGCCGGATACACAATTGATGAAGAAATTAAAGAACAGGTTGTAAGAGGTGTTAAGGATGCACTTCTTAAAAAATCAACAGATGAAGCAGTACAGAGAGTGGATAAGGCTATTGCAGATAAAATTCTCGAAGCAGAAGGAACGATTCAAAATACTGTAGATAAATTTGTTAAGACTGTATCGGAAGAAAAGATTGCAAATATCATGATTCCTGTAAAAGAAGATTCTTGGAGTAGTAAAGTAACATACACACCGTTGTCTGAATATGTAGGCAAGCGGTTTGAAGTGTTCCTTACAGAGAAGAGATACGATAGAGACGGACGTATTACAAGTTATTCCAGTGACAGGAAGCTGTCAGCTGCCGATCTTATTACGAGACAATATTTGGAAAAAGAACTTGGGACAAAAGTAGAAAATATGATTGCTACTGTAAAAAGAGAAGTGGAAGAAAGTCTTGTGAAATCACTGGAACAGAAGTTGAAAGAGAATCTTGCGAAAGAAACAATCGAGAGAATGAATATCCCTGATGTTTTGAAGAGATTTAGTGAAATGGCACTTGATGGTCATAACGAATAAGAGTTTGTGAGGTGAAATTATGAAGAAAACAAAAATTATTAGTGCGTTCCCTGCTTGTGGGAAAACATATGCTTTTGAAAAACTTAATGAGAATGGATATAGAATTCTCGACAGTGACAGTAGTAAATTTAGTTGGATGGATGTTGTTGATGAAGCATATGAAATGAAGAATCGTGGGAAAAAGAATTACAAAGAAAGGTATATAAAGGTTCGTAATCCAGAATTTCCAAGTAATTATATTCAGCACATTAAAGAGAATATTGGAAAAGCTGATTATATTTTCGTAAGCAGCCACAAAGAAGTAAGAGATGCTTTAATTGAAAATGGAATCTATTTTACACTGGTTTATCCAGATAGAAGCATGAAAGCTGAATGGGTTGGCAGATGTTTCTTGCGTGGAAGTGGCGAAAAGTTCTGTCAGCTCATTGCAGACAATTGGGATAAATGGATTAATGAAATGGAAGAAGTTGAGTGTGACAAATGGATTCTTGGAGATAAGGAATCAATTGACAGATATTATTATCTTGGCGAATTGATAGAGAATAAATTGATTTGATGCGAGGTGAATATTAATGGGATTATGTTTTAGGTGGTTTAAGGATTATAAAATATTGGATACAGGAGAATCGTATTTAGCATTTGGATTTTGTTATTGTGATGAGTTCTCGGTTGATTTTATTGATTCAGATGAAACATCTCATAGTTATTATAATGTAAGTCTTGTATGCGATTTATTTGAAAAGATTACAGGTGTTTTATTTCCAAGACTGCCAAACGAAGAATGGATTGATTCAAAGGAATATAAACTTGATTTAATTAAACCATCAGACATGTCAAAATATTGTGAAATAATTTTAAATGGGACAGAAGTAGATGATATTGATATGAGAAGCAGATTTGAATGGTTTAAAAATTTGTCGGACGATGGATATTATATTGCTTATGATTATGATTAATTACCGAATGAGGTGAAGATTATGTATCAAAGTTGTTGTAGAAAGTGTGGAAGCACATCATTACATACAGAAGTAAAAGGCAATAATACCGGATTATATTGTGATGATTGCGGTGCTTGGATAAAATGGCTTGGAAAAGATGAATTGAGAGCATTTGAGCATTCACAGAAATTGCAATTACCAAAAACAAGTTGCGACATTCCGATGCCTGAAGTTGTAGAATGTGATAAACCAAAAACAATTGCAAGAATTAAATTATGTGGCGGAGCAATAACTTTTGATATTACAGAGTATGCGCCATGGAAGAAACCGACCGAAGAACAGATTAAGAATCTGCATAATATGTTGTGTATTGATATTGAGATTTTATAAAATGGAGAATAAGTATTATGCATGGAAAGAAGGTGATGAGTAGATGGAAGTATTAGCAAACACAGAATATCAAGATGTTTATAGAATCACAGATGGTGTGCTGCTTATTATAAATAAATTCTTATACAAGGATTATTCTAAGAAAACAAATCGTATTGTGGAAGTCAATAATACAGGAAGAGACAATTGTAAAACATACAATAAAGGATGTCAGTCTTGTCTGAAAGAGTTAAAAAGAGATTATCTTGATACATACGCAACAGTAACAATTCCTAAAGGTACAGTTCTGTATCATGGTTATCCAATAGAACCTACAATTAAACCAGAGAATTATAGGTATCAAATTAAAACAACTGGTGCCATGATGAGTGGAGATTTCACAGATATGACGTCTTATTTAGAAATGATTGCTGAAATTATGAAACAACATAACGGAGAAGAATAAGTTTGAAAAATATAACAATTGGTTTAATGTGGATTGCCATATCCGCAGCAGTAATTGCTGGAATTGTGACAATGCATGATATGAAATGTTTGTGGGCGTTTGCGCTTCCTACAGTTGTGACACTTGATTTATTAGAGTAAGAAGGTGACTAATGAAAAGTAATATTTATATTCCAAAACGACTTAATGTCGGATACCAGAACAGAGAAGACACATATACAGGGAAAATTGCGTATGTTATTTATTATGATGAAAAAGGAAAACTAAGAAAAGAAACATCCTGGAATAATTGGCGAGATGAGGAAATCGCTAATACAGAATTTGATAATGTTCCGACAGAAGGGTTTGTACTCAATAAACCTGCTGGCGGTAGAGAATATTCCAATGAATGGGATGTTCGTAAATCGTACTGCAGAGTTTATGATCCTAGAGATTTTGAGTTTGAGATTACGATCGAGAATTTACTATATATTCTGGCTAATTGTTCATGCGTTAAAGGAAAAGGACTTGAAGGAAAATTTGTATATGGTTGGGACGGGAAAGAACTGATTCTTATGCCGGTTGATTCACCTGACTATAAAGAAATTTCTGCGTTTAGTGATAAGATAAATGATAAACAAGACATTAAAGCAAAAGATTTGGTTGTTGGTGCTACATATTTGACAAAAGATAATGAAGAATGGATCTATATGGGTAAATACGATACGTATGATAACTATTGTTATACAAGAGATGATATCGAAGAAACCTTCACTACATACAAAGCGCTTCGTGAATGGTGTCAAAAACAGGGGATAACATATGATTCTAATTATTCATACTGTGAGTATGAATATAAATACACAACTGGATATGTTGGAAAACAATTTTGGTTTTATACTGGTGATTCACATTATCGTCAATTTATGCATCAAAAATCATTTCCTAAGAATAAAATTGTTTGCTGCAGTGATGATACATGTAGCGAAAAATATGCTGACTTATTTTATGAGATGGAAGGGGATCACAGATACTCTCCTTATGATCCATCAAAGGATGAATACAAATCATGGGATATTGATGATTTTAAACATGAAGTAGAAACACAATGTTGGTTTAAATTCATAAGCAAATGTAAAGGTGAATATAACACTTTTGAACTTCATCATGAGGGGCCAGGGAAATATACTATTACAGAAGGATATATTGATGGAAAAAACACATATTTCAAGAGATCAGATTTATTTCCATGTGAAGAGACGTCTTATTATGAGAAACGAATGATTCCTGTTACTTTGGAAGAAATTTATGAAAAGATGCATCCAGAATATATCAAAATGTATTTAAAAAATGGAAGAGAATATGAAACGAGAGGTACACTATATGCGTAAAAATGATGATAGAATTTTAGAATTAAAAAAACAGGTAGAAGATAAAAAGAAAGAAATCGCAAGTAAGAAGACACGATTTGCGCCAATGACAAATTGTATTCTTGAGATGGATGGATTAACATTAAATCTTAATGTTCTGTCAGAAAGCGCATTGTTTTTCTTGATGGTAAGATTAAACTCTTATCGTATGTCTGCAGCAGATCTTGGTTTAGATAAATTTGAAATTTCTGGATATGATCTGAACGATTGGATTACAGATGTGAAAGCAAGATTAGAGGTTATTGCAACTAAGAGGGAAGAGAATAATCTCAAAGCAATGGAAACAAAATTGGACAAGTTGCTATCAGAAGATAAAAAAACGGAGTTGGAGCTGGATTCCATTGCCGAGCTATTAAAGTAGGTGATATAAATGACGATTGAAGAAATCAAAAAGAAGATTGCTGGAGAAGAGTATGATTTTCTGAGGACGGACAAACATTTAGAAAATAGAATTATTCTTCTTGGATTAGGTGGTAGCTATTCATATGGCACTAATGTAGAAACCAGCGACCTAGACGTGCGCGGAATTGCACTAAATACTAAAGCAGAAATTTTGACGAACGAGCGATTTGAACAGTTTGAAAATAAGCAGACAGATACGACAATCTACGGGTTTAATAAGATTATCAAGCTGTTATCAAATTGTAACCCAAACACTATCGAGCTGCTGGGTTTAAATCTAGAACATTATTTATATGTCAGCTCGATTGGATACGAGCTATTAGATAATTCACATTTATTTCTTTCTAAAAAAGCAGCATATAGCTTCCAAGGATTTATTCGATCACAAGCGCGAAGAATCGACAACAAAGCAGTTCGTACAGTCGATCAGGAACATCGAGAAAATCATGTCTTAAATAGTATCTATAATGCAATGACATCATTCCCAGAAAAATATTTTAGATATTCAGAAAATAGCATCAAACTATATCTCGATGACGCTACCCAAGAAGATATGGATAAGGAAATTTTCATGGATGTCAACCTGAAACATTATCCATTACGAGATTACCAGGCGATGTGGGCTGAAATGCATAGTATCGTAAAAGACTATGCGAAGCTTAGTATAACGAATAGGCAGGCTGTACCTTCGAATAAATTGAATAAACACATGATGCATTTAGTGCGGTTATATTATATGTGTTTTGACATTCTGGAGAATGAAAAAGTAGTTACCTATCGAGAAAAAGAACATGACCTGTTAATGAATATTCGTAATGGAGAATACTTAGATAGCAGTAATCAACCAATCCCAGAATTCTTTGAGATGGTTGATGTGCTGGATAAAAGGCTTGAGTACGATAAGAAAAATACTTCTTTGCCAGAAAGACCTAACTATGACAAAATCAATGAATTTGTGATGAGTGTAAATGAAAGAGTTGTAAAGGATGAAATTTGATAGGTGGTGATTATTGTGGATAAAAATTGTTGGATTTCGTTAAAAGAAAGATATCCTGACATGACAGAGATTTCATATTCAGCATATTCAAGACATTATAGGTCTGATAAAGTATTGGTTTATACAAAAAATGGTAATTATTTCATTGCTGAGTGTTGGAAAGAAGAAGCGTTCAAATGGCCTGATGAATATATTTGGTATTCCTATGGGACAGGTGGACGAAGAATGGCTGTAAGAAATAAAGTTGTTGCATGGATGTCATTGCCTGAAAAGTATGATGGAGAATAAAATGTTGTGCTTTGATTGTCCTTATGGATATGAAGATTATGTGAGGTTATCTGAAAACTTTACTGATTTGTCTCAAGAAGAAATCGAACAATCTATTTGGTGCGACAAGGTTGGTAGAAAAGTAGGATATATGGGATACTGCGAAAAATCTTCTCAAATAGGAAATGTTGTTAAAACTCAATCAAACAAAAAGAGAAGAAATAAACGTGCGAGATATTTGAAACATCAAAATAATCTTAAGCACCTATATGAAATTGCTGGTGGTTATTATCCTGCGCCAGTTGGATATATGGATGAAATTTGGATTAAAGGACATGGCTATGTTCAGTACACTAAACCATATTATAAAAGATGGTATCGTGGAAAACGTAGTAAGTATTTTAAGCAGCAATCAAATAGAAAGATTCGTAGATATAAGGGCGAATTACATAAAGGTAATATGGCTCATAAATTATATGATTTCTGGTGGGAATTATGTTAATGAGGAACTAGCGAATTAATTGTTGAGTCTGGTAATGGGCTTGCGATTATTGGATCTTGGATGAGAGATTAATTCTGGTAATTTTGCAAAGGTGGTGAGAATATAAAAGTTATTAGGAATAATTATAAAAAAGAAAATACGGATGTAGTAACAACATTCTGCGATAGTTGCGATTCAGAATTGGAAGTATCAATGAATGATACATATATTGGTTGGCTTGGAGCTAGGTTTACAACATGTCCTTGTTGTGGGAAAGAAACTACGGTTGATGAATTTGAAGGTATTACTTTGACAAAAGATAATCTAAAATATCCGCAATATTTTGCGCATGAAAGTAAATATCATGGCTGTAAAGAAGTAGGCGCCGAAGTTATTTTACGTGAGATTAGAAGAGCAATTAAGTATTTTAGAGAAAATAAAGACGAATTCGCTATTGAACTTGGATTCGGAGATTTTCATATCTGCGTTTTTAGATATTCTGGAGATGAAGAATATCGTGTAGTTGTAACAAGAGATTGGTATGAGACAAATATTCCGTTCGAGGAGGAAGATTACGAGTGAGTTGGAATCCAGTATTAAATAAATTTGTTGAAATCAAAAATGAGTATAAAAAACGATTCAGCAATATCGCATATGACTATACAGAAGGATATACAGATGAATCAAAAACATGTCTGGAAAGATGGATCGATGAATTAAATAGCATAAAACAATGTAATCAATACTCAGAATATACAGACTTACTTTCTTGTTTAGAATTAAATCAGCATAACAATTTTCTTCTTTTGAGATATGGAAGATATAGCAATATTTACGATGGAGAAATTGAAAATTCAGGTGAAGATATTTGGGAAAGATATAATGGATTTTATCGTGAATGTAGGAGCATTGTTATTGATGTAGTGAATGATTGTATTGTTCTATGCCCGTTCCGAAAGTTTTTTAATATTAACGAGATCGCAGAAACGAGCTTGAAGAATATTCAAAAAAGAATCAGTATGGCTCATACTGTTGAATTCTCAAATAAATTGGATGGATCGATGCAGTCTGCTACGTGGTATAACGGAGAAATTGTTATGGCTGGTAGTCAGGCTATTAATCCTGAAAATTCTTGGAGATTGCAGGATGGGTATAGAATGATTCGAGCATTACCAGGATATGAAAAGATGTTAAAAGATTTCGAACACCATACTTTTATTTTTGAATATATTTCATTAAAAGATGCACATGTTGTTAAATATACCAAAGAGCAAGAGGGATTATACCTTATTGGAATAAGAAGCAATGCACTTGGCATAGAAGCGGATTACAAAACAGTACTAGCTGTTGCTAAACAGTATGACATTCTTACGACTGAAGTATTTGACAAAACACTAGATACAGTTATGAGTGAATTAGATGATAAATCATCTGATGAAGCGGAAGGATTTGTAATCAATATTGATGATTATAAAGTAAAGCTAAAATACAATGACTATGTTCACATTCATAAAGCATTGTCTAAGTTGTCTTCTATTAATCTTATTATTCGTTGTATCGCAGATGACACATATGACGATCTTCTTTCAAAACTTCCTATTGCTTACCATGATAATGTAAAAAGAATCGCATCTATTGTGTTTGATTATATCGAGAGAACCGAAAAGACAATTAGAGAATACTATAATCAGGCACCGAAAGATAGTAAGAAAGATTTTATGATTTGGATTGATCGAAATATACCGAAAAAATACAGACAATATTGTAAAAGTTTGTATTTTGGAAAATCAATCAATGTTATTAAGAGTCATGAGGGCGGTAATCCCAAATATTTAAAATTAAATGATATGGGTGTATCAAATTATGCCGACATTTTTACACAGGAGGACGAATGAATAAACCTACACTTTGGGTTATGTGCGGGCTGAGTGGAAGCGGAAAATCTACCATTGCCAAGCAATTAGCACAGGAACATGAAAATACAGTTATCGTATCATCAGATTCGGTCAGAGAAGAATTAACTGGCGATTATGAGAATCAAGATCATAATGAAGAAGTATTTAAAATATTTCATAAAAAAATTCGTGAGAACTTAGAGAATAATAAAAATGTAATTGCTGATGCAACAAACATTACTATGAAATCAAGACGTGCAATTCTTGAAAATGTAAAAGGAATTGATTGCCATAAGGTTGCTTATTTGATTCCAAAACCATTTAGGCAATGTAAAATTGATAACCTAGACAGACAGCATCCTGTGCCTGAAGAAGTGTTGGATAAGCAGATTAGAAAGTTTCAAATTCCATTCATGAAAGAGGGATTTAACGAAGGAATTATTCACTATTATATGAAAAATAAGCATAGATTAGATTCGTTGAAAATGTTTGATAATATGGAAGGCTTCAATCAGCAAAATCCACATCATACTTCGACACTTGCAGACCATTGTAAGAATACACATGAATTATTCTCAAGATATGGTTATCCGTCAAAATATAATATGGCAGCGTTATTGCATGATTATGGGAAATTGTACTGTAAAGAATTAGATGATGGAGTTGCACATTTTTACGGACATGATTCAATTGGTTCATATATGATTTTAGAAAATTTTGCTGAGATATTTTATAAAGATGTTGCCGATATGTGTTTCTTAATTAATTATCACATGATGCCTTTTGATTGGACAACAGAAAAATCTAAGGAACGTTGGAAGAAAAGGTTTGGAGAATATAAATATCAGATGCTTTTGGATTTTCATGAATGTGATAAGGCGAGGTAAGATACATGAGGATGCAATACAGATTTAGAAACTTGGCTGCATAATTTTTCTGACAGAGTATATAGGATTTTGGAATACAGAAAGCATTATGAATATACACCATATGAGATGGAGAATGAGTAAATGAAAGAATTGTTAGAGCATATGGACAGCATTAATGCTGATGGAATAGATTTCGTAGAGATTAGTTTTCCTATCAATGATAAAATAATTGCTTCGTACACAAAAGAAGAATTTGCAAAAGATGGAGTTTACTACAAAACCAATAGGAGATATTGGAGAATAATTAATGGAGAGAAATATTATTATTGTGGTGAAAATGATTCAGGGTATGCGATTTGGAAAGACTTGGAGCAACTTAAAGAAGAAAACGATGACAGTTTGTTAGAAGTTCGGAGAATACAGAAATGAAGAAAATATACAAAGTGACATTGACGCAAGGATTCAATGCACATAAAAGAAAAGAAACATCTTCTATGGATATATTTCTTAATAGAACAAGATATGAAAAGGAAATTTGCTATCATCATGTGACAGGAAGAGAAAAATACATTTATACCGAGTCAGAAAAACAAGCAAAATTATTATACGAAAAAAGATATCCTGTTTCAAAAATAGATAGTATTATCAATTCCTTTTATGGAAGTTGGGATGATTATGAACATAAGAGTTTTGAATTATATAAAGAAAATCCATGTTTTTCATATTCGTTAGATACAGAGGTTATAGAGAATATGACTTTGAATGAGATGAAGAATTATTTGACAGCAGATGATTTTCTGGAATATTGCAAAGAGCACTTATATCCGATAAATGTGGTTATAGATGGAGAATAAATAAGTATGACTAAGATGGTCATTATTATTTTTGACTCATCTTTGTTATAAATGTTCTAAAACAAATAGAAAAGGAGTGTAAAATTGAAAGGACTAACAAACGAACAAGTAAAAATGAGTCGGGAAAAATATGGCTCGAACAAACTACCAGAACCAAAGCTTAAGAAATGGTATGAATTTGCGATTGAAAATATCTTTGGTGATAAAACGCTGATGCTGTTATTAGCGTTATCTGCATATGAGATTTTCGCTGCAGTATTTGGATTGGCATCATTTTCAGAACCAATCATGGTGATTTTAGTTATTTCATTATGTACATATATTGGTGTAAAAATGGCGCTTGGTATTCAAAAAGCAACACAAGAACTAAGAGCAAAGACATCAACTAGGTATTGTGATGTTATCAGAGATGGGCAAGTTCAGACAATCAACAAAGATAATTTAGTTGTTGGTGATGTGGTTTGTATTGGAACTGGACAGGAAATTTACGCGGATGGATATATTATTGAGGGTAAAATTTCTGTAAGCAATGCTGCTATCAACGGAGAAAGTAAAGAATGTCAGAAAATTCCAATTAATGGTTATGTATACAAAAAATCAACATCCACCGATGATTTTACGAATCAAAATAGCTTATTTGCTGGAACAACGATTCTGTCTGGCGAAGGAAAGATGATCGTAGGCGAAGTTGGCGTAAACACCATAAATGGTGACACACTTGTAAAAATGCAGACACTTGAGCCGCCTAAAACAGCACTTCAGATTGCGATCGATAAACTTTGTGATACAATTTCGAGATATGGAACGATTGCTGCAGTCGTCACGTTTATTGCACTGATGGTAACGGATATTGCGCATATTGGATTCAGAGAATATATCAATGGTGGTGTGCTAGAAGTTATCCAAAAGATTGCACAGAACATTTCGGTTGCTCTAACAATCATTGTAGCTGCTGTTCCAGAAGGACTTCCATTAATTATCAAGCTTGTTACAAAACAGAATGTTAAGACAATGGAACAGTTCAACATTCTTGCTAAAAATCCTAATAAGATTCCTGAGTTAGCATACGTTGATCTTATTTGTACTGATAAAACAGGGACGCTTACGACTGGTGTTATGACGCCTGTAACTATTATTGATGGAGAAGGTAATGAAGTAGATCATGGTTCTGATCTTTGGAAAAATATTGTAAATAATATTTGCTTAAACAACAGTGCTACATATGATTCAGAGAATAATATCACAGGTGGAAATTCCATTGACAGAGCAGTTTTAAGTCTTGTTAATCCAAAAGAATGTGAAGATATTTTTGAAAAGTATCCATTAGTTCAGAAGCAAACTTTTAGTAGTGAAAATAAATATTCTGCTTTTGAGAGCAAATATAACTGGGGCGAATCGTTTACATATTATAAAGGAGCACCTGAAAAACTGATCGAGCATTGTACGCATTGGCTAGATTTAGAAGCCATTCCATTTGGTGGGGATGACAAGAAAAAGCTGTATGACAAAATTAAGGCTTTAACTGAAAAGTCTATGCGTTGTATCGCTCTTACATTTTCTAATTCACCGCTGGTGGAGAATACATTACCAGACAACATGGTACTTCTCGGAATCATCGGTGTCATTGACCCAGTAAGAAAAGAGGTTCCAAAGGCTGTGCAGGTCGCTCATGAAGCTGGCATTCAGGTTATCGAGATTACCGGTGATTGTCATGAAACTGCAGTAGCCGTTGCTACGGAAGCTGGCATTTATAAAGAAGGTGATCTTGCCCTTACAAACGCACAGTTTGAAGCGATGTCTGACGATGAAGTCAAGAAAATTATTCCTGTACTTCGAGTGATTTCCAGATGCTCACCTAATACAAAACTAAGACTTGTAACATTAGCACAGGAGCTTGGTAGATCAGTAGCTATGACAGGTGACGGGGTTAATGATAGTCCAGCATTAAAACGAGCTGATGTAGGTTTCGGTATGAATGCTGGATCTGATGTAGCAAAAGAAGCATCCGATATTATTCTAACAGACAATAACTTCGCAAGTATTATTAGAGGTGTGGAACTTGGCAGAACATTTATGCACGATATCATGATGTTTTTGGAGTTTCAGTTGCCAATTAACTTTTCACTTCTTATTTTAAGTATTCTATTTCCTATTTTATCTGGCGGAGTATTACTAGCTTCCGTTCAGATTCTGATTATCAATATTATCATGGACTCACTTAATTCATTATCATTTGGCGGTGAACCTCCGAAAGCTGAATATATGACAGAGAATCCAATTAAGAAGGGTTCTGGATTGTTTATTCGAGGTGCAAAGAAACGAATTGCTATTAGCACAGTAACATTTATTGTACTATATGGAATTCTTATGTTTTCACCAGTATCAAAATTATTTACAACAGATGTCGAAGCTATGACTGCAAGATTTGCAATGCTTTGCATCATGTCTGTATGCAATGGATTTGGTATTCGTACAGAACATATTAATTTGCTCAATGGACTGAAAAACAATAAAACATTTGTATATATTGCAGCAGGTATTGTACTTGGAACTATTACCTTATGTAATGTACTCGGTGGACTTATCCAGGTAACAGCAATGAATATGAGTCAGTGGATCGCAATCATTGGACTATCACTCACGGTAATCGTGGTTGATGTTATTCGAAAATTATTTATCAAAGGAGAGAATAAAAATCATGGGACTATTTGACAAACTTTTTGGAAAAAAGACTACAACAATAAATACTATGGCGGATAATACATCCGCTGTGGTACATGAAGAAAATGCAGCGCAGTCAGTTGTAATTGATATGTCTAAGTCAGCAGAAAATCTAAATAATGTGCTAATTAACATGTCGAAATCAAGCAAGATTGATATGACCAAGCATCAAGCAAGGGTTGCGCTCGCTATGGATTATTCTGGAAGTATGGGTAATCTTTTTAGAAACGGATCTGTACAAGATGTAATTACAAGACTTTTGCCAATCGCTCTTAAATTTGATGATGATGGTAAGTTAGAATCTTGGCTATTTTCAAATGATTTTGATTCTCTGAAACCAGTGACAATTGATAATTATAAGAACTATGTTCGAAAAATTATGATGAATTCTCGTATGAGCATGGGTGGAACTAATTACGCTCCAGTCTTGAAAGATATTGTTTCCTATTATAAGGACATTGAGCCAAGTACAATTCCAGCATTTATCATTTTTATTACAGATGGTGAAAATTGGGATACAGACGAAACAAATAAAATTGTGAAAGAGCTTTCTAATTACAATATGTTTGTACAGTTTGTTGGGATTGGCAATGAAAACTTTAGTTATCTAAAATCTCTAGATAATATGAAGAGTAGAAAATGCGATAATACCGGATTTGTTGCAGTAGAAAACATGAACAAAATGACAGATGAAGAATTGTATACAGAACTTCTAAGACAATATAACGATTGGTTAAATAATAAATAATAGTAAAAAAGGAGAATACATAATTATGGCAAACGTAATTAATATGAGCAAAAATCAGAAAATTAGTATGACAAAAGAAGATGGAACTGCAATCAAAAACTTTTTTATTGGTGTGAATTGGGATCAGAATCGTTATGCAGGTGAATCAGATATTGATTTTGATATTAACGGATTTCTTACAAATTCAGATCGAAAAGTAGCTTATCCAAAAGATATTGTAAACTATAATACATATGGTGATGGTAGTGGATATCCGTGGGTAGAATATTCTGGAGACAATCTTACGGGTGACGATTCTCAGGGAATTACTTTTGACGGACATCATTATGATGAATATTTTATTATTCATGCAGATACATTTCCATCAGATAGAACAGACTTCACAATTTGCCTTACTATTTTCAGAGCTGTACAGAGATTACAGAATTTTGGAATGGTTAATAACGCAACTATGATGATCTGTGATTATGACAATCCGACAACAAAATGGGAATATGATCTTTCTGAAAATGAGAATTTTGAAAAGCTCAATGCCGTTGAGATGGGTAGGCTTTATAAATATGGTGATGGATTCAAATTCCAGGCTCTTGGATCTGGTTATATGGGTGGTATGACAGAACTATTCAAAAACTTTGGACTTGATATTGACGAAGGTAGGGATTAACTATGACAGTATTGATTATCGTAATTCTTGTGATTGCGGCAGTTGTATTTTTTACAACAACTAAAACGGGTAAGAGACTAAAAATGAGAGCATCAGGAACTGCAGATGAAATCATTGGCAATGATGCATCTACGCCAGATGGAGCAAAAGCCTACTATAATTCTATTATTTGGAAGAAGGAAGATAATTACGCCAAAACAAACTCTTTATATACCCAGGTCGAGGGTAAAATCCAGAATTATGAAACACAATTAAGACAGTTGCAGAAAGAGAATATGCAGATGGATCTTAGTGTTGCATCATGTATTGACAGAAATGATGACGAAGGTGCAAAAGTATATCTTGCAAGACAGCAGGAAATCACGGACAAAATTGAAACGATTAAGACAACTCTGAAAGAATTAAAAGAGAATAGAGATGTACAGAAAGAAAATTTAACAGCTCTGCAGGAAGAAATTAAATCTTTAAAAGCAGAAAAGGATAAAGCAGTATTCACACTAGAGGCTGCAGAAACCGTAAAAGCTTTACAATCTGCCACAAGCACTTCAAGTCAAGAAGAAGATAGAATGCTTGAAAAGGTTCGTGAAGGCGTTCAAAAAACAAAAGAACAGGCTGACGGTACAAGAATCGCTTATGAGAATTCCGCTGATGTCCAGATGAAACGTTTGGATAAAAAAATGAAAGATGAAGAACTCCAGAAGAAATTGGATGCACTAAAAGCAGCTCAAAAGAAATAATGTATTTTACTTCGTGCGGTGTAATAGCTGCACGGAGTATTAATTGAAATAACACTATACAACAAGAGAGAATATGGAGGTGTAAGGATGCGAAATTTGGATATACTGAGAGTTATGCCAGTTGAGGATTTAGCGGAATTTCTTGTTTGTTTAGATATCAAATCAACAGCTAATATTTTGGATGAAAATTTATGTCTGGCTGGAAATCTTGTTTGGAAATCACCGTCTAAAAAACAGTTTAAGTATAGAGATGAGGCAATTGAAGATTGTATCCAGTGGCTAAATGAAGAGATTGGAGAATAAAACAATGGATAAAAATATTAATGAGATCCTTTGTCAAATCGCTAATAAAGAAGATCAGACACCGTACATTATCAAAAATGTTGAAGATGGATTAAAAAAGCGTGATGAAGAAATTACTCGATTGAGAGAAGAGAATAAAAGATTAAGGGATGAAGCTTATAAAGATTCTGAATTGCAGATGATGAAAAGAAAAATGCAAGCAATGCAGGAAGAACTGAATCGAGGATTTCCGATTACGGAAGATGAAAATACTAAGATCAAAGAGTGGATTGAAAAACATCTTACAAAAAGACATAAACTAATCGTAAATGGTCGATTTAAGTATGAATTTCAGGATTTTGCCGAAGTATCAGTTGGATCGGTTGTTTGCACCGAGTGTGGCGAGAGTTTTACTTTTAGGCAGTATTGATTAAGGAGAATGTACATATATGAATGAATATTGGTTAATGTTGTTTTTAACGTTAGTGTTAGAAATTGTTGCGATTGCAGTTGTGTCTGTATTTGGAATGACATTTATCGCAAAATCATATGATAAAATTATTGCTTATGTTGAAAAACGATGGGGAGAGGATGTAAGTTTTGGAGTATCATGCGGAATCATTTTAATTTTCTTGTTTATCACGTTAGCTGTAATTTTTTGTTAGAGAATCAATAATTGTCCAAGCATGAAAGACATAAAACTTATCATGTACAAACCTCCCTTGTAATAACTGATCACTTACGCGATGGGTTTGGATCAGCATCCTCGTTAGGAGATGTCTTAAACGGATGAAGTAACTATCGCACACATGCTGGCGTGGCGGAATGGGTATACGCACTGGCTTCAAATACCAGGATCATAGATATGTGGGTTCGAGTCCCACCGGCAGTATTTAGCACCATGAAGTATGCAATTTTGTTTAGTTGGAAGTAAAAGAATATCGCAACACAAAAATCGTATGTTTTGTGTAACTAAATGTAGCGAAAAGGTATTATGAAAGGCTAATCCATTGGAGGTCGTGCATGGCTTCGCTTTTATGAGAAATGCGAGAACACTCACCGCTAAAGCGGCGAGATGAATCGCCGTGTGGAGAATGTACATATGAGGTGATAAATTATGGAAGTAACTCACGGTAGAGGATGTGTATATTCAATTCAATATCATATAGTTTGGTGTGTTAAGTATAGACACAAGATACTGGTACCAAAGATAGAAAAACGACTTCTGGAAATATTAAACATGGTTGCAGAATGCGAAAATTTTCAAATATTAGAAGAGAATACAGATAAAGATCATATTCATATTCTAATAAATTGCTCACCACAACATCATATCCATGATATTATTCAAAAACTTAAAGGAGTATCTTCTCGAATGTTTATGAAATAATTTGGAGAAACATTAAAAAGGAAATTATATGTGACTACTTATGGAATCTATCATATTTTATAGCAACTGTATCTGAAAACACGGAAGAGCAAATAAGAAAATATAGCAAAAATCAGAAAAGAAAGTGAGGTGAGGATGGTGGAGAAAGCCTATAAGTACAGGATTTACCCAAACAAGAAGCAAAAAGAAATAATAGCAAAAACTTTTGGTTGTTGTAGATTTGTATATAATACATATCTTGCAAAACGAATTAAATTATATGAAGAATTGAAAGAAACATTCACATATGTACAGTGTGCAAATGATATGAAAAATCTTAAAACAGAATTGGAGTGGCTTAAAGAAGTTGACTCTACTGCCCTTCAATCTTCACTTAGGGACTTGGATTCTGCTTATCAGAAGTTTTTCAAAGAACATAGCGGTTATCCAAAGTTTAAATCAAAGAAAACTCATAGATATTCTTATAAGTCAAAATGTACTAATGGGAATATTCAGTATTGTGATAAGCATATTAAGTTGCCTAAACTTGGAATGATAAAAACGAAAAACAAATTAATGCCAAAAGGTAGGATACTTAATGCAACTGTATCGCAAGAACCAAGTGGTAAATATTATGTATCACTTTGTTGTACCGATGTTGATACAGATCCATTAGAAAAGACTGGATGTTCAATTGGTATTGATTTAGGAATTAAAGAATTTTGCATAACATCTGATGGAGAAATGATTACAAATCCAAAATATCTTAAGAAGTCATTAGACAAGCTTGTTAAACTACAAAGAGAATTGTCTCGAAAATCAAAAGGTGGTTCTAATCGTAATAAAGCAAGAATTAAAGTATCGAGACTTCAAGAGCATATTGCAAATCAAAGGAAGGATTTTTTACAGAAATTATCTACGAAGATTATTAGAGGCAATGATGTAGTCTGTATTGAAGATTTACAAGTGAAAAATATGATTAAAAATCATAAACTTGCAAGATCTATTGCAGATGTGTCATGGTCTGAGTTTGTCAGAGAATTAGAATATAAAGCTAATTGGTACGGCAAGCAGGTTATCAAAGTAGATAAATTCTATGCCAGTTCTCAGACTTGTAGTGTTTGTGGTTATATCAATAAAAAACAAAAAATCTTAGTGTGCGTGAATGGGATTGTCCTTGTTGTAATACGCATCATGATAGAGATATAAACGCTGCAATTAATATTCTTAATGAAGGATTGAGATTGTTGGAAGTAGCATAAGAACGATGTATAAACGGTAGGAACTATCGGGTTAGCTTGGTAAATATTTTTTCGGTTGAAAGAATTTCCCAAGAATCACGTCACTTTAGTGGTGTGAGGTTCAAAAACTCCAGGAATAGCCGTGCTGTTGAGTCAGTATGCGGTGAAACCTGGCTGCTATAACCTGCATTGGTATTATAGCAAAATTTCAAAATTTTCAAGAGTCAAAGGAGAATAAAAGAATGAAGCCAATTGTATTTTACGATTTCAAACCAGATAAGGATGATCCGAATAATAAGATCGTTATTAAGAAAACCGATCTTGAAGAGCTTTTGAACAAAACATATGAAGCTGGATATCGAGATGGACAGAAAGAATTAAGACTGCCTCCAGTTTGGACGACAACGAAAAGAGATTTTGATATGGTTCCAAAAAGTTTCAACAATAGGTAATGAAAATGGTAAAAATTATTGAAACAAACCTTTTAGTCGATGGAGAGAATAATATTAGGGATCATCAAGCAAGATGGGTATTAATTAATGATTGGGAAGAATATTGTAAAAAATATCAAAACTATAGTGGGCGTTGTGTTCATTATGGTGTTGCGAGTAGTATGCCTGGAGTAGATATTCCAGCAGATGCAAAAATAACAAATTTGCAGTTCGATGAGTACCATTTGTCATGTGATATTTATCATCGCGATCATTTTGTTACTAAGCGCTTTGCATACAACATTGATTGGATGCAGCGCAAGAATTAGATGAAGAAAGAGAGAGAAATAAACATGGAAGAGTATCTAAATAAGGTATTAATTCTGTCAAAAGCAGAACAGATTCATGATTTTAGAGGATGGGCTAATAGATTACCAACATTTCATTTCGATAAGGAATGGGATGTAAAAATTATTCCACCATTTGCTGGGGCAATTATTAGATTTACCATTGATTATAAGAATAAGCATGTATCTGTATATTTTGATGGATATTCAGAATTAGGTTATGTGTGTGATGAAGAAGAAAAACCAATTCCATACTTTGAGTATTACGATGGTAAAGACACATATAGATATTATCTCGATGAAGCAGACAAAATGATGGATAACATCAGAAATTTCTTAAATAATTAATCTAGGCTATTCAGCCAATAAATTCCAAATTTTCAAATATTTTCGAAAACAGAATAGATAAATTTTGAGGTGGCTAACAGCATACCTTGGGTTTGTGCGCCCTGAATCACTGTTTACATAGTTAAACATAGATTTAATTCTGTGTTCCGTCCATGTATTGGGCGTTAAAATAGATTGTTTTATTTAACAATAATATAAATTTTAATTTTAGGAGGACAAAAATTAATGAATTTTGAAATGACAGGAAAACTAAGTATTGGAAAAGATACAGAAAAATTTCATCCATATTCGGAAAATAAGTATGAATCTGGTTGGGTGAGAAAACAACTTCTTTTCAATGCGACATGCGGGGACAATCGTCATATGCTTACCGTCAATGCGGGAGCTTTCGGTGATGAACACGGATTTGTATATACCTTCAGTAAAGGTGGTACAGATGAAAATGGTAAAAAAACTAAAGGCGAAAGTATTCAGATTCCGTTTAAAGAACGTCTGACTTCTCCGAAACTAGCAGAAGTTGCTGAATTTAAAAAATTCATCTTTGATCTTGAAAAACCTGGACGAAGATACAAACTTCAGAATATGGCAGATAAGCTTCATGAGGGTAGTGAGCTAACGGATGAAGAACTAAAAGAAGTTGGGCTGACATCTCCAGATGAGGTATCCGACGCGCTTGAGAAGAGTATTAAAAAACGTCATGAGTTTATTTCTGAATGGGATTATATCGATTTCATTAAGAAAGTAATTGACAGTGGAAAATATGCTGATAAAAAATTCTTTATTCGAGGAAATGGAGAATATCAGTATTCCGACAATAAAGGAACTGTTTATGAATCTTATATGCCAAATAGAATTTATCTAGCAGCAGAAGATGCAGAAGAATCTTCGACGGCAACATTTAATATTCTATTCAATTCCGAAAGCTTTGATGATATGAGCGTTGAAGAAAAGGGCAAATATTATGTTAATGGTTACATGATGGAGTATGACAACAATAGAAAAGCCAATATTCCAGTGCCGGTTACGGTCGCAATTCCAGTAGCAGCAGAAGATGCAGATGAAAAAGCTAAGAAAAGAATCGAAGCAATTAAACATAAATTTATCGTCGAGGATGATGGTTTTAAGGAATATGGCGTAATCGTTAATATGCTGAATGGCGCACAGAGAATTGAAATTACAGAAGATATGCTGACCGATGAGCAGAAAAATGACCTTGATTGTGGACTTATCACTATGGATGATATCCGTGCTGAATATAGCAAAGGAGTTTATGGTGACAGAATCAAGGAGTATCAGTTTGTAAAACCAGCCAGAGGGTTCACGAAAGGCCGCCAGGACACGGTGTACACCGCAGACGACATGGTGATTCATAGTATCGAGCAAGAACTGCCAGAAGGAACTGAGGATCTTTTTGACGATGATGATGAATTATAATGGGTAAGTTTATTGATCTGACGGGACAAAAATTCGGGAGGCTTACTGCAAAAAGTAAGCTTCCTTTAGAAGATGGTCAAAAAATTATTTATTGGTTATGTGATTGCGATTGTGGAACCAAGAATGTTAAAGTAAGGGGTTACAGTTTGAGGAATGGCCATACAAGATCCTGCGGATGTTTGAATAGAGAAGCGATTATTGTTCGTAATCATTTAACAAAAAAGAAATATAACAAATACGATTTAACCAATGATTATGGGATTGGTTATACATCAAAGAACGAACTATTTTATTTTGACTTAGAAGATTATGAAAAGATCAAAAATTATTGTTGGATGTATGATAAAGATGGCTATGTCGTAGATAGAAACGGCATAAAACAACATAGATTGATTATGAATGAAGATGATTCACGAATCGAGATAGACCATATTAATCATAATGTTTCGGATAACAGAAAAATCAACTTAAGAAAGGCCAATAGATTTAATAATCAATCTAATGCAAAGTTAGCAAAAAATAATACATCCAAATGCAAAGGTGTTAGTTATAGAAAAGACACTGGGAAATGGCGATCGGTGTTAATAAGAAACGGCTTACGTTATGAACTTGGATCTTATGTTGAAAAAGAGAATGCAATTAAAGCAAGGAAAGAAGCTGAAGAAAAATTGTGTCGAGAGTGGTCTTATGATAATTCAATAAAAATTGCGGATGAATTTAAAATAAAAGGAGATTTTGAAAATGGGAAAATACGGTAAAAGAAGTACAATTAGCGAAAATTTAAACGACTTTACAATTTGTTTACTTGGTGAAGCAGGAATTGGAAAGACTTCAACTATTGCCAAAGCGTGTGAAACAGAGTTTGGCCCAGATGGATATATGATTCTTGATAT
>OIFE01000716.1_pt1 | contig 21986 bp, 20 predicted proteins | sample 1581921 | NCBI WGS metagenome assembly OIFE01 (sample SAMN04414075, study PRJEB24778) | human gut metagenome | material: faecal | host: Homo sapiens | reverse complement strand
CGAGCTGTTGTGTTGTCTCGGTGCTGCCTCAACAACGAATCTGAGTATATCATCCCCCACTGTACTTGTCAACACTATTTTTCGAATTTTTTGCACAAATTATCCCCTGCTACGTCAATTCCGCATAAACAGGGGATTTTTGCCATGTTTCTATTCTGTTTTTTACTATTTTACAAAGAACGGAAGCTTTTGTCCGAGCTGTTCCACCAGATATGCCAGATAGTTATTTTCATACAAACATGTAAGTATTCTGCTGTCTCTGGTATAATCTACGATCACCTGGCCCAGGGTTCCCAGGTCTCTGAAGATATTAAATGCGTATATTGTCCAAACAATTAGAACAGTTTCTAAGATTCCAACCACAATACCTAGTAATTTGTCCAGGCTATGTACTATAGGTAGTTTCACGATCATCTTTGCCGAGAAAAACACGATATTAAGAAGATGATGCACCAAACCGATCGCCGCCAGCAACAGTATTGTCAGGATCACATTGAATATCTTTCCATCAAAGTAACTGCTCAGACCATTCCCGATCAGGAACAGCACCACACAGGTAATCAGCAGGGAGATCAGAGAGATCAGGGATTTTACCATTCCCTTCTTGTAGCCGTCCATCACCATGCAGATCAATACTACCGCCATGATGACCAGTAATAAATTCAGATTCATTGGTATACTCCTTTATTTTAACTGTATCGTATCTATTGTACTATCTGTCACCAGATAATATTTGTAGGAACCTCCTGCAGGAAGCAGAAGCCGGGCACTCTTACCGAAGCTGCCATGGTATTTTTCCACACCGTCCGTTGTAAAGATCTGGCACTCCGATTCGTTGTAGATCACCATGTCATCATCCCCGAAGAAAATATCCGTATAATCCACATCAAAATAGTAGCTGCCCACCTTTGCCGCCGAAGTATTGTACACATCCATGCGGTACTTGGTCTCCGCCTGGTCCGAAAGGAACACCAGTCCTACATATTTATCGCTGTAGAAAACCGACTGGATCTCGTCGTCATACAGGTATTCTCCCGCCGTCACAGGCTTCTGGGTACCCGAATAGATCATAAGGCGGCTGTCTCCTACCGCAAACGCTGTATCATTATTCATAAACTGCACTTTCGGCACGACCAGGTCGGAATAAGAATATGCGCTGACCATATAATCGCTCTGATTCTCGCCCACCGGTCCGAAATTGTAGAATGTCACATTACTTTTTACTACGCCTGCATCCACATACAGGTAACTGATTGCCAGAAGCTCTCCGTCCGGTGACAAACTGACGGATACCGGATAACCTCCATCCGTCATATGCGCCTGTCCCGTGTAGCTGTTGGTACCGTCCGCTTCGTAAGTCATGATCCATGCCACATCCGTATCCGCCAGCACTGTTGTCACTCTTCCCGTTTCCGACACTGTGATATTTCGGATCGGCATGGTCGTTGTAATAGTTCCCAGTTGCTTGTCCGTATTCTGCACGTAGATCTCACGGCCGTTATAACTGCCGATAGCTGCCACATCGCCACAAGTAGCGATCTTCACATCCTGGATCACATAAGTCTGATTCCACTTTACATTTCCCTTGGCATCCGTACAGTGAGCGCCGTCTTTACTATATGTAAGAATACTGTTTTTCAACCGTATGTCTGTGGCATCCGATGAGACCTCCCGGCTAATGGAAGATACGGTGTCATATCCCGTATAGATATGTCTCTTTGCCTGTACCACCACAAGAGCAAGTGCCGCTCCCAAAGCCGCCACCACCAACAGCACTCGGTACACGATTTTCAGCCGGTGTTTACGGATCTTTTTCTTATAATCATCCTGACTCTTTTGTCGCTTTTCTTTTTCCTTCAGATAATTCTTGATATCTGCTGCCATGTATCTGTTTCCTTATGTGTTATCGTAACTATTAAGAAGCGCATTCACAAAATTACTGCGGTGCAGTCTGCTTTTTGCTCATGTAGTTACAGTATAACACACTTCCCCCTTTTGAAAATAAGTTTTTTACGGGAGAAGGATTTCCTGACCGATCTTGATATCATCCGGGTCAGTGATACCATTCAGGGAACAGATCTCAGATACCTTACTGTTGCTGCCGTAGTTCCGCAGCGAAATGCCGATCAGTGTATCCCCTCTCCGGATAGTATAGTGTGTGGGTTGAGAAACGGCCTCCACTGTAGGAGTCTCTGCCACTGCAGGTTCTGCCGTCTGTGTCACATCCTGTATTGTTTCCTGTGTCGTGTTCTGTTCTGTTACCTCCGTCACATCTGTCGTATTTTTTGTGACATTGCTGTCCGCAGAGGTTCCATCCGCTACACTGCCCGTATTTTCTTCCGTCGGATCTACAGCACTGTTTCCCGTTCCATCCATTGATGCATTTTCCGTGCCTTCCGGCATCACTGTCTCTGCTGCAGTCCCAGTAGTATTTCCCGCCGCAGCATTTTCCTGTCGCAGAGCGTCCTCCAACTTGTCCTCCGCCACCAGCGTGCTGATCTGGCTCTGTTCCTCCACCGCATCCGGCAGTTTCTGCTCCATCAGGTTACTCATGGCCTGCCTGGCTGTCTCCCCCAGGGATTCTCCGGTGCTTTCCTGCCGCATCAATGCCAATGCCATCACGCAGAGCAGAACAAAGACACCGGCAGCCGCCATTTTCATCCGACGCAGTCCGGTCGTTGGCATGGGTATAATATTATCCGGTTCCCTGCGTCTGTTCTCTGCCACTCTGCGATATTCCACAGGTGCATTCTCCGTATGTCCGGCGGCACGGAAGGCATTTCCGCTCTCCTGTCTCTGTCTGCGTTCCTCCTGCCGTTTCTTCACCACTTCGTATTTTTCCTGATCCACCTTCTCCGGTGCCGCCTCTTCGCCCCGGTTCTCCAGCATATATGCCAGCATACTGTCATTCTTCTCATAGAACTGTGCATACCCCGACACATAACGGCAGATCTCCTGTTCGCAGATCTGGAAGCCTTCCACCATCTCGCCATTCAGTATCTGGTAGCCTAAAAAGGTCATTTCCGAAAAATACTTTCTCCGCAGCTTCTCAATCTCCTGTTCCTGCGCCTGGGACAGGTGCCGCACCGGCTTCTGCAGGAAATTCAGCTTTGCGGAGCCATAGGCGAATAGATATGCCACACCGTCCTCTGCTGTCTTCCTGCCGTATAATGCTATGGCAATATCCTTGTTCTGTGCCATTCCATTCATTTGTTTTATGTAAGATACCACATAATCTTCCACATAGATTCTGCAGTGCTTGTCCGCCTCTCCGATCTGCGTTATGTTCTTCGGTAATTCCATACAAAAAACACCTCCCATGCCGTTTCTATCAGTTATCACTAACTATAGCATCCGCACAGGAGGTATTTTAGCGTTCTTTGTCGCACCTCTTCAAAAACAGTTCGACAAAGTTTGCACCATATTCTATGTATTCTTAGCTATGCTTCAAACTTATATACGGTAACAGAATCGTATTCTCTGCCGTTCTCCCCGCCAAATACATAGGAGGGGAAATTCTCATGATGAATGGTATCCGGGAAATACTGGGTCTCCAATGCAAAACCGCAGCGGTTGCCGTAGGTCACCCCATCTTTTCCGGGCTGTACATCAATAAAATTGCCTGCATAAAACTGCACTCCTGGCAGGGTGGTGTATGCCTTCATTACTCTGCCGCTCTTCGGGCCTTTTACTGTGGCAATATGCCGTAATGTACCGTCATCGTTCCATCCATCGATCACGAAATTATGGTCATAGCCTCCGGTCAGGAGTAACTGCTCATAATCTTCCCGGATGTCTCTGCCGATCTTCTTCGGCTGTGTGAAATCCATTGGGGTGCCTGCTACCGCACGGATCTCACCGGTAGGGATCGATCCTGCTGCCACCGGAGTAAAGTGAGAGGCTCTCAGCCACAGTTCATGCTCTTCAATGCTGCCTGCGCCGTGCCCGTCCAGATTGAAATAGGAATGGTTGGTCAGGTTGATAATGGTCTTCTTGTCACTGGAAGCATGGTAATGCAGAGTCAGCTCATTCTCTTCACTCAGAGAGTAGGTTACGGATACCTTCTTATTGCCGGGGAATCCCAAATGTCCATCCTCATCCTCCAGAGAAAATGTCACGCTGTTCTCTCCGATCTCCGCATCCCAGAGTCTCTTATGGAAGCCCAGTTGCTTATGGGTATGTAAATTGTTGGCACCGTCATTTTTGTCCAGCTGATAAGTAACGCCATCCAGCGTATACTCCGCACCGCCGGTACGGTTCGCACAGGGACCGATCACCGTGCCGAAAAAGCTGTCGTTGCCGTAATAACTCTCACCATTGTCAAATCCCAACACCAGATCATCCGCCTTGCCTGTAGCATCCGGCACCAGTACACGCACCAGAATAGCTCCCAGATCTGTCACCGCTGCCTTCATACCCTTACTATTACTCAGGGTATACAGCGAGATCTCTTTCCCTTCCGGGCTTTTCCCAAATAAACTTTTTGTTACTGCCATTGTCTTTCCCTCCCACTTTTATCCATTTTTATTTCATGCATACTGTCTATAATTCCACTCTGCCCTCTAAAGCGCGGAGTAATGTTACCTCATCAATATATTCCAGATCTCCTCCTACAGGGACACCACTGGCAATTCTGGTCACCTTGATTCCTGTGGGCTTGATAAGCTTGCTGATATACATTGCCGTGGTCTCACCTTCCAGGCTGGAATTGGTTGCGATAATGACCTCCTCCACATCACCCTGCAGACGTTCCATCAGTTCCTTCAGCTTGATGTCACCGGGTCCCACACCCAGCATCGGAGAAATGGCACCATGCAGTACATGGTACACGCCCTCATATTTGCCGGTCTTCTCATAAGCCGCCAGATCTCTGGTGTTCTCCACCACCATAATGGTACGATGATCCCGTCTGGGATTCGCACACACCGGGCAGAGTTCCTTATCCGTCAGAGTATAGCATTCCTTGCAATAGCGGACATTGGCTCTGGCTTCGATCATGACGTTTGCCAGTCTGTCCACACGGTCCTTCGGCATATTGATCAGGTGAAAAGCCAGTCGTTGTGCGGACTTACTGCCAATCCCCGGAAGGGCTGCCAGTTCTTCTATTAATTTATTGATCTGTCCGCTGTAGAGTTCCATTAGAAAGGAAATCCTCCTAATCCTCCGGTCATTTTGCCCATAAGTTCTGCATTGGCTTCATCCGCCTTGCGCAGTGCTTCGTTGGCTGCTGCCACGATAGCATCCTGCAGAGTCTCGATATCCTCGGGATCCACGATCTCCTCTGCCAGCTTGATGGATGTGATCTCTTTTTTACCGTTGATGGTCACTTCCACAGCTCCGCCACCTGCGGATGCGGAGAACTCCTTGGTCTCCAGTTCCTTCTGTCCTTCTTCCATCTGACGCTGCATTCTCTGTGCCTGCTTCATCAGATTATTCATATTTCCGGGCATTGCGCCTCCGGGAAATCCACCTCTTTTTGCCATGTTGCTGTTTCCTCCATATTATTTATAATTGATTTCTCCGTGCTGCGCACTTTCGAAATCATAACATATATTCGCATTTCGGACTATTGTCCTACGTGCTCATATATGGTTGAGTTATTATTCTATCTTACCTTATCTGCAAGTCTGCCGCAATCCCAAATTCACGCAGGATCACTCTTCCTCATCGATCTCCATGTTGATGACCTTACTGAGATCCACATAGTTGTCTTCGAATTCTCTGCTGCTTTCCACCGTCTGGATCGTCACTTCAATCTCTTTGCTGGAAAAATCGGACAACAGCATTTCCAGTTGCTGCTTGTTCTGTTCGTGGGCTTCCCCCTTAAAATAATCGGAAGCCAGTCCGTCCTCCAACACCACCATGAGCTTGTTGTCTCCACCCAGACTTAATCGGGCGTTTTTCAGATACATCTTCATGGGGTTCTCTGCATTTCCCACGATGGCCGGCCATTTCCGTACGATCTCCTGGATATCCCCGGGAACCGCCTTCGGCAACTGTGGCTTCGGCTTTGCCACACCGGCCTGCGGCACTCCCTGTGCTCCGGGAGCTCCGGCAGGCATCTGGGCCGCCGTGACTACAATACCGTTCTCGACCTTTTCCTCCACCTGGCGAATACGATCCAGGACAGCTTCCTGATCCGTCTCCATCTCCGGCTTACACAGCTTGATCAGCGCGATCTCTACCAGGATACGCTTCTGCGCCGCATAGCGGATCTGTCCGGACAGTTCGGAGAAAATATGAATATAGCGGATGATCTGGTCCATGGACAGCATGGAAGCTTCTTCCTTCAGATTCGCCAGATTGTCCGTAGACATGTCTATGACATCCTCCAGATTATCCGCTGTCTGTACCAACATCAGATTCCGCAGATACCAGGTAAAGTCCGTGACAAACTGTACCAGCTCCCTGCCCTGCATGACGATCTCTTCCAACAGTTCAATGCAGCCTAACACATTCCGGTCCATGACGAAGCGCAGCAACCTGCTGAACACTTCCGTATCCACTGCCCCCAGCACATCCAGGGTCATATCGTAGGTCAGTTCTTTGCCCAGATGGAAGGCAATACACTGATCCAACAGGCTCAAGGCATCACGCATGGAGCCGTCTGCCACCTTGGCAATGTAGCGCAGAGCTCTGTCCTCCACCTGTACCTGCTCCGTGTCCATCAGTTCCTTCATACGATCCGTGATGGTATCAATGGAGATTCGTTTAAAATCATATCTCTGGCAGCGGGACAGGATCGTAATGGGGATCTTGTGCACCTCTGTGGTCGCCAGAATAAAAATAACATAAGAGGGCGGCTCTTCCAGCGTTTTTAACAATGCGTTGAAAGCTCCGGGGGAGAGCATATGCACCTCGTCGATGATGTAGACCTTGTATTTTCCCTCCGCAGGGGAATAGGATACCTCGTCGATGATCTCACGGATATTGTCCACACCGTTGTTGGAAGCCGCATCGATCTCGATGACATTCATGCTAGCTCCCGCTGCGATTGCCTTACAAATACGGCATTCCCCACAGGGGCCGTCCTCTGTGGGGTGTTCGCAGTTCACTGTTTTCGCAAAAATCTTGGCCACCGTGGTCTTACCGGTACCTCTTGTTCCGGTAAACAGGTACGCATGGCCGATCCGGTTCGCCCGCAGCTGATTCTTCAATGTCGTCACGATATGATCCTGACCCTTGACATCGGAAAAAGCGTCCGGGCGGAATTTCCGGTATAGTGCTGTATATGACATGTTTTTTCTCTCTTCCTTGTAACTATTCAGAGCCATCAAATATTAGCAGATGCTTGGCGAAAATAATTACTCATTAATTTTCTGTCTTAATCGCCGAAGCAGATGCCCAGCAGCTTCGCTTCCTGTACGATGGTAGCATCGGGATCCACGGTCTTTAACTTGCCCGCTACATCCTCTAACGGAACCCTTACGATCTCACGGTTCTTGTAACCTACCATGAATCCATACTGATTATCCAGGATCAGCTTGCCTGCCTCGGAGCCCAGACGGCTGGCGAATACTCTGTCATAAGGGCAGGGGCTTCCGCCTCTCTGCATATGGCCGGGTACGGTGACACGTACTTCTCTGCCGGTCTTCTCCTGGATCTGTGCAGCCACTTCGTAAGATACGGAAGGGAACGGATATTTTTCCATCTTTTTCTTGTAGTCTTTTTTGGTCAGGGCAGCATCTTCCCTGGAAATCGCACCCTCAGCCACGGCGATAATGGTAAAACGGCAGCCCTTTTTGTCCCTGTCTTCGATCTTCTCGATCACCTTATCGATATCATAAGGGATCTCCGGGAGCAGGATGATGTCCGCACCGCCTGCCATTCCGGCATTCAGGGTCAGCCACCCTACTTTATGTCCCATAACTTCCACGATAAATACTCTGCCGTGGGAAGCTGCTGTGGTATGGATGCAGTCGATGGCATCCGTTGCAATATCCACCGCACTCTGGAAACCGAAGGTCATATCGGTGCCCCACAGGTCATTGTCGATGGTCTTGGGCAGGGTCACGATATTCAGTCCTTCCTTGCGCAACAGGTTCGCAGTCTTGTGGGTGCCATTACCACCGAGAATTACCAGGCAGTCCAACTGCAGCTTATAATAATTCTGCTTCATGGCTTCGACTTTATTCAGTCCGTTGGGATCCGGATCCTGGATCGTCTTGAAGGGGGTACGGGAGGTTCCCAGGATCGTGCCGCCCTTGGTAAGGATGCCGGAGAAATCCTTGTCTGTCAGCATGCGGAAATTACCGTAAATCAGTCCTCTGTAGCCATCGAGGAAGCCATAGATCTCGACCTCTTCCTTACTGTTCGCCAGGGTCTTCACCACACCTCTCATGGCAGCATTTAATGCCTGGCAGTCACCACCGCTCGTCAACATTCCGATTCTCTTCATCGTAGGATCCTCCGTTTTCTATATTTCATTATTTTCTCTTGCGTTTGCTGTAACTATGCAAAACTGTCTTCGTTCTGCCAATACTTATTTCTATTTTAATACATTTATTTTCATCTGAAAATAGTTTGTTGTAATTTCCGGCAGATTTCTCCCCTATGGCAAAACAAACCTCAGAAGCACCGGGCCTCTGAGGTTCGCTTATCATCTTATCATACGTTATTTGAATTTAAACTTTCCTTTGATCATGGTCACGTAGACAGCTGCGCCGCCACCGCCGACCACTACGGTTCCGGCTGCTGCCGCTGCCGCCACACGGCCTGCGTTCGTTCCCTTACCGGAGGTCTCCGTTATCTGCTCTGTGCCGGATTCCTGAGAGCCGGAAGTCTGGGCGGTCATGGAATCTATCCGCTCCTCCTGCGGTGCTTCTCCACTCGATTCCTGCGTGTCCTGTGCCTCCCCGGAGGGCTTTGCCGCATCTTCCTTACGGTTTTCGTCCGCAGCGGGTGTTGTCGGGGGCACGGGAATTACAGAAGGCTTTACCACACCGGGTGCGGCAGGCGTTGCCGTGGCTACGGGAGGTGTTGCCGCGTCCGTGGTCTTCTGGTCCGTATTGGACGCCTGACTGCTGTCATCGTCGTCATCATCGTCATCATCGTTACTGGCAGCAGGCTTCTTCGGTGCGATCTCATAACCGCAGATCGTACAGATTTCCGCCCGTTCTGTGGTGGCCGCGCCACCGGATGCATGCTTTTCCGTATTGCTGGTGATTCCACAGACACCACACTTATGCCAGTGTCCGGTCATATCGGACAGATATCCTTCTGCCCAGCTATGATCCGTCTTCGGCAGCACGATTTCTGCCGCTGTTATGCTCTTACTTCCATCTGCGGATGCAAAATACAGGCCGCAGACGTCGCAGGTCCAATACTCGATGCTGCCCTCTGCCTGACAGGTGGGTTCCACCCGGTCGTGGCGGTTCAGCGGGCCGTGACCGGAGTTCCATGTCTTCGATACGGCGGGGCTTGCGTTATAATCATCGGTTTCCGCATAGCGGATCTGTGCAGTCACCTTCCCGTTGTGACCGACTCCGGTGGATTTGGTCTGCCCCCAGTCCGTTCCATCAAATCTGAACTCCACGTCAGTGCGATCTGTGGTGATCTGCGCCGCCAGATCGTTGCCGCTGACGGTAAAGGTCATGTCAAAGGCATCCGGATCCGGGGTATCCTCGCGGTCTGCTTTTGCGGTACGGGTGATAGTTATGCCAAACACAATATCATTATAATTTTTTTGACCGTAACTGAACACTTACTATCGCATGCTCGCCAATATCATCCATGGTGTTTTCACCCAGAGTGAATAGCAATTTTCCCTCGGAATATTTGATGTCGGGATCTGCCGCCAAAACGTTCATGGAATTATCCAACATGATAACTTCCATCGTTGTCTCTCCCAGATCCTCGGGCAACCCCGGTATCTGCACCGCCTTCTCTCCTTTGGCCGCCCAACTGTATTTGAGATCCAAGTCTTGAATCTTCGGAGCAATTGCTTTACTGATTTCCAATTTTACCTGTGCCGTCAGCGTCTGATAGTATTCCGGATGCTCCGTAGGAATAAACGTTGCCGTGTAGGTCTCACTATCGCCAACATAAGGAACCTTGTCATCATCGCTCTGGATCTGCCAAGTTCCGTCGATGGGCTCGGTTCCCAGTTTTGCCGTCAGTCTTGTCACTTTGAGTTCTCTCAGCTTATTGCCATAGGCTCCTCTGGCGATGCCATCACCCTCTGCCGCAAGTGCTGCCGGGGCGATGTCAACGATCAGATTCTTCGTCTTCTCAGAGAAGAAAGAATTGTCATTTCCTTTGTAGACGAGGGTAAACGTGGTCTTACCTGCAGTCCGCGCCTTGTAAGTTGCGATGCCGTTTTGGATCTGCGCTGCGCTTACCACCGCAGTATCCCCGATCCGGATCTCAAAGCTACCATCCGTATCTTCCGCAGAGATGGTCTGTACGTCCGCCACAAAGTTTACCAGTGCCTTTACATTAAAAGTTATATCCTGTCCATAGGTGGGCGTAACGTCATCTGCTCTCTCAAACTGCAGACCGGTGGTGTACTTCACACCAACTGCATTATTTTCCCCAAGCGAAGGATAGTAGGCTATGCCATTCTCTTTGTCGTTGGCTTTCTTCGTCCAGATGGCCGGATCAAAGCCATTGTCTTTGAGTTCTTTGAAAAAGCTGGAAGAGGTCAGTTGCAGGGTAGAATGTCCCAAATCACAGTCATCTTTTACGTTACAAATATCTTTATTGAAATAACACTTCTCCGGGTTGGGATCACCACTATTTGATATTCCCGCAAGTTCTCCATTCCCTTTGACATTTCCTATGCTAATGCAATGGTCAATAGTTCCGCCCATACCACAGATTCCTGCCGCAGAATCCTTTCCCTGCACGTCTCCTTCAAAAAAGCACTGGGAAATCATAGTGTATTGTCCACCCACGCCGCTGATTCCGCCTACCATAGACCCTTTTACCGTTCCGGTAAAGGAGCAGCCATAAATTTCGCCCGCAGACAAATTTCCACAAATTCCTCCTGTTTCACAATAACTCGAAACAATGTCTCCGTTGGCAGCCAACAGCATTACCTTACCGCTTTCGCTGAGCTGGTTTTGCGTGTAGCCAATCTGGGCAAACAAACCAGAACTATAAACATCATTTTCTTTTGTCATATCCACATGGCTTATCGTATGTCCGTCTCCACTGAATTTTCCTATGTATGGAGTTCCGGGATCTCCAATAGATCTGAGTTCCACTCGGCTCACATCAATATTGTTTTTTAATACATAGTTTTCGTTACAGTTTGCCGTATCCTGTCCGATGGCTGCGAATTCCTCCGCCGTGGTGATCAGGGTATAGATATCCCAGTCGTCGCCATTCGTTGTAACATAGTTGTAAACCGGTACGGAAGCAGTCTTCGTCTCTTTGATATCTGCCACCTTTGTCAGATTGATGTAAGTCCCTGTGGCTGTACCGAATCTGCCCTGTGTAGCCTTTGCAGTGCTGGTATCGACACTGCCCTCTTTCCAGCTTGTAGAATCCAAGCCCTCCGGAAGTGCACCGCAAAGCTGCCCTGCCGTTAGTGCTGTTCCAGCGTCAAAGCCTCCGGTAATTGCATCCATATTATAATAACAATTTGAAATATGCCCCGTACTTTCAGAGTCAGTTCTTCCTACAATCCCGCCAAAAGATTCTCCCCCACTGACTTTCCCCAGATTTACACATGCAGTAATACTCGCAGACGCAGTGGTATCATCAAAGATGCCAAATATTCCACCACAGGCACTTTGATAAGCTTTATCTATAATCATTATCTCACCGGTATTCAGGCAATTCTCAGCAATACCACCCATCCCGGCAATACCACCAACTCTCACTCGCCCTGTTACCTTACTACTATTGTAACATTGCGAGACTTTACCAACCGAATATCCTCCAATCTTACCGCAAATACCGCCAACATCTGTTTTGCCGTTTATTGTATTTCCAATACTCCGACAGTTCTCAATATTTATTCCTTCTGCGTATCCCACGATAGCCCCAACAAAGTTTATTCCACAAATAACAGAATCTTTAACCGTAATATTTTTTATGGCACTATTAACATTAAATTTTATGCATTCTCCAAACAAGCCGACACGATCTAATTCACCACTTATCTGCATTCCCGTCACAGTATGGTTATCGCCGTTAAAATTCCCTTTAAAAGGATTACTATAGTTTCCTATTGGTGTCCATTCCTTATTAGCCAAATCAATATCCGCAGTCAACACAATGTATTTATGCAAATAAGCCTCTCCTTCATTCACAGTTTTTGCAAAATACGCAAGCTGTGCTGCTGTCTCAATTTGAAATGGATTACCTTGTGTACCATCTCCTGCGGCAAACTTATCTGCAATCGTTGTACCATCCCAGGTATCTGTTTTCCCTTCCGCTCTCGCACTCACCGGCACGGCGATCCACACCAGTGCCGCCAGTGCCAGCAGGGCCAGCCTCATCTTCATGCTCCATGCTTTTGTACTTTTCTTCATAACCCTCATGCCTTTCTATATCCTGCAAAATTTCAAATATTTCCCAACCCTTTGCAGATGTAAAATCCCAATCTTGTTTTTATACTTTCCGTATCATTTATTATACCGAAAAAGCAAAGGCATCGTCAATATTTTCCATACGATTCGTCTCATATTTTTATAAAATTTTGTCAAACAAGTGCGCCCACCGCAAAATCGAGCAGGCTGGCTCATCGTAAACACAAAAAAGGAGCCACCAGATCTCTCCGGTCACTCCTCGTTGCCTTCTCTGAAAAATATATCCAGTTTTCCCAGACATTTGATCAATGTCTTCATTTCTTCCTCGTCCAGATCCCGAATGATCGTATGGATCATTTTCCTGTGGAAATCTCTGTGATGGAAAAAAGCTTTTCTCCCCTTCTCTGTCAGGGTCACCAGCACTACACGTTTATCTCTGGTGCTGCGGTTGCGGGTGAGATATCCTTTTCTCTCCAGACTGTTCATATTCGTGGTCAGGGTACCCACGGTAACGTGGAGTTCCCCAGCGATACGGGACATACTCTTTGGTTCCTCGATGCCGATAGCCTCCAGAATGTGTATGTCATTATTTGTAATATCCTTGAATTCTTCTGTTATGACCGCCTTTGCCTCTGCATCCATCACGTTATGGAACAGGTTCACCAGCAGTTCATTCAGTACCCGGTTGTTGCTTTTTTCCATAGTTACCTCTACGATATCTGGAATTTTTCTTTCGTATGTCCGCAATCCTCCGAAGCCGCCTTTTCTGACGCATATCCGCAGTCTTCCTGCGCTCCGGATCATTTTCAGTATACCGTCTACCAGGTCATCACGCAAGCCCCAATCGTAAGCCCGGCTCCGAATCCCGCCAGAACGATGCGGTCGCCGCGGTGCAGCTTTCTCTGCCTGTTCAGTTCATCCAGAAGCACCGGAATGGAGGCAGAGGACATATTTCCGACCCTTTCCAGATTGGTGGGGAATTTGTCTCTGTCTGCATGCAGTCTTTTCGCCACTGCATCAATGATCCGGGCGTTGGCCTGATGCAATACGAACATATCAATATCCGGCACAGCAAGTCCGGCATCTGACAGTGCTTCCTCGATACACTGTGGCACCCGTCTGGTGGCGAACCGGTACACTTCCTGTCCGTCCATCTGAATATAATGTTCCCTGTCATCCGTCTGCTGTTTTTGATCCGTTTTTGCCGCTGAAGTCCTTGCATATGGGGTTGTCAGTTCTCTTGCTCCGCATTGCAGGACTCCGCCACCGGTGCCGTCGGAGTGCAGTGCCCGGCCCAGAATGCCTGCTGCCGGTATCCGTTTCTCCTCCGCCGTCTCCTGCATCCCTTTCTCTGTCTCCGGCAAAGCGTTACTGTATTCCACCGCCCGAGACTCCGTCCTGCATCTCTCCACAACTACCGCCCCGGCGCCGTCTCCGAACAGGATGCAGCTGCCCCGGTCCGTCCAGTCCACCAGCTTGGACAACACTTCGCTGCCGATGATCAGGGCATTTTTCGCCAATCCTGTCCTCAGATAAGCATCTGCGGTATTCAGTGCAAACAAAAATCCGGAACAGGCCGCATTCACATCAAAAGCCAAAGCATTCACCGCGCCGACAGCTGCCTGTACCTGGCAGGCACAGCAGGGCAGATACTGCTCCGGAGAACAGGTTGCCACCAGGATCAGGTCGATCTCTTCCGCTCTTTTTCCTGCCTGTTCCAGCGCTTTTCGGGCAGCTTCTGACGCAAGTGTCACAACCGTTTCGCCAACTGACACATGTCGTTCCGCAATACCGGTTCTCTCCCGGATCCATTCATCCGAGGTTTCCACCAGCTGTTCCAATTCTTTATTTGTAACGATCCTTCCCGGAAGTGCACTTCCGGTTCCGGTGATTCTTATGGTCCTCACGCCATTTCCTCCATGATATCCACTGTTCTTTCTATTTTCTGCGCCCGCCAGGCATTGCTGCCACAGAACAACAGTCCGTTATCCACATCTCCCGTCGCCGCATTGATCAACGCTCTGGTGATGCAATAAGGTGCCGTCTTCGGGTCGCAGGTCTTAATGCAATGTCTGCATCCGCTCATAAACCGTTCCCCGGCCGCCACCTTTTCCAGAAAAGCATTCTGTATAGCTCTGCCCGGCATTCCCACCGGGCTTTTCACAATGACAATGTCTTCTTTCCGTGCGCTGAGATATGCCTGCTTGTATGCCTCCGCCGCATCACATTCCTCTGTGGTCACGAAACGGGTTCCCATCTGTACCCCTGCAGCCCCGAGGTACAGGCAATGCTCCAGATCCCTCCGGTCATAAATACCGCCTGCTGCAATCAGTGGAATTTCCAGTTCTGCTGCCTGCCGGATCATTGCCGTAAGTTCTCTCTCATAGTTCTCCGGTGTGTAAGCATCCAGTTCTTCCCGCTTAAATCCCAGATGTCCTCCTGCCAACGGTCCCTCTGCCACGAGAAAGTCCGGCTTTCTGTCGTATTTTTTCATCCAGTATTTCGTGACGACCGACAGGGCACGGGTGCTCGACACGATCGGAGCCAGCATCGTCCGGTGGCTGCGCCCGGGCATTCCGTTTTCCGTCTCTGCCACGACTCCGGGCAGATCCAGCGGCAGTCCGGCACCGGAGATAATGCAGTCGGTACCTGCCAGCACTGCTGCCCTGACATAATCCTCGTAACGCTGCGTTGCCACCATGATGTTGACACCGACGATACCGCCTCTTGCGGTCTGTCTTGCTTTTTCTATTTCTTTTCCGATAGTACGCAGATTACAGGCGATGGGATCTCTGTCAAAATCCGGCTCCCGGAAACCGATCTGGGCAGTAGAAATAATGCCGATCCCACCGGCAGCTGCCACTGCTCCCGCCAGACCGGACAGGCTGATTCCCACACCCATGCCTCCCTGGATCACGGGAATATCTGCATGTAATTCCCCCAGGATCATTTTTCCGTGCTTCATCCCACATCACCTCTCATTACCGCTTTAATACTTGCGGAACCTTTCATAACGTTCCTCTGCGATCTGTTCACCGGTCATGCCGGTATATTTTTGCAGAAATTCCTTGATATGTTCCTTGAGATACCCGCCGATGGCTTCCACGGTACTTTGGTCTGCCCCACCGTATTCCGGTACGATCCGCTCGATCACACCGAGGCGTTTCAGATCCTCGGATGTAATATTCATGACCTCACTGGCTTCTCTGGCACGGTCAGCATCCTTCCATAATATAGAAGCAAAGCCTTCGGGAGACAGGATCGAGTATGTGGCATTTTCCATCATCCATACCTCATTGCCTACCGCTGTAGCCAGTGCCCCGCCGCTGCCTCCTTCTCCGATAAGGATGCACAATACCGGTACTTTTAAGGCTGACATCTCCAACAGATTCCGGGCAATGGCCTCGCCCTGGCCTCTCTCCTCCGCCTCCACGCCGCAGAAGGCTCCCGGCGTATTCACAAAGCTGATAATGGGTCTGTTGAATTTCTCCGCCTGCTTCATCAGGCGCAGTGCCTTACGATACCCCTCCGGCATGGGCATACCGTAATTGCGTCTGGCACACTCCGCAAAATCCTTGCCCTTCACATCTGCCAGCACTGTCACCGGCTGCCCGTCCAGGAATGCCACTGCACCTACCAGTGCTTTATCATCCCCATAATAACGGTCTCCGTGAGCCTCCACTACATAATCGAAAATGTAGGGAATATAGTCGGTTGCTGCCGGTCTGTCCACTCTCCGGACGGTCTTGACCTTTTCCCATGCCGTTCTGGGGAGTGTCAGTATTGACCGTTCCTTCACGATCTCCGTAGGTTCAAAATGGAAGTCAAAATTTTTCTTAAAATCCGCATAATTCCCCTCACTGCACCGATGCGTCGTGATCAGGAAATATAAGGTCTTCTTCAGATTCTCCCGGCGGACGATACCGTCCACAAAACCATGCTCCTGCAAAAATTCCGCTGTCTGGAAGCCATCAGGGAGGCGCTGTCCCAGAGTCTGCTTAATAACTCTCGGTCCTGCGAAGCCGATCAAGGCTCCCGGTTCCGCCATGATCACATCTCCCAGCATGGCAAAACTGGCCGTCACACCACCTGTGGTGGGATCTGTCAAAATAGTCGCATAGAGAAGTCCTGCTTCTCCATGTCGTTTGATCGCTGCGGAGGTTTTTGCCATCTGCATCAGTGACACGATTCCCTCCTGCATTCTCGCACCGCCGGAACAGCAGAACAAAAATACAGGCAGCCGCAATTCTGTCGCCTTTTCAATTGCCTGGGTGACTTTCTCGCCGACCACATGACCCATACTGCCCATCATAAATTTGGATTCGCAGATGCCGATCACAGCCCTTTCCCCGTAGATCTCGCATTCACCTACGGTCACAGCTTCTTTCACGCCGGACTTTTCCCTGGCCTCCGACAGCTTTTCTTCATAGCCCTCATATTTCAGTGGATTGCTCTCTTCTATCTCCTCGAACCAGGGCTGAAAGCTTTTCCGGTCTGCCACCATGCGGATCCGGTTGTGGGTCTTCACCCGGAAATAATAACCACACTCATAGCAGACATATTTATTTTTCGCTGCCCGGTCTCTGTTTATCATTTTCTTACATTTCGGGCATTTGATCTCTGTTTCTGTATCTACACTTCCCATATCTGCACCTCTTATTCTGCGTCACTTTTATCTCTCTGTCCCGCTCATAAAAAATCACTTCCGCAGACTATTTTTATTTCAACGCAAAGGTAAGCTCTGCCTTTGCCGCCAGTTTTCCGTTTACCGTGGCGATCGCTTCCCCGACACCCACCGGTCCCTTACTGCGGATAATGGTGGTCTCCAACTCCAAGGTGTCTCCGGGGCGCACCATCTGCTTGAATTTTGCCTTATCGATCCCAGCAAAATAAGCAGTCTTGCCACGATGCTCCGGCAGAGACAGAATTGCTACAGCCCCTGTCTGTGCCAGTGCTTCCATGATCAACACGCCCGGCATCACCGGATTCCCCGGAAAATGCCCGGCAAAATACGGTTCGTTAAAGGTCACATTTTTGCGTCCCACTGCCCGCACACCGGGCTCCAGCTCCTCGATAGTATCGATCAGCAGAAATGGATGTCTGTGGGGCAGAATCTCCATGATTTCCTGTGTATTATAAACTGACATTGTTCCTCCGTTCCGCGAATGCTGTCGTATCAACTACTTCCTCGCATTGTGCAATCGTCCTCGTTGATGCTCTGCCTTCTATCCTGTGTCTTGAACATCTGCTGCGGTTATTCTGTGTACTTCTTCAACAGCAGACTCGCATTATGTCCGCCGAAGCCCAACGAATTGGTCAATGCATAAGGCACCTCTTCTTTGTAGCTGTCCCGGCAGTAATTCAGGTCAAGTTCCTCCTCCGTCTCACGCAGTCCCACGGTGCGGTGGATATAGCCTTCCTGAATTTCTTTTACGCAGGTGACAAACTCCACTGCTCCTGCCGCTCCCAGGAGATGTCCCACCATGGATTTGGTGGAATTGATCTTCAGGTCATACGCATGTTCTCCAAATGCGAGCTTGATCGCTCTGGTCTCGAACAGGTCATTATGATGGGTGCTGGTTCCATGGGCATTGATATAGGTAAGCTCTTCCGGTTCCACACCACCGTCTTTTAAGGCATTCAGCATGGCGGTGGCTGCTCCGCTGCCATCCTCCGCAGGGGATGTAATATGATAAGCATCCGAAGAACAGCCGTAGCCGTTCAGTTCCGCGTAGATCTTCGCTCCGCGCCTCTTTGCATGCTCCAGCTCTTCCAGTACCACGATAGCGGAACCCTCTCCCATGACGAAGCCGTTTCTCTCCTTGTCAAAAGGAATGGATGCCCGTTCCGGATCCTCACTAAATGACAGCGCTGTCAGTGCTGAAAATCCGGCAATTCCGATGGGGGTAATGGAGCTTTCCGTTCCTCCCGCTATCATTACATCCGCATCACCGTACTGGATTGTACGGAATGCTTCTCCGATGGAATGTGTACCGGTTGCACAGGCAGTAACCACATTCAGGCTCTTGCCCTTCAGCCCATAGGCAATGCTGACATTGCCTGCTGCCATATTGGAGATCATCAGAGGCACCAGCATGGGGCCTACCCTGCCGGGGCCTTTTTCCTTCAGGCGGTCATATTCCCGCTCCATGGCCTGTAAACTTCCGATGCCGCTTCCCACACTGCAGCCCACCATATAAGGATCTTCCTGTTCCATGTCGAGACCAGCATCCGAGATGGCCTGTCCGGCAGCCGCCACAGCAAACTGGCAGAACTGCTCCATTCTGCGGGCGGATTTTTTGTCCATATATTGTGCGGGATCAAAATCCTTCACTTCCGCCGCCAGCTTACAACGGTAATCCGCAGTATCAAAATAGGTGATAGGACCGAATCCGGTCTTGCCCTCTTTGATACCATTCCAGAATTCCTCTACGCTGTTGCCAATAGGGGTGATGGCTCCCATGCCTGTTACTACAACTCTTCTATTTTTACCCATACAGATATACTCCCTCGCATCCTGACTTATTTTCTGTCCTGCTGTACCGTTAGCGGACATATTTTCTATTCTGCTTTACTGTTGCCGGACATAGTTTTACATCGCCATACCGCCGTCCACGCACAGCACCTGGCCGGTAATATAGTCCGAGGCATCTCCTGCCAGGAACAGAACCGCCTGTGCGACATCCTCCGGTCTTCCCATTTTCTTAAGCGGGATCTGTCCAACCGCATTATCCTGTACCGCCTCCGGAAGCTTATCTGTCATATCTGTCCGGATAAATCCGGGTGCCACGGCATTCACACAGATATTCCGGGATGCCAGTTCTCTCGCTACACTTTTCGTCAGACCGATCAGTCCCGCCTTGGAGGCGGAATAATTAGCCTGCCCTGCATTCCCGACGATGCCACTGACAGAAGAGATATTGATGATTTTCCCATATCTCTGCTTCATAAAGGTCTTCGTCAGATGCCGGATCATGTGAAATGCGCCTTTCAGGTTCGTATCCAGGACTGCATTGAATTCTTCTTCCGTCATCCGCACGACCAGATTGTCCCGTGTGATCCCGGCGTTATTGACAAGGATGTCAACTCTGCCGTATTTCTCTGTTACTGCCTTTACAAAGGCTTCACTCTCTGCAAAATCTGCAACATTGCATTTCACAGCCTCCGCCATGCCGCCTTGGCTTCGGATGTCCGCCGCCACCGCTTCCGCTGCTTCTGCAGAGCCGTTATAATTAATGATCACCGTGGCTCCTTCTGCTGCCAGTGCCTGTGCCACTGCTTTTCCGATGCCCCGTGATGCCCCTGTGACAATAGCAACTCGTCCTGTCAGACTTTTTCCTGTCAACATGCCAGTTCCTCCATCACCCGGTCCAGATCCTCCGGTTTCTCGATATTGTATACTTTGACATTTCTGTCAATTTTCCGTACGAAGCTGCCGAGTGTCTTCCCCGGGCCGATCTCTATGAAAGTGTCCACGCCATCTGCGATCATCCGCTCTACACTCTGGGTGAAATGAACGGGACTGGATACCTGTTGTTTCAGCAGTTCCGCAACCTGTGACGCATCTGTCACATAATCCGCTGTTACGTTGGACACGTAAGGAATCCAAGGGGTTGACAGCTTGACGCTTTTCAATTCTTCTGCCAGCTGTTCTCCCGCAGTTTTCAGCAAAGCTGAATGGAATGGTCCGCTGACCTTTAAGGGTACACAGCGTTTTGCGCCTGCTTCTTTCAGTGCTTCCGATGCTGCTGCTACTGCATCTGCCTCTCCGGTGATCACGATCTGCCCCGGGCAGTTATAATTTGCCACCGAGACGACTTTGCCGGTTTCTTTTGCTGTCTGTCCGCAGATTTTTGCCACGGTATCTCCGTCCAGTCCTAATATTGCTGCCATGGCTCCGCCTTCCGGATAGGCCTCCTGCATATAGATACCACGCATCCGGATGATCCGGAACAGATCCGGCAGCTCCATCACACCAGCGGCAGCCAGCGCCCCATATTCTCCCAGGCTTAAGCCTGCTGCCATCTCCGCTTTCAGTCCTTTTGCCTCCAATACTTTCAGAATTGCCACTTCCATGGTCAGCATGGCGATCTGTGTGTATTCCGTAATGTTGATATAAGGATTTTCTTCAAAGGTCAGCTGTTCCATGGAGTACGGATGTCCGCTTTCCGCCTGTACTTCCCGCTTATCCTGCCAATACAGATTCTGGAGCACCTTGTCTGCCAGCTTCCATACCGCCTGTGCTTCCGGGTAAGTATCATAGAACTCCTTGCCCATTCCTATGTACTGGGAGCCCTGTCCCGGGAATAAATATGCGATCCTGCTCATTTTGTCCTCTCCTAATTACTATGTGATGCTATTGTTCTCCTCGGTTACAGCACATTTTTTATAATGCGCCGTTTTCCATATAACTACGCCGCCTGTCGCTGTTCGATATCTGTTGTCAGCGGTTACCTGTCGCTATATTTTATTTATGCTGTCCTTGTGCCGCTATGCACTCCTGCGCCTGCTGCACTGTTTCTTCAATAATCTCACGGCAGGTCTGTTCTCTGCGGATCAAGCCTGCAATCTGTCCCGCCATCAGTGTTCCGTTTACGGTATCTCCGTCCTGCACTGCCTTCCTGAGAGATCCCAGCGTCAGCTTTTCCAGTTCCATGAAATCGGCATTCTCTTTTTCCAGCTTCAGATACTCCCTGGTCATCTGATTACGTAAAGAACGCACCGGATGTCCGGTAGACATTCCCGTCACTACAGAATCAATATCCTTTGCCTTGATGATCTGATTCTTATAATTTTCATGGACGATGGATTCCTTTGATGCGACGAACCGGGTGCCCATCTGGATACCTTCCGCTCCCAGCATAAAAGCCGCCGCCATTCCTCTGCCATCGGCGATACCTCCAGCTGCGATCACCGGGATAGATACCGCATCCACTACCTGCGGAACCAGCGCCATGGTCGTGGTGGAACCGATATGTCCACCGCTTTCCATGCCTTCCGCCACCACAGCGTCCGCTCCGGCACGCTCCATCATCTTCGCCATAGCCACACTGGCTACCACCGGAATGACTTTCACTCCGGCATTCTTCCACAGTTCCATGAATTTTCCCGGGTTTCCAGCACCAGTCGTTACCGCTTTTACTCCTTCTTTCACGACAATCTTCGCTACATCCTCCGCATTGGGATTGAGCAGCATGATATTCACGCCGAAGGGTTTGTCAGTCAGTTCTTTGCATTTACGGATTTCCTCCCGGACAACCTCAGGCGGAGCGGAAGCGGCACCGATGATACCTAAGCCTCCGGCATTTGATACCGCTGCCGCCAGCTTATGTTCTGCCACCCAGGCCATACCGCCCTGGAAAACGGGATATTCTATTTGTAGAAGTTCCGTGATCTTTGTTTTCATTGTCTTTCTGATCCTTCTCGTCATTCTGCGTTATATTACATATTCTGATGATACCAGGGTCAAAAGGTCTAAGCCCACATGAGCTTGCTCATAAGTGGGTG
>OIFE01000695.1_pt1 | contig 22698 bp, 20 predicted proteins | sample 1581921 | NCBI WGS metagenome assembly OIFE01 (sample SAMN04414075, study PRJEB24778) | human gut metagenome | material: faecal | host: Homo sapiens | reverse complement strand
CACTGGTGCTGCTCCACTTCGGCCTCGCCGCGGAGGGCCTTGTCGGCCCGCTGGGCGGTCTTGACCCCGTAACTGCCCCGGCGGCCTTCTATGCCGCTGATCTGCTCTTCCTAGCGCTGGCGCTGGCTGTGGGCTGGCCCGTCGTGAGGGACGGCCTGAAGGGTCTGCGGGGCGAACGCCCCAGCATGGAGACCATGCCCGCGATGGCAGCCTGCGCTGCGCTTTTGCAGGCCGCTGTGGCCCTGCTGAACGCGCAGAACTATCAGGCGTCCAGCTTCACCCTTCTGTCCGGCATTGCGGCGCTGGGGCTGTTCCTTGCACTGCTGGGCGACCGTGTCCTTCTGGCCTCGGTCCAGGGCGGCTTCAAACTGGCGCAGGCCGGTCCGGAGCATCGCGGTGCGTTCCGTGCCAAGGACAAAGACCTTATCCGCATCCTCTCCAGGGACATGGACGAAAAAGACCCCTGGGTGCTGCTCAGCCGACCCGCTGAGTGGGACGACGCGATGGTGGAGCAGGGCTTCGGCCCCCGCGCCTGTGAGCGCCGCGCCCGTAAGACGAATTACATCCTGCTGGGTGCGGCTGTGTTGGCCGGTCTGGTCTTCTGCGTCTTTGGCGGCGGCCTCAACGGCGGTGCTGCGGCGCTGACCGCTGTGCTCTGCATGGGTTCGCCTCTGTCCTCCACCCTTATCGCAGGTTTTGCATCCCTGCGGCTGCAGCAGACTGCCGCTGCCTCGGGTGCGGTGATCCCCGGCTGGGCGGCCATCGAGGAACTGGGCGGTGTGGATACCGTTCAGGCTGACGCCGATGAGCTGTTCACCCCGGACAGTGCCATGCTCGAGGACATCCGCATCTTCAAGGGCGGACGCATCGACCGGGCTATCCTCTATTCGGCCAGCGTTCTGAGCAAGTGCTGCAACACCCTGAGCGGCCTGTTCCGCCAGATCATCGAGGACCGCACCGACATCCTCTACCCGGTCAAGGACCTGGAGGTCCATCGCGGCCTCGGTTTCTCTGCATGGTGCGACAACAACCGCATCCTCATCGGCACCCGTGCGTACATGGAAAAAGAAGAAGTTCCCCTGCCCGACGAGGAATATGAGGCCAAGCACTCCAAGAACGGCGAGCTGCAGATCCTCTATCTGGCCGTGTCCGGCAGTCTGCACGCCATGTTCGTGCTCCACTATGTGGGGGGACGGAACGCCGCCCGCGGTCTGGAACAGCTGCAAAAAGAGAATATCCAGCTGCTGGTGTCCTGTCAGGATCCCACCCTGACCGCACGACACATCACCGACGCCTACCATCTGCCCGAGGGCATGGTCGTCCTGCTGGATCAGGAGCAGTGTGCCGCACTGGGCGCTGCCACCGCCGAAGACACCGGCTCCGAAGGCTGCTGCATCCTTTGCACCAACGGCTTTGCCAGCCTGACCGGCGGTCTGCGGGCCGCAGAGCAGGCCCAGAACGCCGAGACGACCGCTACCACGGTGCAGCTGGTGTCGGTGTGGTTCTCGGTGGCCATCGCCGTCCTGCTGACCTATGCGGGCAGCGTGGGGATGCTGAGCGTGGCTGCGGTGCTGATGTATCAGGCGGCATGGAGCGCTCTCAGCATCGCCGTGTGCGCACTCAAGCAGCATAGTTGAAAAATAAATAGGAAATATTCTCAAAATAAATAGGAATAATTCTTGATTTATGCCCGAAATTCTGGTATAATACCCTCAGAGACAAGGAAGACCGATCGCACACCCGGTACCGAACAAAGCGGGCTGCGCGTAGAATAAACCAAACCAGACACAGCCCATACTGGCAGTGTCAGACTATCTGAGAGGAGAACAGAATATGGAACTCAAGGGAACCAAGACCGAGAAGAACCTGATGGAAGCTTTTGCAGGCGAGAGCATGGCCCGCAACAAGTACACCTACTTTGCAAGCGTCGCAAAGAAGGAAGGCTACGAGCAGCTGGCCGCTATCTTCGAAGAGACCGCCGGCAACGAGAAGGAGCACGCCAAGCTGTGGTTCAAGGCCCTCTGCGGCGGCTCCATCCCCGACACCCTGACCTGCCTCGACATGGCAGCCAGCGGCGAGAACGAAGAGTGGACTGATATGTACCCCCGCATGGCAGCGGAGGCCAAGGAGGAGGGCTTCACCCAGCTGGCCGCTCTCTTCACGATGGTGGGCCAGATCGAAAAGGAGCATGAGGCACGCTACCGCGCCCTTGCCGCCAACCTCAAGGAGGGCAAGGTCTTTGCCCGTGAGGAACAGCAGGTGTGGGTCTGCCGGAACTGCGGCTACACCTATATCGGCAAGTCTGCTCCCCTCAAGTGCCCGGTCTGCGCACATCCCCAGAGCTACTTTGAGCTGAAGGCCAAAAATTACTAAGTTTTTTCAGATATTCCGTCCGATGAGAGCCGCCGCACCTGTATAAAGTGCGGCGGCTCTTTTGCTGTCTGGTGAAAAACAGTCTGCACGATTTGTATAAATTTGGCGGGGGTGTTTTAGTGTCTTTCACGAAAAGGTGCGCGAAATTGTGACACTTCTGGCGAAGAACTTGACCCTTCTTTGGGGGACGTGTACAATAAACGAGTAGTGAGTGGAATTATGTGCAGAGCACATTGCGATAAACCTTATCCAAAGGAGGGAAGTGCTACCCTATGAATAAGATCACACGGCTGGCAGCGGCGTTTGTGCTGAGCGGGCTGCTTCTGGCAGCTCCTGCCGCACAGGCGGCCCCCGCATTGCTGGGAGCATCGGCGAACTTTGAGCTGGAAGTGAACGAGATGGAGCTGGAGATCACGGCAGACGACCCCCGCCCCAAAGCCTATCTTTACACCGGCGGGCAGAGCGACTACTACTTCATCGTCTGGATGAGCAGCAACCCCACCGTGGCTTCCGTGGACGGCGATGGCCGTGTCACCGGCCGCAGCGCCGGTGAGGCCACGATCACCGCCATCACCGACCGGGGCGAGTGCGCTGCCTGCAAGGTGACTGTCCGCAAGGAGAGCGGCGATGCGGCCAGCAAAAAGCCTGCCCTCGACCACACCACCCTCAACCTCGTCATCCAGTACAACAACGCCCACCCCAGCCAGAAGCTGCAGCTCATCAACACGAGCGGCTCCTTTGTCTATGCCTACCAGTGGATGAGCAGCAACCCCGAGGTGGCAACGGTGGATCCGGAGGGTCTTGTCACGGCTCAGAAGCCCGGCACCACCACCGTCACGGCGCTGGCCACCAACGGTCAGGCGCTGCGCTGCGCCGTTACCGTCAACAGCGATGTCGGCAAGGTGACTCTGAATAAGCGCGACCTGCTGCTCCGCACGGTGGGCAGCAAAGAGGCACTCACAGCGTCTGTCGCTGTGGAGGACGGCACGAATGTCCCCATCACATGGGTCAGCAGCAATCCCGGCGTCGCTACCGTGGACGCTTCTGGTGTCGTGACGGCCGTCGCCGACGGCGAGGCAAAGATAACGGCTCTCTCGCCGGATGGACGCTTCGACAGCTGCAGCGTTTTCGTGGGTCTTGCGGCAGATAAGTACGACACGGAAGAGGACCTGGCCGAGGAACTCAAGCTTCCGGACCCCTATGTGGCGGTCCGGATGAACCGGCTGAGCTGAACCGAAAATACAAAGAGGAAGCCCCGCACTGCATCGTTCGATGTGGTGCGGGGCTTTTGCTTATTGATTTACCAGCTCAATAAAGGCTTTCATCTGGGGTGTGAGCCATTTGTCCTTGTGATAGAACAGCTGCCGGTGCATGGTGACAGTGCAGTCGGGGACATGGAGGCGGGCGATACGCCCGGCGGAGAGGGCAGGACGGACGATGTACTCGGGCAGGAAGGAGAGCCCCATCCCGCGTTCCACCATCTGGCAGAGCAGCGAGGCGCTGCCCAGCTCGATGTAGGGATGGATAGACAGCCCGCGGGCGGCGAGGCGCTGGTCGAGGGCGTCACGGTAGCTCATGCCCCGCTCTGTGAGAAGAAATTCCTGTTGAGCCAGAACATCCAGCGGCACTTCGGCCTTGTCGGCCAGCGGATGCCCGGCGGGGGCCACGAAGCAGACCGGCTCCGGCACATTGACGGCCAGCGTCAGGCTGGGCAGGAGCAGAGGCTGGTCGAGGGTGTAGGCCAGGTCGATCTGGTTCGCACTCAGCAGCCGCAGCATCTCGTCGGCGGTGGCGGTGCGGAGCACCAGCTCTACCTGTGGGCAGAGGGCGTGGAACTGCTGCAGCAGGTCGGGCAGGAAGGTGCTGCATACGGAATCGGCCAGTGCCACCCGCAGGGTGCCGCTGACGGCCCGGGCAGGCACCAGCGCGGCCTTGGCCTGCTGGGCCGTGATGAGAAGGGTGCGGGCATAGCTCTGGAACGTCTGGCCCGCGTCGGTGAGGCGGACGGTCTTGCCCACCCGGTCAAAGAGAGGCGTACCCAGCTCTGCTTCCAGCTGGGAGATCTGGGCCGATACCGCTGACTGAGAGTAGCCCAGCTCCCGCGCAGCGCTGGAAAAGCTGTGCAGCTCGGCGATATGAAGGAAGGTGTTGATATTTCGGAGCTCCATAACAGTCCCTCCGGCGTCAGCGGCGGTCGATGCCGGTGACGGTCAGGACCTCGCCGTCCACCTTGAAGTGGACTTCCAGCCCGCCAAACTCCATGCCGTAGACCCGCTCCGGGTCGTGCTGGTAGGAGGGGCGGGGGTCGTTTTCCAGCACACCCTGCAGCGCGGCCTGCTGGTCGGCAGGCACTCTGGCCCAGAGGCCGGCGTCGCAGATCATGGTCAGGTGGTGGAACTGGGTCTGGGCTGTGAAGCCTGCGGCGGCGTCCGGGTGGCAGTCGGCGTAGGGAATGTAGGGCTTGATGTCGTAGATGGGGGTGCCGTCCATCAGGTCGGCGCCCCGCACGATGAGGACGGGGCCGACGTCAGGCCGGTGCTCGATGGCTTCCAGCTGGACGCTGGACAGTCCCAGCGGATTGGGCCGGAAGGGAGAACGGGTGGCAAATACGCCCATCCGGGTGTTGCCGCCGAGGCGGGGCGGCCGGACGGTGGGGGACCAGCTGTCCCGCACCGCGCCGGAAAACTGCCACACCAGCCAGATGTGGCTGAAATCCTCGAGGCCGCGCACGGCGTCGGCATTGCGGTATTCGGGGGTAAAGATGACCTCGCCCCGCAGGCTGTCCACCAGCCCGCTCTGGCGTGGGATGCCGAACTTGGTGGGGAAGGCGGTGCGGATATGGGCGATGACCTTGAGGGTCATTTCTTCGGGTGCAGACATGGGGAGTCCTCCTTATTATAAGCCACGGCAGAAGCCCACGGCACGGCCCTCGATTTGGATTTCTTCCAGCTGGGGGCCTGCGAATACCATGGGCGGGCAGACGGCGGTGTTGTCGGCCAGCAGCATGACGGTCTCGCCCTGGCGGTGGAAGTGCTTGAGGGTGGCTTCCTCGCCGATGCGGACAGCGGCGATCTCGCCCTGCTCCACCTCGGGCTGGCGGCGGATGCAGACGATGTCGCCGTCGCAGATGGTGGGGGCCATGCTGTTGCCATGGCAGGTGAGGGCGAAGTCGGCGTGCCACGCGGCGGGAACGCCGATGTAGCACTCGATGTTCTGCTCAGCGGTGATGGGGGTGCCGCAGGCGATGGAGCCTACGAGAGGCACCCGCGCCATCTCAGGCAGAGGCTCGAAACCCGGCGGAGGGCAGGGCAGGTCTGCGAGACCCATGAGCCACGCGGGTGTGGTGTCCAGAGCGGCGGCCAGCTCCTCGAGCTTGGCCCGGGGCAGGTCGTTGATGCCCTTTTCCAGCTTGGTGATGGAGGATTTGGAGCGGTAGCCCATCCGGGCGGCCAGCTCTTCCTGCGACAGGCCCAGCTGCTCCCGGCGCTGCCGGATGCGGCTGGATAGATCGGTATCGGACATATAGGGCCTCGCTTTCTCTGCGGTTTGCACGATTTTCGGTGTTCTGAGGACAGTATAGCAAAAAATTTACTATAAATCAACTTTTTAGGGACTATTTTGCGAATAATGTTGACAAATAATCAACTCAAAGATATAATACAACCAATGATTGTGCCGAACACTTTGAACGCAAAACTGAAAGGAGAAACGCCTATGACCGATACCATGATGATCCGCGACTGCATCCGCAGCCAGGGCATGAAACTGGGCCATGTGGCCCATGTTCTGGGCATCACCAACAACACCCTCCGCTGCAAGCTGGAAAATGAGAGTGAATTCAAGGTGAGTGAGGCCGAAAAACTCTCGAAGATGCTGGGGATGACCGTCGAGCAGCGCGACCGCTGCTTCTTTGGCCCGGCGGGCTGAGGGAAAAAGGGGATGGAAGCCATGACACAGGAACAGCGCCAGAAGACGAAGGAGGCCCTCAGCCGCTACGGGCAGAAAAACTGGGTCTACGGCCCCTGCAACTGGGGCTGGAAGCGGGCCATCCAGCTGTCCGAGGAGTATTACCGCGAGGCAGACCCGGGCCTGCGGGGCAGCATCCTGCAGCTGCGCTACATGGAAAGGCGGAGGCGGGAAGAGGTGATGGACAAGCTGAACATCAGTTACAGCACCTATCAGAAAGCCCACGACGACCTGCTGAGCACCATCGCGGTCTTTGCCGCCCACTACGGTGAGCTGTGACACAAAAATGCCCCCTGACCGTCCGGTCAGGGGGCATTCGTGTGCTCAGTGTTTCTTCTCGGGGGTGTCGCAGTGCTGGTGGCAGGAAGCGCAGTTGCCTCCGCAGCCCTCGCCTTTCCAGCCGCCCTGCCGGGAGATCCACACCACCGCCAGTGCAAACAGGACAGCCAGCACCAGCAAGGTGATGATACCGCGTACAGTTATCATAAAAAAGACCTCTCTTTCGAAAGAATTCCAGCCCCAGTATACACCATCTGCCCACGGAGAGCAACCGGAAAGCGCTGTCGGCTCAAACTTTTTGCAAAAAACGAAAATTTGGGCTTGCATTTGGACCAACGGAGTGGTATAATAAGCACGTTCCGATTCGGAGGATTAGCTCAGCTGGTTAGAGCACCTGCATCACACGCAGGGGGTCTGGGGTTCGAGTCCCTAATTCTCCACCATACAGTTCGTACTCGAACCCGATTCTTTACGAAAAAGGGTTCGGGTACGTTTTTGTTTATCGGAGGTTCTGCGGAAGGACTACTTGGAACGGTAAACGAGCAAAGGCAGGGTATCATCGTGGCGATGGTATCCTGCCTTTTGTGCTTTATGGCGCATTTGGGGCAATCGCTGCGTACGTGCGTACCGGGAGCCTGTACACCTCTGGCAAGGTGTAACACACTGGACTTTGTGCCAAAGTCTGTATGCTAAGGGGCTGCGCTCCTTTGGAATCCCCGCGGTGCGTGTACGCACGTACGCGGTAAATCGACTAAACCTTACTCTATCTTTTTAATCACAACACTTGTACCGTTAGCAACAACTCCAACCATATTATTCGCGAAAGTGATATAGTCAAAATCAACTCCAATAATTGCATTGCCGCCCTTTTGAGCTGACTTTATCTTCAACTTTTCGATTGCCGAATCTTTTGCAACCTCTAATTTATCAGCAAACATCTGGGACTGTCCGCCCAAAATGTCCGATACAGATGCAGAGAACTCAGACAAGAACCCTGTCCCTAAAACGACTTCTCCACTTATAATTCCGACATATCTTGTAATATTATAACCATTAAAATCATACCCAGTTGTAAGTTGTTGATTTTCAGCCAGCTTTAGTGCATTTAGTGAAGCTTCCAGTTTAATCTTTTCATTATTTGCTTTTTCTTCTGCAGCTGCTTCTGGGTAAAATTTAGGATAAAGAGTTTTTTCATAAATCTGATCAATTCTTTGTGCAATAGCCATTATCGCTACATCATTATAAATAGGTTTGCTTTTTTCAAGAATGTCCTTTTTAGCTGCTAAAAATGCCTCTTCGTTACTAGAATCATACAAGTTTTTTATGTCGCGTCTAAGAGTACCTGCGCATTTAGCACACAGAAGCTGACCGTTACAAAGTTCAAATGGAGATTCTATGGCAAAGGCTCCGATTTTCTTGCCACAGTTGATACACACAGTCGCCATGATGATAACCCCCTAATAATAAGCGCTAGTTTTCTATTCAAAGATAACATTTCACCACCTGCTTGTCAATCTCTCTACCTTTTCAGCAGGGTTTGGGGGCAGGCACGCCCCAACAAAGAAATTTTCAAGAATTGAAAATTTGTGGCCACGGGACGATTCTTGTCCTCTACGTTTTCCTGAAAGGATCGAAAGAGCTAAGATGATTCAAAAACACGAACTGCCTATTTTAGAGTACGATTCCAACTCGGAAGAAGTCATAAGGCCAAATCATGGTGCAGAACATTCCGTTCCAGGAGTGTGTTACATGGACAACGGACGGGTTCTTCCGGGAAACACAGGATATGGTGCGGTATCGCGGAGCAGAAGGATGTACAACCGTTGAGATGGAGTGTGCCGCATTGGCTGCTTGTGCCCGGAAGCGAGGTGCTTCTTTCGGGCAGATTCTCTATACGGCAGATTCCCTTGCAAACGTTCTGAAACACAATGAACGTGATTGGGGAAAGAACTCTTTACGGAAAGCACGGGAACTCTGTATCGCTGGGCTGCAAACGATTTGAAGGTTCGACTGCCGTTGACAATGCTCCACTCAAAAATCCGTTGTCAGATGACAACGGATTTTTTTGTTTATCTGCATCTTGCCTCCCGGCAGAAAAGACGGTACAATAAAATAAAGCACAGCAGGGGGCGGGCGAGATGGAGAAACTGGAAGCGAAGCTGAAAGCAGTGGACTGGGCCGTGCGGGATGTACTGGTGGGTACTATGCGCAGCCTGCAGCAGCTGGATATTTGCCGGAAGGACTGCTTTTATTACATCCCCGCAGAGCGCCTGCAGGACAGCGATTTTCCTATCCGCTATGTGGCCCTTTACCAGTCGCAGTATGTGTTCGGCGCACAGGCAGGTGTCCGGTACTACGGCGAAGTCACGAAATGCAGCACCGTCCGCCGGAGCGCGATCACAGAGGTCAGCCCCCGGAGAGGGACGGAAGGAAACTTTTATTACCGCTTCGACATCCGGGAATGGAAGCAGCTGAACCGGCCCATCGAGGCCAAAGAAACGGGCTTTGTAAGGGATTTTACCAACCTGTTCCTGCTGGAGCACAGTGTCCAGACGCCGGAACTCTGGCTCCGCACGGAAGAGGAATACCGCCTTTGTTCGGCCCTGAAGCGGGCCGTCTGGGGCGACACCATCAACGAACCGGACAACGGCCTTGCATTTGAATTCCGGGGTTTCACCGTAAGCTTTGCGGAGGGGAAAATCTTCGTCTCGGATAAGGGCCGCGCTTTTGCGCAGTATGAGATCTCGCATTTTTTGCAGGATCCCGGCGCTGTGGTCCGGGGCATCCGAAGAGAATGCCTCCGGAGGGATTCCATGAGGGAACTCTCGAAGATTTGAAGCGTTCCTATTATTTACTTCTGCACTCCTGCGGCGCACTGCTCGATGAACTGCTTGGCGACGCGGGGGCTGCGGCCTCCGGCACGGATGGCGAAGGCTTCGGCCTTGGTCAGCAGCTCGTCGTGGGGCATCTCGATGCCGTGCTGTTTGGCCAGCTCGGTGAGGATGACCTCGAACCGGGCTTTCTCGGGCCGCTGGAAGGTGACGGTGAGGCCGAACCGGGCCGAAAGGCTCATCAGCTCCTGACGGGTGTCGGCCTCGTGGATGTCGTCGCCGGTGCGGTCGGAGAGGGTCTCCTTGATGAGGTGGCGGCGGTTGGAGGTGGCGTAAACGGCGATGTTCCGGGCTCTGCCGCCTACGCTGCCCTCGAGGATGGCTTTCAGGGCCGCAAAGTTGTCGTCGTTGGCCGTGAAGCTCAAATCGTCGATGAAGAGGATGAACTTCAGTGGGTTCGCGGCCAGCTTGTCCATCAAATCGGGGATCTGATAGAGCTGGTTCTTCTTGACTTCCACGAGGCGCAGGCCGTCGGCGGCGAACTCGTTGGCGATGGCCTTGACGGTGCTGGATTTGCCCGTACCGGCGTCGCCGTAGAGCAGGACATTGTTGGCGGGCATCCCGGCCAGCAGGGCGCGGGTGTTGGCGATGACCTTCTCCCGCTCCTGCTCATAGCCCGGCAGCTCGTCGAGGCGCTGGGGGTCGGGGTAGCGCACCGGCACCAGCTGGCCGTTCTCGACCGTGAAGACGTGGTGCTTGGCGAACATTCCGTAGCCCTTTTTGCCCACCTCGCTCATCCGCTGGGCGTAGGCGGCGTGGAGGTCGATGGCCTTCGTCTCCCACCGGGGCAGGAAAGGCAGCTTGTCGGCGGCACCGGCGGCGTCCAGAAGCTTGTCCAGTGTCAGGCTGCACAGCTGCTGCAGGAAGTCCAGCTCATTGTCCAATGCAGTCTGCAAGACGGGCGGCACTTCGCTGACAGCTGCCTGCCGGACACAGACCGTCTCGGCTTCGAGAACGGCAGCGGAAAGGTATTCGCCAAAGTTGGTGGTGTGCTCGAAGAGGGCTGCTTCGAAGGAAGCGGCAGCGTCGCACACGGCTCCCGTGCTCTGGGGGGCAGCGGCCATCCGGTCGGTGAGGTCAACAAATTTTGCAATGACGTCATCGTCCAGCAGGGCGCGGAAGATGACCAGCCCGTGGAGCCGGGCGTTCCATTCTGTGAGGTTCATAATATCCCTTTCTATGATATAATTGGCTCTCCCTTTGGGAGAGCTGGCGCGGGAGCGCCTGAGAGGGCAAGCACTGTGCGATAAAGCCAACTGCACAGCGATAGGCAGGCTCTTTGTCAGAGTGATACGATCGCTGAGTTTGTGTGGCTTTGCCAGCGGCCTTGCCCTCTCCGTCATCGCAGGCGATGACACCTCTCCCAAAGGGAGAGGTTATGCTTTAAGTAAAGTCGGTTACTCAGAATTATACAGCGATGTAAGGCCCTGCGCAAGATGGTGTTTAATTATCTTCATGTTTGCCATGATTCACGTTACAAATCGTCGATTGACAACGGCCCGATTTATAGTATAATTGACCCAACAAATGCACAGATGGGAAAAAGTAACGCAGGATACCCGCTTTTCAGAGAGCTGCCGGACGATGCAAGGCAGCAGGCGGCCCGGCGCGGAATCCTCCCGGAGCAGCCTGCTGAAGGACGATATATGGGACGTCTGCTAAGCAGCGCCGGTGGCGGCCGTTAGAGCGCAGGGCTTTGTTGGAAGCCCGTGAGAGGGCGCGGAAAGCGTCAACGAGAGTGGTACCGCAGAGAGTTTTGGATTGATTCCAGGTCTTTGTCTCTTGGATAAGGAGACAGAGACCTTTTGTTTATCAGGCAGCGGGTACTGTCTCTGAGAGTGTTTGGGAAAAAAGTGTATAAAGTGGAAAATGGAAACGGAAATAGGAGAAACTCACCATGCAGTTGAACGGTTCTCAAATCTTTGTGGAGGTGCTCTGTGAGCAGGGGGTGGACACCCTCTTCGGCTACCCCGGCGGCGCAGTGCTGAACCTCTACGACGAGCTGTACAAAAACGCCGACCGCATCACCCATGTGCTGACCGCTCACGAGCAGGGCGCATCCCACGCGGCGGACGGCTACGCCCGTGCAACGGGCCGCACCGGCGTGGTGCTGGCCACCAGCGGCCCGGGCGCAACGAACCTCGTCACCGGCATCGCCACCGCCTATATGGACTCTGTGCCGATGGTGGCTTTCACCGGCAACGTGGCCACGGAGGGCTTGGGCAAGGACGGCTTCCAGGAAGCCTACATCGAGGGCATCACGATGCCCATTACCAAGCACAACTTCACGGTGCGCCGGGTCGAAGACCTGGCCGACACCATGCGTGCGGCTTTCCGTATCGCCCAGAGCGGCCGCAAAGGCCCTGTGCTGGTGGACATCCCGAAGGATGTCACCGCTGCGGTGTGTGAGTTCACCCCGAAAAAGCCGGAGCCCATCCGCACCGTGACCACCTTCAACGAAGAGCAGGTCAAGTGGGCGGCAGAGATCATCAACGGCGCACAGCGCCCGCTGGTCTACTTCGGCGGCGGCGTCCGCTCGGCGGCCAGCTGCCAGCCCCTGCGTGACCTTCTGAAAAAGGCTGAGATCCCGGCCACTTATACCCTGATGGCCGCAGGCGTCGTGCCTTACGGCGACCCGATGAACATCGGCATGGTGGGTATGCACGGCTGCTACACCTCGAACCGGGCGGTGGCCGACTGCGATGTCCTTATCGCGGTGGGCGCCCGCTTCTCCGACCGCGTGGCCCTGAACCCCAAGACTTTCGCCAAGAATGCGACCATCATCCAGATCGACATCGACGCCAGCGAGCTGGGCAAGAACGTGGATGTTGACCTTGCCATCGTGGGCGACGCCGCCTATGTGCTGAACGCCATGCTCCCGATGATCGAGGACAAGAAGCATCCCGACTGGATAAAGATGATCCACGAGTGGCAGGCACAGGACTACCACCCGGTATCCGACGCCTCCCGCCTGATGCCCCATCAGGTCATCGGCGAGGTCTGCAACCAGTGCGGCCCCGAGGCGGTCTACGTCACCGATGTGGGCCAGCACCAGATGTGGGCGGCACAGTACATCCGCCACACCAAGAGCCGCGGCTTCATCACCAGCGGCGGCCTCGGCACCATGGGCTTCGGCTACGGCGCAGCCATCGGCGCACAGATGGCGCTGGGCCGCGACCAGCGGGTGGTCATGTTCACCGGCGACGGCTCCTTCCACATGAACCTCAACGAAGCCTGCACTGCTGTCAGCTACGAGCTGCCCATCATCACGGTCATCTTCAACAATCAGGTGCTTGGCATGGTGCGCCAGTGGCAGACCGCCTTCTATGGCAAGCGCTTCTCCCAGACCGACCCCCACCGCAAGACCAACTTCGTCAAGCTGGCCGAGGGCTTCGGCCTCAAGGGCTACCACTGCGAGAACCTTGCTCAGTTCCAGGAGGCATTCGCCGACGCTCTGAAGCAGAAAGGCCCCACCTGGATCGAGTGCATGATCGACAAGGACGAAAAGGTCCTGCCCATGATTCCCGGCGGCGGCGACATCAACGACATCATCATGAAATAAGGAGGACACAGCGACATGGAATCCAATCAGCGCAGGGTCATCAGCCTGCTGGTGGACAACCAGAGCGGCGTTCTGGCCCGGGTGTCCAACCTGTTCTGCCGCAGAGGCTTCAATATCGACAGCCTGACCGTTTCGGCCACCAACGACCCCACAGTCAGCCGCATCACCGTTTCCGTCTCGGGTACCGAAAAGGAGCTCCAGCAGCTCATCCTCCAGACCGAGCGTCTGGAAGTCACCCGTCAGGTCTTCGTACTCAACGAGTCCACGGCCCTCGAGCGGGAGCTGCTCCTGCTCAAGGTGATGGCAAATATCACCAACCGCGCAGAGCTGCGGGAGATCGCCGGCATCTACAAGGCAAAGATCATCGACCTGTCGCCCGACAGCATGGTCTTTGAGCTGACGGGCCGTCCCGAGAAGATCGACGCCTTCTTGAAGCTCATGTCGGACTATCAGATCCTGGAGCAGTGCCGCACCGGCGTCACCGCCCTCGAGCGCGGCGGGATGCATCAGCATATGCAGAAGCCCGCGCAGGAGGTAAGAGAGGCACAGTTCCCGCTGCCCGGCACGCGGTGCCGCTAAGTTGCTTTTCCGCTCCCCAGTGAGCGAAAAATATACGATGCTTATCATTCATTCTTATACTGAAATAAGTAAAAAACAAAAGGAGAACAACTACCATGGCTATCAAGAAATACTACGATTCCGACTGCAACCTCGGCGTGCTGGACGGCAAGACCGTCGCTGTCATCGGCTTCGGCAGCCAGGGCCACGCACATTCCGAGAACCTCGCTGAGAGCGGCGTCAATGTCGTCGTCGGCCTGCGCAAGGGTTCTGCTCACTGGGAAAAGGCTTCTGAGTTTGCTGCAACTCATCCCAACTTCAAGGTCATGGAGGTCGAGGAGGCTGCCAAGGCCGGCGACGTCGTCATGATGCTGGTCCCCGATGAGCTGTGCGCTGACATCTACAACAAGCAGGTCGCTCCCTACATGACCGAGGGCAAGGCTCTGGCTTTCGCACACGGCTTCAACATCCACTTCAAGACCATCACCGCCCCCAAGAATGTTGACGTTATCATGATCGCTCCCAAGGGCCCCGGCCACATCGTCCGCCGCCTGTACACCGAGGGCGAGGGCTGCCCCTCTCTGATCTGTGTCGAGCAGGACTTCACCGGCAAGGCTAAGGACATCGCTCTGGCATACGCTTCCGGCATCGGTGCCGGCCGTGCCGGCATCCTCGAGACCACCTTCAAGGAGGAGACCGAGACCGACCTGTTCGGCGAGCAGGCTGTCCTGTGCGGCGGTGTCTGCGAGCTCATCCACGCTGGTTTCGACACTCTGGTCGAGGCTGGCTACGAGCCCGAGATGGCCTACTTCGAGACCTGCCACGAGATGAAGCTCATCGTTGACCTCATCAACGAGGGCGGCTTCTCCAAGATGCGTTACTCCATCTCCAACACCGCTGAGTACGGCGACTACCGCACCGGCAAGCGCCTCATCACCGCTGAGACCCGCAAGGAGATGAAGAAGGTCCTGACCGAGATCCAGGACGGCACCTTCGCTTCCGAGTTCCTGACCGAGATGAGCCCCAACGGCGGCCGCAAGGTCCACTTCCTCGCTCAGCGCCGCATGGAGGCCGAGCACCCCATCGAGAAGGTGGGCGCAGAGCTGCGCGGCATGATGAGCTGGCTGAAGAAGTAAGAAAATCAGAAAAACCTCTCCGTCAGCGCTGACGCGCTGCCACCTCCCCTAACGAGGGGAGGCCTTGGCATATCGTAAAGCCTCGTCTCTTCGCCAGAGGCTCCCCTCGGTAGGGGAGCTGTCTGCGAAGCAGACTGAGAGGTTGAATCCCAGAGCGTCGGTTTTAGCAGAAAAACTGCTGATTCCGGTGCTTTTTTGCATCAGGAGGATAATATGAGAAGTGACAACGTGACCAAAGGCTCGGAGCGCGCGCCCAACCGAAGCCTGTTTTACGCCCTGGGCTACACCCCGGAAGAGCTGGACCGCCCCCTCATCGGTGTGGTGAGCGCCTACAGCGAGATCGTCCCCGGCCACATGAATCTGGATAAGATTGCCGACGCCGTCAAGGCAGGCGTCCAGATGGCAGGCGGCACCCCCATCCTCATCCCGGCCATCGGCGTCTGCGACGGCATCGCCATGGGCCATGTGGGCATGAAGTACAGTCTCGCCTCCCGCGAGCTCATCTGCGACAGCGTGGAGACCATGCTGATGGCTCATCAGCTGGACGGTCTGGTGCTGGTGCCGAACTGCGATAAGATCGTTCCCGGCATGGTCATGGCCGCTGTCCGCATGGATGTGCCTGCCGTGGTCTGCTCCGGCGGCCCCATGCTGGCCGGCACCTACGGCGGCGAGGAAGTCAGCCTTTCCAAGATGTTCGAGGCCGTGGGCGCCTATAAGGCCGGTATGATCACCGACGAGCAGCTGGAAGACTGCACCTGTAACTGCTGCCCCAGCTGCGGCAGCTGCTCCGGCATGTACACCGCCAACAGCATGAACTGCCTGTGCGAGGCCATCGGCATCGCACTGCCCGGCAACGGCACCATCCCCGCCGTCTACTCCAAGCGCCTGCTGCTGGCAAAGCACGCCGGTATGGCCGTCATGGATATGGTAAAGAAGGGCATCACCGCCCGCCAGATCATCAACGAGCGCTCCATCCGCAATGCGCTGACCTGCGATATGGCGCTGGGCTGCTCCACCAACACCGTTCTGCACCTGCTGGCCATCGCCTACGAGGCCGGTGTGCCGATCGACCTGAAGCTTTTCAATGAGATCAGCGCCAAGACCCCGAACCTCTGCCATCTGGCCCCCGCAGGCCCCACCCACATGCCCGACCTCTACGCCGCCGGCGGCATCCCTGCCGTGCAGGCAGAGCTGGCCAAGAAGGGTCTGCTGGACCTGGATGTCCCCACCGTCACCGGCAAGACCCTCGGCGAGAACATCAAGGGCGCTCACATCCTGAACGACAAGGCCATCCGTCCCATCGATGATCCCTATTCTCAGACCGGCGGTCTGCAGATTTTGTGGGGCAACATCGCTCCCGATGGCTGCGTCGTCAAGCGCAGCGCCGTGGCCCCCGAGATGCAGGAGCACTCCGGCCCGGCCCGCGTCTTCAACAGCGAGGAAACGGCCATCGCCGCCATCTATGCGGGCAAGATCGTCCCGGGCGACGTGGTGGTCATCCGCTACGAAGGCCCCAAGGGAGGCCCCGGTATGCGTGAGATGCTCAACCCCACCTCCGCTCTGGCCGGCATGAAGCTGGACAAGACCGTGGCCCTCATCACCGATGGCCGTTTCTCCGGCGCTTCCCGCGGCGCTGCCATTGGCCACGTCAGCCCGGAGGCCGCTTCCGGCGGCCCCATCGGCCTTGTTGAGGAAGGCGATACCATCCACATCGACATCCCCAACGCCAGCATCACGCTGGAAGTGCCCGATGAGGTGCTGGCCCAGCGCAAGGCAAAGTATGTCGCTCCCGAGCCCAACATCAAGACCGGCTGGCTGAGCCGCTACGCCCGCATGGTCACCAGCGCAAACCTCGGCGCAGTGCTGAAGTAAGGCGCATTTTCTGCAACACCAAAGCATCCCCTGCAGGGCCCGGCCGGGCAATGGCCGGAAAGGCTGCAGGGGATGCTTTTTATTCGGGCTGGGGCGCAAAAAAGCCCCGGGCCGCAGAGCTCCGGGGCAGGGGAATCAAGCCTCAAAAATAACCACGGCGAGGAGGAAAGTCTTCTCCCCAATGGTTTTGTGGGCGGCGGCGATCCTCAGGTGAGTGGCGTTTTTGGGTGCCGTATCGTAATCTCCAGAAACAACGACCCCTCCTCCCGACTGCGTAAGCAACTGAAACATCTCCACCGATACAAAGCCAGCGCAGTCTGTGACATCTGTTGCATAGAAGACGGTGCAGGAAGTGTCCTTGTTGTAGTTGCTCAGGCGCTGCTGCAGAGCCTGCGTGACGGTAGTGGTGCCGCTGATCACTGCATCTCCATCAAGCTCATCATCGTCAGTCGTACTCATCCAGTTCGTGTCAAACAGGGGGACAATATCACGGCGGAGCTCGGGAATCTGATAGCTTACCGAGATCTCATTTTTGTTTCCCTCCTGAGAGCAGGCATACTTTAGCCAATCGACCACACTTTCGGCGACTGCACGATCCGGAGACGTTGCCTTGCCGCATCCGGTGAGCATGGCCAGAGCCATGACGCCTGCAAGGATGAGCGCAAGGATCTTTTTGACGGGTTTCATATAGAAGTCCTCCTTATCCAGTGTTGAACAAAATATTTCCTCCGTCCGTAGGCGGAGGATCAAGTTATTATACCCCCCCCCCCTACTATTATTTCAAGGGCTTTTTACAAAATCGTCGTTTTGCCTAAGATAATTGGATAAAACCGGGGAATTTGACGGGGTTATACGCCGGAGGTCGGGAAAAGCACAACAAGAAGCCCCCTCCCGGAGAACACCGGGAGGGGACACAGGATGAAACAGAGGGCTCACACCGCCAGGCCCTTTATATAGATTTACGAAGCAAACTGAAACTCAAATGTATACCCATCCTCGCCGTAGTGCTCATTGCCTACCCAGAGGACAGACGGATCGGTCAAATCGTAGACCACGCTGTGGATGGTGTTGGTGTTGGAGTCGTCGTTGTTCCAGGTGCGGCGGCCCACCGAAGCCAGCAGGTCCATGGCAGCGCTCTTGTCGGCCACGACGCCGTTGGTCTGGCGCAGGGCAGCCGCAAGGTGCTCGTAGCGGTCGAGGCCCTTCATCTCGACGGTAGTGCCGTCGTAATAGCCGGGGGTCTTGATGAAGTTGGTCACCACCTGCCAGTCGGAGGAATCGGAGAGGGCGTCGGTGTCGTTCCAGAGGACCTTCAGCTGACGCTGAGAGCCGTCGGTGTCGTGGTCGGCATCAGCACCCACCCACTCGAGGATGGCGCTGCGGCCGGTGGAGTCGGCCACCATGTAGTGGAAGCAGCTGCTTGCCGAGTCGTGAAGGTCGTACTGCTCAGCCAGCGCCACGGCGTCCTCCACCGAGTCGGCGTAGTCGAGGATGAGCCGGAGCAGGGTGGTGGAGGTGAGGTCGGGCTTGTCGGTCTGGGTGTCGGTGGGGGTGCCTTTGCCCTCGCCCTGATAGGACATGAAGATGCCGCAGGCCACACCGGCGTCGTTGACGCCGTCCAGCGGCACATAGGGGGCCGCGAGGGTCAGGATCTTCTGGCCGAGGCTCTCTACGTCCTTGTCCTTGTCGAGGCCGAGGAAGCTCAGGTCGATGGTGGAGTAGGAGGCGTGACGACCCTTACCGGGGTTCGTGTAGACGATGGCGGTGTTGGTAGCCGAGAAGTCGTAGTTGCGGCCAAAGACCCGGTCGCCGCTCTGGGTATCTGCGGTAAAGGCCGAGCAGGCGATGGTGCTGGTCTTGATGTTCATGGGGATGATGCCCTTGGTGATGCTCTGGGTGATGAAGGAGATGAGCTCAGAGTCAGTGGATGCGCCGCCCTGGGCCAGGAAATCGTCGAAGTAGTAGCCGCCCGAGACGTTGAGCTGGTAGACTGCGCCGTCTCGGTGGGCTTCGTTGCGGTCGGAGAGCTTTTTGAGGGACGAGAGGGTGGCCAGCTCGTTGTGCCAGAGGGCGAACACGGCAACGGCCAGTGCGATGACCAGCGCCGCCAGCACGCAGGCGAGGCGCTTGAGGACTTTGGAGAGAGAATGATGCTTCATGGGACCTCCTGAAAAAGTCAAAAGAATATAGATAAAATACTTGAATATTCTATCACGACTTCTGTCGCGTTACAAGACTTTTGGAGATTTGGCCGGAAAATAAAAACAGGCGCTGAAGGACAGCGCCTGTTCTGAGAAAGACTTAACCAAACAGTTTTTTCGTATTGTGCATATACACCGACAGCACCAGCCCCACGCAGATATACAGCATGAGCACCGAGCTGCCGCCCGCCGAGTAGAAGGGCAGGGTGACGCCGATGACCGGCAGGAGGCGGAGGTTCATGCCGACATTGACGAATATCTGGGCCATGAACGCGCCGCCGATGCCGGCGCAGATGAAGGAGCCCAGCATATCCTCGCTGCACGCTCCGGTGGCGAAGGTCTTGATGATGATGGCCAGCAGCACGCCCAGCACCACGCAGCAGCCCACGAAGCCTGCCGCGTTGCCGATCCAGCTGAAGATGAAGTCATTGTGGGCGTTGGGGACGCTGTAGTAGCGGCCGCCGAAGAAGCCGTTGCCGAAGATGCCGCCCGAGCCGATGGCGATCTCGCCCCGCTGCTGCTGGTAGACAATGTTCTTCCAGATCGTCTCGCTGGGCGCCCAGCCCGTCTCGTTGTTGGGGTCGATGACCGCAAGGATGCGGTACCACTGGTAGCCCTTGCCGATCTTGTCGCTGAAGAAGGCGAAGGCCACTGCTGCCGCCGCTGCGAGGGCAGCGAAGGCCCCGATGATATACTTCCAGCTCAGCCCGGCGGCAAAGAGCATACAGCAGCCGATGATGCCGTAGATGATGGCCGTGCCGTCGTCACCCTGAATGTGGATGATGCCGATCGGCACGAAGAGATGGAGCAGCAGCTTGCCCAGCTCTTTCGGCTCGTTGAGGCGGCTGCGGACATTGTTCAGATGCATGGCGAAGGTAAGGATGAAGCTTATCTTTGCCAGCTCGGTAGGCTGGAAGGTGAAGCCGCCCAGCTTGTACCAGGAATAGTTGTCGGTGTCGCCCGCGTTGTAGCCGATGGTCAGCGGGCCGAGGGTCACGTTGCGGATGACCAGCGTGGGCAGCACGAGGCCCCATGTGAGCACCACATGGACGGGCCAGACATTGACGAGGCTGCGGTAGTCGATGTTGGACAGAAGGATGGCCACCAGGATGCCGATGGCCGCTGCGCCCGCCTGCACCACGGCCCGGCGGTAGTCTCCGATGCCGGTGAGCTGGCCGGTGAGCTCATCCACGGCAAAGCCGCTGCCCTGCTTCGCCGCCCACGACGACAGTGCCAGCACCGCCATCGCGCTGCTGAACAGGCAGAGCAGCAGGTACATCTTGTCTGTCCGTTTCCAATATCGCTGAATGCTTTCCAAAAAAGCACCACCTTTCTGTATCCTTGGGAAGCCGTTTTCTAAGCGCTGCACTCCGCCTGAGCGGTCTTTTTGTCCGCATACTGCGTTGCTTTCCCTTGCAATCCACCAAGGATTGCTGCGGGAAACCGCCTTGTCTGCGGGCAAAAATCCTCGCCATTCGGCGCACTCCGCTTACGAAAACAGCTTCCTCGAAACCCCGCCTCACAGCCGGGCATGATCCCCCGATATACCTTATTATACAGCAGGGGAGAGAGGCGCGCAAGATGGCCGGTTGTGACAGCTTTGCAAAATCGGCGCAGAACGCTTGACAAAGGCCGATATGCCCTCTAAAATGAAACGTACCGGGGCGGTAAATGGCCGGTCCCCGGCGTTCTTGGAGGAACAGTTTTTACATGAAGGAACAACGCCATCGAATTTTGTGCGCGGTCTGCGCACTGGCACTGGTGCTGACGGCTGTGCTGGCTCCCGCCGCATGGGCGGCAGACGGAGCGGGCGAGGTGCAGGATACGGCAAAGTCCACCCTCACCACGGAGGATGCCGCCGAGATGCAGCAGGCAGACGCCGCTGTGACGACCCTGACCGGCAGCGGCGAATACGAGCAGATGTCCCGGGAAGAACGGCTCACTGCGGCCCTTGCGGAGCTGGATGAACTGGCCCGGAAGGGGCTGGTGCGCCGGGACTCCATCCGCACCGACGAGGAGAACGGGATCGTCAGCTTTACCTACCGCTGCGGCGTGCTGGGCGGCATCCTGCTCACTCTGCCCGACGAGCTGGACAAGATGACCTTTGACGCCGGAGACAACGGCCTGCGCGCCCCGAGGGATATTGCTCAATGCACTCCCCGCACCGCCGAGATGCCCCTGACCGACGATGTCCGGCAGGCTGCGGAGGCCCGGCAGTACCGGGAGAACGCTCTGCCTGAGACGATCGGCCGTGCCGCTATTTATTATGCCTTCGATAATACGGTGAACAGCTCCCGCTTTCCGTATTATTCCTATATGCAGGGCTTCTGGGAAGGCATGGGCCTGCGCACGACGATGAACACCCGGGTGACCCTGTCGGACCTGCGCCGGATGAACAAATACGATTTGTGCATCCTGAGCGCCCACGGTGCCTACTATACTTACAGCTACGGTACGTTCCGGAAGCACACCCGGACCGAGCCCATCATCCTGCTGACAGAAGCGTCCACGCTGTATAAAGACATCATCTACGGCTTTGACCTGCTGGCTCACCGCATCATCAAGCTCAACGGCCTTTACTGTGTCACGGCGGATTTCTTCCGCAATGCGTACCGCTCGGGCCAGCTCAGCAATACCATCATCTACTCTGAGACCTGTGAGTTCCTGGGCGTCACGAACAGCGTGGATGAGTCGATGGCCGAAGCGCTGCTGGCGGGCGGCGCACGGACTGTGCTGGGCTATGTGAACAACGTCTACACGGTCTACTCCCGCAGTATGCTCTGGGATACTGTCAACCATCTTGCGATGGGACAGACCATCGGCAGGGCGCTGGCCCATGCGAAGGATACCTACGGCGAGAACGACATCATCTGGTATACGGAGCAGGGCGGACGCCGCCCCCACGCCGCCGCAGCGTGTCTGGTGCTCTACGGAGACGAGAACGCCCGGCTGAATGTGCCGGAAAACTTCTCGCTCGAGGAACGCGCGGAGGCTGCGGAAGATATGCTGGCCGATGTGCTCGAAAGCGCGGCCTGAGCGTTGCACTTTTGACAGAAATAGTTTATACTAAGGGACGGCAGAACAGGACGGCAGGACTCTGCCGTCCCTTTTTTATAGAAACGCATATGAGGTAGGATACCCATGTCTGAATTTATCACCCACTCCCGCGAGGAGACGGTGGCACTGGGGGCGCAGGTGGCGCAGCATCTTGCGCCCGGGGCGCTCATCGCCTTTACCGGCGGGCTTGGCGCGGGCAAGACGGCCTTCTGTGAGGGCATTGCCAGAGGTCTCGGCTGCACCGACCCGGTCAGCAGCCCGACCTTCGCCATCGTGAACTATTACCGCGGGCCGCGGCCCTTCGCGCACTTTGATTTATACCGCATCTCCACGGAGAACGATTTGTGCGCGGCAGGGTTCTACGACTATCTGGATGAGGGCGCTGTGGTGGCGGCAGAGTGGAGCGAGAACTTCGCCGACCTGCTGGCGCTGGAAGACCCCATCCACATCAACATCGAGCGGGTGGACGACACCACCCGCCGCATCACCATCGAGGGGGTGGAAGTATGAACATCTTAGCCGTGGATACGGCGGGCAAGACCGTGGGCGTGGCCCTTCTGCAGGATGACCGTCTGCTCTACGAGTGCTATCTCGACGCGGGCATGACCCACAGCGAGACCCTGATGCCCCTCATCGACAACTGTCTCAAGCTCTGCGGCATGGGCTGCAAGGACATCGACCTCTACGGCGTCAATGCCGGCCCCGGCAGCTTTACCGGCCTGCGCATCGGGCTGGCGGCGGTGAAGGGTCTGGCCTTCCCCCGGGAGACGCTCTGCGCCCCGGTGTCCACGCTGGAAGCGCTG
>OIFE01000674.1_pt1 | contig 23215 bp, 19 predicted proteins | sample 1581921 | NCBI WGS metagenome assembly OIFE01 (sample SAMN04414075, study PRJEB24778) | human gut metagenome | material: faecal | host: Homo sapiens | reverse complement strand
CATGGTGCGGCGGCCCGGCAGCGGCGTACCGGCGGCACGCTGCCCGGTACGTATTTCATCCGCCAGGGCGGCGTAAAGCTGCTCATACAGCGGTGCTTTTTGGCTGGGGTCCAGTTCGATCATCGTTTGCTCCTTCATCTGGCCCTATAAAAAATTCAAAAACTGGGCATTTATTTGGAACCAGAAATTTGTATAATAAAAACATACCTTCCCGGAAGGAAAATGTCAATAAGAAAATTAGAGGGAGTTAAGAATCATGTCTACCGCAACGATTTGGCTGCTGTTTTTTGTCGTAGTAGCCCTGACACTGCTGATCGCAGCGCTGACCAAAACCAAGTTCACCGTCCAGAAAATCAGCATCATCGGCATCATGGCTGCCCTGAGCTTTGTCGCCTATGAGTTTTTCCGCATCCCGAATGTGTTCGGCACCGGGTCCAGCTTCCACCTGGGCAACACTTTCACGGCGCTGACCGCCATGCTGCTGGACGGCGTTTCTGGCGGTCTGGCCGGTGCCATCGGTCTGGCGCTGGCGGATATCGTGGCCGGTGACCCTGGCTACGCCATCACCAGCTTTATCCTGAAATTTATTATCGGCCTGGTCTGCGGTGCGGTGGCCCACAAGGTCATCCACCTCAAGACCTTCCCCACTGACAACAAGGTCAAGTATGTGGCCGCCGTCACGGCATCTGCGTTCAGCGGCCTGCTGGTCAACGTGTTTACCGATCCGTTCGTCGGCTATTTCCGCAACCTGTACATCTTTGGCCAGCCTGCAGAGTTCGTCTCCGTCGTGACCAAGATCACCAGCGGCGTCACGCTGGTCAACTCGCTGCTCTCCACCGTCTGCGCAGTCATCCTGTACATCGCCCTGCGCCCCGCGCTGGAAAAGGCGCATCTGCTGCCGAAGGAGTAAATTGTAAGCCTTTCCCCTTGGGGAAAGGCCTTAATAAACAACGCCATCCTCCATTTCTGTTTACCCCCGCTTCGGCGGGGTTTTTGTTTTTGCTGGAAAATTATGTAAAAATTGCGAAAAGACTTCCTTTTACAGTGGATTTGTAGTAAAATTGGGTTATATATTCTGTAAATGTTACACGTCCCAACGCGAAAGGAATCTTTCATGGCAGGCAAAACCAAGTCAAAATCCAAAAAGCGGCCGCTGGATATGCGCAGCAAAATGTATCTGGTGCTGGCCCTGTGCAGCGTGATGCTGCTGGTCAGCATCGGCGTGGCGCTGGCGCTCATCGGCGGGCTGGACCTCGGCAAAGCGGATGGGGAAAGCACCTCCACGGTGGACAGTGCATCCATGGTGACCGAGAGCGGCTATAATAAAGAGGAAAACACCATCGACACCCAGGCGTACACCTCCACGATTTTGGAGGAAAGCGCCGACGCAGGCGAAAGCTACATAGACGAGACACTGTTTTTGGGCGACAGCAACACGGCGCGTATGTACCGTATGTTCGACTATTGCTCCTACGATAACGCCATCGGTTCTGTGGGCATGAGCGCCCGCAACCTGGCCACCTTTGCCTGCGTGCAGCTGAGCACCTCATCAAGCTATGTGACAATGTCCCAGGCGGTGGCAAAATTGCAGCCCCGCCGGGTCATTTTGACTTTTGGCACCAACGACCTGAATCCCAGCTACAGAGCAGCGGATTTCGTCAAGAATTATCAGGCGGGCATCGAGACCATTGTTGCGGCCTACCCCAGCGTGGATATCCTCGTCAACTCCATCCCGCCCATCGGGCAGCAGCACTCCAACCAGAGCCTGACCCAGACCCAGGTGGACGAGTACAACAAGGCCCTGGTGGAAATGTGCCAGGAGAAGGGCTGGAAGTTCCTGAACAGCGCCGAGGTTCTGAAGGACGCCGCCACCGGCTACGCCAAGAGCGGCTATGTGGAGACGAGCGACGGCATCCACCTGACCCGCAGCGCGATGGATGCACTGTTCAACTATATCCGCACCCACAGCTATATCACGGAGGATGACCGCCCGGCGCTGACCACCATCCCCAAGCACACAGGCGACAAGGACGCCGTCACCTACACGGTGCCGGTCGTCAGTTCCACCGCCAGCACCGAGGAACCGGTCTCCTCTGAATCTGAGTATATCGAGGACAGCAGTTCTTCCGAGGAAAACGTCAATTACGTCGAGGCCACCCCCACACCGGAGCCGGTGATTGAGGAAACGCCGACCCCCGCACCGGAGGCCACCGCCGAACCGACGGCAGAGCCCGCCGCCACGCCGGAGCCGACGGTTGTACCTACCGAAGCCCCCACCGCCACACCGGAACCGACGGCCGTGCCCGAGCCGACCGCAGAGCCGGCTGCGACCGAAGCCCCGGCATAATAAAAAGCACACCCCTGCACAGCAATGTCACTTAGTTAGCCTCCCAAAGAAATAGAACCCAGCCCGCAGAATTACACAGCAAAGATTCTGCGGGCTGGGTTTGTTTGTGGTTTCAGAAAAAATGGTATGGCAAAAAAGCGGATGGAGAAATCCGCTTAAAAGACTATTCAAAAGAGGAATTTATGCTACTCTGTAAGTGAAGCTGACCGCAGGTTTCTGCGTGAGCTTGCGAGAGTCCGTTCTTCCGGGACGAATAGGAGAAATGAACCTCATAAGCAAGGCTTTAACAGTACATGTTTTTGAAATTATCAACCGGACTAAATTGATTCCTATACCACCCCAATTAGATAGTTGGTATCATTTGTACCAGAATACACCTGAAACAATATATGCTTCTAACGGAATTTCGCAAACTAGCAATAAAAAATCACTACCCAATGTAGAACTGAGTAGTGATACTTGGCACAGACGGTGGGATTCTCCCGCGCCCTTGCAACAGTCCGCAGGACTGTTGCAGCCCGGCGGGACGCAAAGCGCCGGGCACGGGCTGTTCGAATCCCACCTTGCAGCCCTTGCAAAGTTTGCTGCAAAAATAAAAAGCAACACCCCGCAGGGTGCTGCTCTTGGCGCAGACGGTTGGATTCGAACCCACGTGACATTGCTGTCAAATTGATTTCGAGTTAATCTTGGAAAAGGCGTTATAGCTGCAATAGGGGTCAGTGCAGGCTGGTTTGTCCGCTGATTTTGGGCGATGTTTGTGGAGAAAACTTTGATAAGCCAGCGAAAAACAATGTAGGTACGAAAAGAAGCAAAATCACCCGTTTTGGGGCAAAAATGGCGACTTTTTGGGAGAAATGCAAGATAAGATGCAAGATAATCCCTGCCCAAAAAGCCGGATAATGGTGCAGGTTTGCGGACACGAATGAGAAAAAATGCAGGAAACAGAAAAATGAAGTAGTGGTTTTTCGGGGTTTCACTTTACAAACCAGGAGAACCCGAAATGAAGAAAGAAACTGTAAGCAACGACTCTTTGAAAGAAAAAATCGAAGAAATCCTAGCGCCCTATCCGGACCCGATGAGCCGCAACGATTTCCGTATCGTATGCCATATCGGAACACGAACCTCGCTTTATCTCCTGCAAAGCGGACTTGTTCCCTGCAAAAACAACGGAAAGAAAACGCGATGCTATAAAATCGCCAAGAAAGATGTTGCCGAGTATCTCTACCGCCGCGAGTCTGACCCGATGCGCTACACTCCGCCCAGCGGGTGGTATTACAACTACCCTAAGCACAAGAAACCTGCCGCATCGTTAGAGCGCAAGCTGAACTATACGGGCGAAGAACGGCTGCTGGCCAAGGAATGGTACGAGCAGCAACTGGCAAATTACCCGGATGTACTGACCGTTGTGCAAGTCTGCGAGGTGACAGGCTACCAACGCCACACCATTCTGAAATGGTGCAGCAAGGGCTTGCTGAAAACCATCTTGCAGACACCCAAGTACATGATTCCCAAAGTATGGCTGCTGGAATTTGTGACATCCGATTTTTTCAACGAAATCAGCCGAAAATGTGGAAAACACTACACCGCAATCAGAGAAATTAGCAACTTACGCAAAGCCAGATGATGCGCTTAGTCACCCTCATGGGGAGTGCCAGCGGTTTAGGACTTCTTCCACCTGCTTGATAAGCTGCTCCTTATTCGGCATATACAGGACATACCGAGAAGCAAAAATTTGATTAGACAAGCCGCCCAGCGCATACTCAGCCGCTACACTGTCCTTATCGGTGCAGAGGATGATGCCGATGGGCGGATTGTCTTCCGGGTCGTTGACCTCTGCGGCATAGTAGTTCAGATGCATATTGATCTGCCCGGCAGCTTCGGGCGTGAGTTTGGTGGTTTTCAACTCGATCAGCACATAGGCGTGCAAAATCTTGTTGTAGAACACCATGTCCACATAGTAGTGGGTGTTGTTCACAGTGACCCGCTGCTGTGTGCCGACAAACATAAAGCCCCGACCGAGTTCCAGCAGGAAATCTTCGATTTGCCGCACCAGTGCCGCTTCCAAGTCGCTTTCAAGGAACGGCTTCTCCTCCGGTAGACCTAAAAATTCAAACACATACGGGTCTTTGATGATGTCCTCCGGCTTGGCGTAGTCCACACCTTTTTCAGCCAGCGCCAAAACCTGCTCTTTGTTGGCATCACCGCGGGACAGGAGTAGACGCTCAAACAGCGAACTATCAATCTGCCGCTTCATCTCACGGACAGACCATCCGGCGTTGACTGCTTCCTTTTCATAGAAGCTGCGCTTTTCCTTATCGGAGATGGACAGCAGCTCGCAGTAGTGCGACCAATTCAATTTTCCAGACACTGTCTGGAAAATTGGATAGCTGAGATAGAACTGCCGCATCTTGTGTGTAAATATTTTAATTTGTTGACATCTCCCCGAAATCACGATATAGTAATAGTAGAAAACGACTTGGGAGAGATACTGTATGCCGAGCGATTACCAAAAGCAAATAAAAGAAATTTTTGGCACAGCTGATTTGGATGAACTGCGAGAACTTGCAAAGATGCTGAAAATCAATAATCCAAATCCGCGCAATGCGGGTCGCAAGGCGCAGCTCACCCCCGATCAGACCGTAGAGGTTTTGGAACTGCATAGAAAAGGCATCGGCAACACCGAGATTGCGAAACAGTTCGGCGTGTCGCGCCAGACCATATATAAGTATATCTATAACGCCGAGCATTTCAGCACGAACCCGGATTTCACCATGCGGATGAACTTCATGAATGGCTCACAGCTATGTACAGTCATCGACATTGATTTCAAGCACGAAGTTGTCCGCATGAAGAACTACACCGACCGAATCCCTTTGCGGGCGTTTGGCGTTGTAGAAAATCCGTCCTGGGCGGATTTCGAGGAGTTTTTGAAAGAAAGATGCCTGCCCGCCAGCCGAGCCGGTTTGAAAGGCATCCTCCGGGAGATGGATGTTCCTTTCTTTGATCCGCTGCTGATTATTGAAAAGACCAATGGGCGTATGGCTGGGGACCACCAATGGGTGCAGGTGATCCATAATGCCGCTGTGTAGGGAGAAAACTATAGAAACAATTGATTTAAGCAAATTTGAGGCACAAGAAACGCTGAACCATACACCCAAGGGAAATCAGTTAAAATGAAAATGCGGTGGATATAATGTAGCTATCGAACGTCAAAATAGTAAATAACTGTCTTGCGAACTAGAAAACGCGTTTTTGTCGGACGGAATTCAAGAATGTTCTTAAACTGGAATGGGCGGAGGAAGTGGTGGTGAGGGAGATTGTGTATGCAGAATAAACTCTAATAATACTAGAGCAGTATAAAAAGTTGATATTTTAAATTTTATTCTCGATTTTTGAAAAACATCTGCAAATATTGAAATTAAGATTTGACTTTCCGCCTAGAATAGAGTACACTGGATTCAGAAAATCATCTGGGAGGAATTGCGATGCTGCTTCAATTTTCAGTCACCAACCACCGTTCCATCAAGGATACAGCCATCATCAGCTTGAAAGCATCTACAGATAAAAGTCTGGTCGACTGCCTGATTTCACCGGACGAGAAGAAACAGCTTGTTCCAGTGCTGGCACTGTACGGTGCAAATGCAGCAGGAAAAAGCAATGTCCTCCATGCACTCCTGCTCATGCGGGAAATGGTCTGTGGCCGATATGCCAAGTTGCTGAAGGGCGAACCGCTTCCGCAGGAACCGTTTGCTTTCACAGACCAACCTACACAGCCGACCAGCTTTGAAGCTATCTATTTCTATGGCGGCATCAAGTATGCCTATGGGTTTTCGTTTGACAAGTCCAGAATCTTGACCGAATATCTCTATCACTGGCCTAATGGCCGGGAAGCACTGATTTTTTCCAGAGAAAACAATGACTATCAGTTCCGCGAGAACATTCAAGAGCAGTTCACGCTTGCTGGACGAACTGCCGAAAATCGTCTGTATCTGTCCAGCTCGAACGAGTGGAACTGTCCGCAAACCGAAAAAGCGTACCTGTGGTTCTTTGAAAAGCTGACAGGTTTCATGGGAACAGAAATGCGGCTGGATGCTGCTCTGTCTGCCATCCGGCTGGGCGGCTCCGAAAAGAGCCGTATCCTGCATGAAATGCTGTATGCCGATCTAGGCATCAAAGACATCCGCATCACTGGTTCCAAGGAAGAACCTATCATTTCTGCACTACACACTCTCGACACTGAAGATGGCACATCCAAGGGCTTCTGGCTTCCGTTGGGGCAGGAATCCGTTGGAACACAGCGATTCTTTTCTCGCATCGGTATGTGGCTCGCTGCTCTGGAATCTGGGGCTGTTCTGGTGGTAGACGAGATTGAATCCAGTATGCACCCACTCCTGACCCGGCACTTGATCGAAATGATGCAGGATGCCGCCATCAATACGAACCATACACAACTCATCTTCACGACACACGACACCGGGCTTCTCGACTTGACTTTGCTTCGGCGTGATCAGATCTGGTTTGCAGAGAAAGATGAAAAGACCATGCAGACCGATATTTACGCTCTGACCGAGTTTTCTCCCCGGAAGGGTGAGAATATCTCCAAAGGATATCTGCAAGGCCGCTACGGCGCGATTCCGTTCATTGGAGGGAATGCAGTATGGGCAGAATAAAAGAGATCAGCCGCAAGTCTGCCCACACCAGAAAGCGCAATCCGGTGGTGTATCTCATCTGCGAGGGCAGTGAAACCGAGATTCGCTATTTCAAGCGTTTCCGCAGCCGAGGATGCAATATTGACATTATCCCGATTTCTTCGCAGTATAAGTCCGCTGACAGGCTTGTACAGAAGGCCAAGGCAACGATGGGCAATAATCCGTATTACCCGGAAGATGGCGATTCCATCTGGTGCGTATTTGACCGTGACGATAATTCCAACGAGGTTCTTCTGCGCGCCAAACAGTCCGCTCAAAAGGAGGGCTATCATCTAGCCTACTCCAATCCATCTTTCGAGTTGTGGTTCCTGCTGCACTTTGTAAATCAGCAAGCAGAGGTTGAGGATTGTCAGGCGCTGATTCATTTGCTGAAGCAGTCGAACAGAATCCCCGATTATGAGAAGAACAGGGATTGCTTTGACGTTTTGAAGCCTTTGCAGGCCGTTGCAATTCAGAGAGCGAAAGCTCGTACCGAACAGGTTCGGAGCCAAGGCATTGAGCCGATTTCACGGCAGAGCAACCCTCTGACAACCGTTTGGGAACTTGTGGAGTATTTAAACTCCAAGATTTGAACTGCATCAATTTGAAAATATAGCAAAGCCCACAGGCTGGATACAAAATCCGGCCTGTGGGCTTTGCTTATTTCTTTGTTTTATATGAGCGCATTTCTTACCATTTCAATAAAGTAATTAGAAGCATCTTGTCCCAAGCACTGTTTGCACCACTCCTCGACTAATATGCCCCATACGACATCTTTGCTTTTTCGTACTCGATCACCTACATATTCTGTCCACTTATGGTGATCCGGTTCTAACATAGCATCATCTGTTTTCATTCGAAAACCCTCTCTTATTTACGCATCCATCACATGATCCGTCCACATCTCACACTGACTGATAACCGTACTGATTGCTGTATCGTAATCTTCCGGGGGATACTTATACTTTTTCAGAAGCCGCTTCACCATCTTACGCATACTGGCGCGAGCGGTTTCTTTTTTCTGCCAGTCAATCGTGCGGTTCTTCCGCAGCATATCGGTTAGCTCATGGGTCAAGGCAATTAGCTGGTCGTTCTCGTAAAAATCCTTGATATGCTCCGGCTTCGTCAGCGCATCGTAGAAAGCCAATTCTTCCTGCGTTAAGCCCAGCTTTTCACCGTTCTTGTACAGGTTGGTAATCTCCTCGGCTGTTTTTAAAAGTTCTTTAATAACTTTGTCATTGTCAATCAAACCGTTGTAGTAGGCGTTCATCAACTGCGTAATTTTCTCGGAGAATTTCTGGGATTGTACAACATTGGTTCGCTTGTACACGGACACCTGCTCGGCCATCAACTTTTTCAAGATCTCGACTGCGATATTCTTCTCTTTCATCTTCGAGATTTCTTCCAAGACGGCCGGGTCAAACAAGCTGATGTTTTCGCCGGCAGATTTGCTGTCAAACAGGCTGATAACGCCCTCGCTTTGGATACTAGCTTTCAGTAGCTCGTTAATTTGCGCATTGATTTCTTTCAGAGAAAGCGTCTTGCCACCGTTACCGCCATAGGTAACCTTTATTACCGTAGAGCGCACGGCTTCCATGTAAGCCGCTTCGTGGCGCTCCTGTTCGTTGCTCATGCTGGAGCACAGGGAGTGTGCCTGTTTTAACAGCAGCGCCTCTTTTAAGAACAAATCCTTGCGCTCCGGATGCTTTGCATCCAAAACAAAGTTCACGCCGCCCGTAACCAGCTTTGCCATCGTCAATGGTGTGCCGCCGATAAAACCGCTGAAGTCGTACCCATGCAGCAGATCCTTGCAGACCTGCAATTTTTCACGGAACTTCGGGTAAGCGACCTTGGCAATATTCATATCGCCATAGCGGGATTGATCACGCTTTGTGTACTCTTTCATGGCCGCTTTCAGCGCCGCAGCAATGCCCACATAGTCAACGATTAAACCGCCCTCTTTGTCCTTGAAAACGCGGTTTACGCGGGCAATAGCCTGCATCAGATTGTAGCCGTGCATGGGCTTGTACACATACATGGTGGCTAAGGACGGCACATCAAACCCGGTCAGCCACATATCTACCACGATGGCGATTTTCATCGGGTCGTTGTTGTCTTTGAACTTACGGGCAAGTTCTTCTTTGTGGGCTTTTGTGCCAATAACCTCTTTCCAATCCTCCGGGTCATTGTTGCCGCCCGTCATAACAACGCCAATTTTCTCTTTCCACGATGGACGCAATTCCAAAATCTTGCGGTAGATTTTCATGGCGATGGGGCGGGAATAGGCAACAATCATTGCCTTGCCTGTCAGCAGATTGGCGCGGTATTTTTCGTAATGGGCAACAATATCTTCACACAAGGACTGAATGGTAGAGTCTGCCCCCAGCACACTCTCCATCTGCCCCAGCATTTTTTTGCTTTTCTCAATGGTGTTGGTGTCTGACTGCTGCTCCAAAATATCATAAGTGGAGTCAATCAGCGCTAGCGTGTTTTGATCCAGCTTCAAGTGGACAACGCGGCTCTCATAATACACGGGACGGGTAGCGCCGTCCTCGACCGCTTGGGTCATGTCGTAAATGTCGATGTAATCGCCAAATACCTCGCGGGTGTTGCGGTCTTTAGCGGAAATCGGTGTGCCCGTAAAGCCAATAAAAGTTGCATTGGGCAGGGCGTCATGGATAACACGCGCATTGCCTACGACTGTGTGGGCTTCTTTTTCGCCTTGCGCATTTTCAGTCAAAACAATCTTTTCATCGAAGCCATATTGCCCGCGATGGGCTTCGTCGGCCATGACTACAATATTCCGGCGCTCGGACAGCGGACGCTCGCCGCGCTCAAACTTGAACATCGTGGTAAAGATAATGCCGTTGGCTTGCCTATCTTCCAGCAGTGCTTTCAGGTTTTCCTTGCTTTCGGCCTGCACAGGGGTCTGCCGCAGGAACGGCGCACACTTGCAGAATTGGGTGAACAGCTGATCGTCAAGGTCGATGCGGTCAGTCATAACAACGATGGTGGGGCTGTCCAAGGCTTCTTGAAGCAAATGGGCATAGAACACCATGGATAGCGACTTGCCGCTGCCCTGCGTATGCCAAAATACGCCACCTTTGCCGTCCGTGCGGGTGGCTACAATCGCGCGTTCAATAGCCTTGCGCACAGCGAAATACTGATGATATCCCGCCAGAATCTTTATAGGCTTTTGCGCGTCGCCGGAGAATAGAATAAAGTTTTTCAGAATATCCAGCAGCCGGGATTTCTGGAACATTCCCTCATAGAAAGTATCAAACTGGACAGCAGCGTTGTCCTCATATTGTCCATCTTTACTTTTCCACTCCATAAAGCGGTCAAGCCCGGAGGTGATCGTCCCGGCCTTGTTGGTGGAAAGGTCGCTGATTACGCAGATGGCGTTGTAGTAGAACAGGGACGGAATATCCTGCATATAGTTGCGGATCTGATTGTAAGCGTTCTCTGCGCCCACTTCGTCCTTAGAGGGGCTTTTCAATTCCATCAAAACCAGCGGCAGACCGTTGATGAACAGAATAATGTCCGGACGGCGGTTGTTGCCGCCCTCCAAAAAGGTAAACTGATTCACTACATAAAAGGAGTTGTTCTGCACATTCTGATAGTCTACCAAACGGACAATCGCGGAGCGTTCTTCGCCCTTTTCAAAAAACTTTACCGTAATACCGTTTTGCAGATAGTCCATAAAGACCATGTTTTTCTGCACAAGGCTGCCGCTGTCGAAGTTTTTAAGTTTGGAAAAGGCTTCCTCTATGGCATCCAATGGCAGGGCTTTGTTCAACCGCGCCAAGCTGTTGCGCAGTTCGTCATCTAGCAGGGGACTGGTATAGTCCCTGTCCATATCCGGGGCATAGATATGGGTGTAGCCCATATTTTCAAATAGTTCAATGATGGCGCTTTCAAAAGTCGATTCAGAAAACAACATATTCATTCCTCTTTTAAGGCATATTGTTCTGTTGGTGCTAACATCATATCTAAAATCTTTTGCGCATAAATCTTACTCTGAATTGCAGAATAACCGGATTGCAACTGCTTTGTTAGAGTGAGTCTTATTTGGCTTCGAGCTTGCTCTTTGGTTTTCCAGTCAACATGTGATGTGATTTCGCATAAGCGCACGAGCAAGCTGGTTTTATTTTCCAGTGGAATGTTTGGTGCTATTTGGTTAATAATCTTCTCAACATTTGGGATGGCATCATTATAGTCTTTTTCAACAGTTGCCGGTTGGGAAGAAAGATAAGGCTTAAACTGTGGTACAGCACCAACTAAGCTGTGTCCTCTCTTTTGTATGTAACCCATTTGATGTTCTAACTCTGGAAAAAGAGTGGCTTCGTTAATGTTAAAGAAATCAAGCTCTTCGCGTATGGAAGCCTTATATTGCTGAGGAATTAAATAGAAATCGGTATCAAATTCTGAATTTAAATCTCGATCGGCTTTTTCCAATATGCTATACTCAACCCAATTACCATTGGATATAACATTGACGGCAGTTGGCAAAATAAAGGCGCCGCTTTGCATAGTTAAGCGATCGTTACTATGTGTAGAAATGATAAAGAAACTTTTTTGTATGTACTCAATGAGAGGTTTGTACTGATCACTACTCAAAAAAGTAATATCGGCATCTGAAATAGTTTTCATGTTTTTCAAGCGGTCAAAAAAGTCTCCTAAAGTGTATCCCTCTGCAAATTCCAAAAAGGGAATCTCCATTGCAATTTTAACCCCCAACTCCGTAACAGAATGCCAGGGGGCGTAGTTAAAGTAGACCGCGCCATCTTGATCAATTTTGCTGAATTGCCCGTTTTTGCCTTCTCTATAAGATGTGGCGGGTTCTGTCGCAAAGTAGAGTGCAACTAAGGGATTTAAAGTTACATCCAGCAGGCGGGTTCCCAAGCCATAATGCTGCAACTTTGTTAATTCTTCAAATTCTGTTAAGCCCTTAAACTCAAAGGGATTCTGCCGAATGGCATTTTGAATAATGCGCCCTTCGCTTTGGAGACAGTCATCTCGGAATGCATTAGGAACGATAAGCCATGATGAGTCCTTTTGCCCGCGAAAATACCACTGATGGTCATTTAATCCAAACTTTTCTTTAGCTCTCTTTAATTTCATTATGTTAGAAATGTAGGATTCTACTGATGTTACTTTCTTTTCCATGAAATCACATCCTAAACAAAGAATAAAGACAAACGATAATTTACAGCAGCAACTTCGCACAATTTTTAAGGCGGAGTTTACGGATAGCCCCGAACTTGAAAACATAACACAGATACCGTTATCTGAATTGTGCCATGTTGTCACTAAGGGAGCGACACCTACCACGCTTGGCAAGCCTTTTGTTGAAAGTGGAATCAACTTTATAAAGGCCGAATCAATCTTAGACGATCATTCCATAGACAAAAGCAAGTTTGCTTTCATTGACGAAGAAACAAATGCGCTTCTAAAACGCTCTATAATCCATGTCGGTGATGTAGTTTTCACTATTGCTGGTACACTCGGACGCTTCGCTTTGATTGATGAAAATGTTCTTCCTGCAAACACCAATCAAGCTGTTGCAATAATTCGCGCTGATGTCGAAAAAGTTTTACCTGAATATATCTACACTTGCTTTATTGGCGAATGGCATACCGATTATTATGCGAAGCGCGTACAACAAGCTGTTCAGGCTAACCTGAGCCTCACAACAATCAAATCGCTGCCTATCCCGTTGCTCGGCGAAGCAAAAATGCGTGAATACCTGAGTCTCATACTTCCACTGATAAAGGCAATCAAGACAAATGAAGTTCAGAATGAAAAGTTAGCTGCATTTAGAGATAATTTGCTGCCGAAGCTGATGTCCGCCGAGATTGATGTTTCTGCCGTTCAGCTCTAAGCCGCTAAATTATCGTTTGTTTTTTTGTTAATCTTTATCTTTTGGTCTATCGAATCAAGAAACGAGACAATTTTATCTTGTTGTGGACGCTCAAGTAAAGGAATCTCTAAATTGCCAAAAGTTTGAGCGTTTATATTACCTCTTGTACTCCCGGTGTTAAATGAATGCACCCATTTTTTATATGACTCAGACAAGCAGAAATATTTTATATACTTAGGATTTACCTTTTTAGAATCAAGGCTGAATTTGATAAGAAATCCAGCATATACAAACTTTCCATCTGTCCCATCGTAAAAATAGCTCCTACCTGTACTGCCACCGGTTCGTGCGAATACAATGTCATTCGGATTCAAAAAATATTTGCCCGCATTTGAATCGGAAACACTTTTGAGACCGGAAAAATTCAATGTGCCATCATCAAAAATATCCGTTATCCGCAAATAGGTGGGAAGATTTTCCTGCCAGTCAACTGCTGGCGCGGCAATGCCATATGTACCTTTTCCATCGATGGTTAAATCTTTTAACTTTACTATTTTCATAAAAGCGCCATCCTATCCAATATATTTTCTATGTGCAATCTTTACATTCTGCTGTTTTACCATTGCATAGTGCATTGTAGTGTCGATTTTCTGATGTCCTAAAAGCTGCTGAACTTGTTCTATTGGCATACCCTTATCTATAGCCGAGGTTGCAAGGGTGCGCCGGAATTTGTGCGGGTGTACTTTCGTAAGGTTGAGTTGTCGGCCAAGTCCGCGCAGCATCGTTTCTACACCGCCAATTTGTAAACGGTCGTGCGGAAATTTCAGAGAAACAAACAATGCCGAATTATCATCATCACGACCGACCAAGTAGTTTTGTAAGTGTATTTTTGTGCGGGCATCGAAGTAGACCAAACGTTCTTTGTCGCCCTTACCGAAAACTACACACTCCCGTTCGGCAAAGTTTATATCATCCCGATTCAGCGTTACCAGTTCGCCAACACGCATTCCGGACGAAGCCAACAAATCAATAATAGCTAAATCCCGCAGGCTGGGGGCGTTGTCACGCATCAACTCTAAGGCTTCGTCCGTGTATGTTTCTTTAATGACTTTTGCCGTCTTTACTTTGTGAATACGGCGAACAGGGCTTTTTACAATGTAGTCCTCGTCCTCCAACCAAGAGAAGAAACTGGAAAGAATGCGGCGAATATTATCTATCGTTACGCGGCTGATTTTGTGTTCGTTTTGATATTCTGTCAGATAGGCTCGCAAATCCTCGGTTGTAATTTGCTGTGCAACCTTGCCTATGCCGGAAATCATCGCTTGGATGGTGTTTTGGTAGTATGCCAGCGTTTTCTCGGAACAGCCCTCAATGCGCTTTGCTGCAACAAACGCTGCAACAGAGTTTTCACTTATGGTTGCTGTCGAACCTTCGCTCGTGACGGAAACACCGTAAAAAGCGTGTTCCAACACAGATTGAAGCATTTTTAGTTGCGCATTATTCAAAAATGGCAGCATTTGAATTTGGATTTGATTTATAAGTTCTTCTTTCATAGCGTTCTCCTTCAATTTGTAAGAGAACGGCATACAGTGGCAGTTCTTTTGGGTGAGCTCTCGCCACTGGTAAGAGTTTAAATTATAAACGATAATTTAGCGGCTTAGAGCTGAACGGCAGAAACATCAATCTCGCCGGACATGAGCTTCGGTAATAATGCATCACGCAATGCCGAAAGTCGATAATTCTCTTGAGTCTTTTTATCTATTGTGTGGTTGATTGTTGTAAATGTGTCTATCACATCCAAAGAGTCAAGGTCTTTGGGGCCAGCAAAGGCAAAGTTTTCAAGATTCCCTTTTGTAATAAATTTGATTACTGATCCACGAGCAGCACTCGTTATATTGAACAAGTTATACTTTACTGCATAATAGAGCCAGCTTGTGAAGCGTTTGTTATAGGGAATCAAAACATATGTACGTTGATATGCATCAAATTTCCCATTGTACCATTTAACATTAAAATCTCCATTTCCCGCCACGAGGATTGCGTGTCCGTCGAATGAGTAGTCGTTTGTCCAAGAAATGCCTTGAGAACAACTAAAGAATGGGTACGCACCCTTGTCAGAAGATACATTTGCATTTTTCTTACCTGTTATAACTGGTAAAAAATCTGAAAGTTTGTATACCCTCCAATCGTTGGGAATAAGTCCGATTTCGGAATTGACAAAGTCACAGTTTGGTACTTGCTTGAAATCTATAAACCAGCTTTTAAATAAAGCACTTGCCTGCTGTTCTAAATTATCGTTTATCTGTTGATTATTACATATTTTGGCATCAATAAATTGCAATGAAGCGCCTATTTTTTGCTGGGTTTCCATGTCAAAAATGGGAACTTGATACTGCATAATAGCACTTCTATCTCCTCGCGGCATTTTTGTACCTTTGGATGTTGCCGTTGCATAGTCGAAGAAGCTATCATCGGACAAAACATAATACAGAAAATCAGTGTTACAAGTATCCTTCGCAACAAAAACAAGGATGTCATTTGAGCATCCACCATCATGAGTGGCTTTCCATATTTTTTTGAAATAGGGTCTGATATTAGATACTAAAATATCTCCTTTCTTATATGCTTGCGTTGATGATGTTGTGGGCAACGAGGCTGCTTTAGCAATACCACCCCTATTTTGTAGCATGTTTTCAGTGGAGACATATTCGTCTAATGACAGCCTTGATGTTTCAATTTTTTCCCTGCGATAAGAGCAGATAGAGCATAATTCAGACTTCATACCCAATCGCCCCCAACTTTTCTCGGATTTCATCTTCCAGACGGTGAGATTCCTTGAACAAATCCGACAATTCAGCGGTCAGCCGTCCCATCTTTTCCTCAAACGGTTCGCCATCGTCTTCTTGCTCCTCAATACCAACATAGCGTCCGGGGGTTAAGATATAATCCTGTTTAGCAATCTCGTCCGTGGTTACGGCAGCGCAATACCCCTTTACATCTTCCGGTGTGCCGTCCACAAAGGCATTGTAGGTGTCGGCAATCTTTTTGATGTCCTCATCTGTCAGTTCGCGCAGCTTGCGGCTGACCATCGTACCCATCTTGCGTGCGTCAATGAACAAGGTTTTCCCGCCTTGCTTTTTCTGATTGTTCAAGAACCAGAGCGAAACTGGAATCTGCGTTGTGTAAAACAACTGGGTGGGCATGGCAATAATGCACTCGACCAGATCCGCGTTGATAATATTTTTGCGAATCTCACCCTCGCCGCCGGATTGGGAAGAAAGAGAACCATTCGCTAACACCATACCGATCTTGCCGCCGGACGGGTTCAAGTGATAAATCATGTGCTGCAACCATGCAAAGTTAGCATTGCCAGCCGGGGGCGTACCGTATTTCCAGCGCACATCTTCCCGCAACTTATCTGCGCCCCAATCGGACAGGTTGAACGGCGGGTTAGCCATAATATAATCCGCCCGCATGGTAGGGTGCTGATCGTTTAGGAAGGTATCTGCCGCATACTTGCCCAAATCAGGCTCTATGCCGCGAATGGCAAGGTTCATCTGCGCCATTTTCCAAGTGGTCGGGTTGGAATCCTGTCCGTAAATGGAAATATCGCTGATGTTGCCGCTGTGGTTCTCGACAAACTTTGCCGACTGCACAAACATACCACCGCTGCCGCAGCAGGGGTCATACACGCGCCCCTTGAACGGCTGCAATATCTCAACCAAGGTGCGCACAACGCAGGACGGCGTGAAGAATTCGCCGCCACGCTTGCCCTCCTGCTCGGCAAACATGGACAGGCAGTATTCGTAGGTGCGACCAAGAACATCCTTTTCGCTGCTGTGATCCAGCATTTTGATATTGGTGAACAGGTCTACCACATCACCCAAGCGACGCTTGTCCAGTTCCGGACGGGCAAAGTTCTTGGGCAAAATGTCCTTTAGCCGCTTGTTCTCTTTTTCAATAGCACGCATGGCATCGTCAATTACCGTGCCAATCTCCGGGGTGTGTGCTTTTGCAGCAATTTCGCTCCAACGCGCACCAGAGGGTACAAAGAAGATGCCCTCAGAAGTGTATTCGTCAATGTCTTCCTCGAAGCCGTCACCCTCTTCGACAAGCTGATTGTACTTGTCCTCGAAACGGTCAGAGATATACTTTAGGAAAATTAAACCCAAAACAACACTTTTATATTCCGAAGCATCCAGATTGCCGCGCAAAACGCAGGCGGCATCCCAGATCTGCTTTTCAAACCCGATATTTGCAGTGTTCTTGTCAGCCATACATACAGCCCCCAAACTTTTATTCTAATTAACTACATTATACAGTTTTTGTGTCGAATGGGCAATATTAAATTGTGCAACATTTCAATGCGTAGACAAACAAAAAAGAGTCTAAAGATTCCCGCAAAATGTTGTATCTCTTCAAGCTCTATTATTAAATCAAAGTCTGCCCTTTATCTAGGCATTGCCTTATATTTCCGGCCACATAATCTTCCACTCAAAATACTCAGCCTGTGTAATCTCCCCCGCATACAACTTCTTCTGAACCGCTAGGTTTTCTAGCGTCCGTGCGGTCAGACCCGCGTGAGTGCGTAGGAGAAAATCTTGCTTTTGGCAAGAGGCCCGCCCGGAGAGTGAATCAGTTTTGATTCACTTTTCAGAAAACAGGGCATAAAAGTGAATCAGTTCTGATTCACTCTCACACCTAGCCCAAACGCGGCCTGCGTGGGGCTGAACCCCCACATCGGACACGGACGCGAGGTTACCTACAAAACCGCCGTTTGGCGCGTTTGCGGGGCTGTTGGGCGGCGTGAGCCGTACAACTTAACATTAGAGAGTAAAACTTACTACACACAAAATTACGATAATATGAGATAATAGTGTATGCCAAAACAGAAAGGATGATGTGAATGACTACAACAAGATTACCGAAAACCATTACCGCCGGTGCACTGCTTGCAACGCCGATACCGCCAGTAAAATGGATTATCCCCGGTTTGCTCCCGGCAGGGCTGGCAATCTTTGCAGGCCCCAGCAAAGCGGGCAAGAGTTGGCTGACCCTGTGGCTCTGTTTGCAGATTTCGCAGGGGAAATCTGTGTGGGGCCGTGAAATAGAACCGAGAACTGTGCTTTATTTTTCGTTGGAAGATACATTAGGTCGCCTGCAAGAGCGTCTTTACCAGCTTGTCGATGCAGAAGAAGACCCGGAACGTCTCATTTTGCAGACAGAAAGCCACGGAATTGGGCAGGGATTGGAAGAACAAATCGTCAGTTTCATCCATACTTACTCCGATATTAGCCTCATCGTCATCGACACCTTGCAAAAGGTACGAAAAACCGACCAGAATGGTAGTATGTATGCCAATGATTACAAGGATATTGGTGCATTAAAGGAACTTGCCGATAAGTACGGCATCTGCATCCTGCTGGTGCATCATTTGCGTAAGCAATCATCGTCAGACCCCTACGACCAAATTTCCGGCTCAACCGGCATTATGGGTGTGGCAGATACGACATGGCTTATGCATCGTCAGCGCATGAGTAAAACCGCGACAATTCGTGTGATTGGACGCGATATGGACGAGAAAATGCTGCATATCCGCGAAGAAAACTGCGTCTGGACGTTGGATGAGGAAGAAACCGCAGAACAGCAGGCGTTGAAAGCTATTCCTGACTACCTTTGGAAAGTTGCAGACTACATTGACTCAGTTGGAAAATGGCAGGGTACAGCTACGGAATTGCTTGTTGCAGCGAATATTTCTGATGTAAAGCCTAACCAGTTCACCCGGAAGATGGCGCATTATGCCCGCGATGTGTTCAGGCCTCGTGGTATCGAATACAAGTACACCCGCACTGAACAAAAACGCTTGTTTGAATTCTTCCATGACGATGATGACGGTGATGACGATGATATTGATATATCGGAGTTGTTCCACTGGGGTATCCCACAAACATCGTCATCATCGTCATTAAGGTCGCTTGAGGGAAGCAAGCATGGGCGAAGTGTTGCCACATGGCAACCCGCCGAAAAGCCTACGGGGACAGCCCCGAACCCCTGTGAGGCTGCTGGCGCATGAGAAAGCGCAGTGTCGGGATCAATGTCCGCGTCAGCGTCACAGAGAAACGAAAAATGACGCTGATGGCTAAACGGTGCGGGCTGTCTCTCTCGGAATACTTACGCCAACGGGCGCTGGGATATGAACCGGGTGGACACCCGCCCAAGGAGGTATTTGATGTGTTGGATAAATTGGATGAAATTGCAGAGAACTGTTCTGCACGGGAAGGGGCAGCCATCAACGCCCAGACCGACCGTATGAGGGACCTGCTCATTGGCGGTAACTAAGATTTGGACGATCAAGGACAGCCTACAGCGTGTCCTTGATTACGCAGCCAACCCAGACAAAACCGAATACGATGCCCTTGCCCAGACACTGCACTACGCAGAGAACGATGCCAAGACCAAGCTGAACGAGAGCGCCCAGCTTGTCACCGGCATCCATTGCAGGGCAGACCATGCGTGGGAGGATATGCGAGCCGTACAGGAACGCTTTGGTAAAACAGACGGCGTGGTGGCGCTCCACGCCTACCAAAGCTTCCGCGAGGGGGAAGTCACCCCAGAGCAATGCCATGAGATCGGCGTGGCGCTGGCACGCAAGGTCTGGGGCAAGCGATTTCAGGTGCTGGTCGCCACACACATGAACACGGACAATCTGCACAACCACTTCGTTATCAATTCTGTATCGTATGTGGACGGCAAGAAATACGAGCAACGCCGCAGCCAATATGCGGAATTTAGAGAAACTTCAGACAAGCTGTGCCGGGAGTACGGCTTGTCGGTAGTGGAGCAGCCCAAGGCCAAGGAACCGGCGCGGTACGCCCGGATGCGGGAAGCCATCGACCAAGCCTGTGAGGATGCCAGTACTCCAGAAGATTTTCACAGGGCGCTGTATCGTCAAGGGTACATCTTCGGTGCTGATCCCAACCGCAAGTATGCAACGATCCGGGCGCGGGATGGCGGACGTGCAGTGCGGCTTTATCGGCTGGGAGAAGAATACGATCTTGCAGCCATAGATGACAGACTGCGGGGAAACTACTTGTTGTATGGACCAAGGCTGTATGAACTGAAGCACCCGCCCCGGCAAAACACGTCGAAACGGTATCGCCCCCAAAATACCTATGCAGGAAAAGGCATCCTCCAAATTTTCCTAGAGGTATTCTTTGGGGAATCCCAGATGCACCGCTTGTATCTGTACTACTGTTATCAGCTGGGTATCCTGCCCAAGAAACAGCAACCGCGTATCAACCGCCCGGAACTGGAGCGCATCTGGAAAGATACCGAGAAAATTCTTGCAGAACACGCTTTTGTTCACGACCACAAGTTCCCGTCTTTACAGGCAATCGTGGACTACCGCAAGGGTTTGTCCCAGCGGATAGAAACCTTTGCCGCACAGCGGGCGGAAATCGTCAAGCAGATGCGCCGAAAGGACGCCCCGCCGGAACTGGCAGACCAACGCATGGCGTTGACCTGTGAGATTGCCAAACTCCGCAAAGAGGACAAGATTGCAGAGGGAGCAATCAAGCGTATTCAACGCACGCGCGAATCCAACCGTATTGACCGGGAAAACAGAATGCCGCAACATCCCAGACCACGCCGCCGCAGACGGGAACAGGAGCGCGAATGATGTCAGTTTGCACCCAATGTGCAGGACGGTTCTTGTGCAATTCTGTGAATAGCTTTCCGGCGGGATTGCTGGTATCGTTGTACCGAACCCAAAATGCAGCAACTTGAAAAAAGGAGAGATGCCTATGGTAGCAGGACGCTTACAGGAAAAAAACGGATTTTATTACATCGTGCTGAGTTACACGGACTCGGCGGGCAAACGCCGTCAGCCGTGGATCGGCACGGGGCTGCCCGTCAAGGGCAACAAGAAGCGTGCCGAAAAAATGCTGGCGGATACGCGAAAGGATTTCACGATTCCCAAGGGTCAGGTGTCCGAACTCAGCCCCGATATGGCATTCAGCGACTATATGCGGTACTGGCTGAAAATGATGCGCACAGCCGTAACGGAAACTACTTACTCGTCCTATTGCTTCAATGTGGAAAAGCACATCATTCCCTACTTTGAACCGCTGGGCGTAACGCTGGCAGGGTTACAGCCGCGCCAGATTCAGAGCTTTTATCTGCACGAAGCGGAAACGCTGAAAAACACCTCTATCCTGCGATTCCACGCCAACCTTCACAAGGCGCTGAAATACGCCGTGCGCATCGACCTGATAGCCAGCAACCCGGTGGACAAGGTGGACCGCCCCAAGCCGCAGGCGTTCATGGCAAGCTATTACAGCGCCGAGGAAATGGAAAAGCTCTTTGAAGCAGCTCAAGGGCATAAGCTGGAACTTATCATCCAGCTCGCAGCTTTTTACGGCTTGCGCCGCGCCGAGGTGATGGGCTTGCGGTGGGAGGCCATCGACTTTGAAGCCAAGACGCTGACCATTCGCCATATCGTGACCAGTACCCGCATCGACGGTAAGAAAATTCTGGTAGAAGCTGACCGAGCCAAAACAAAATCCAGTCTGCGCACCTTGCCGCTGGTAGACCCGATTGCCGAACGCTTAAAAGCCGTCAAAGAGCAGCAGGAATACAACCAGAAAATTTGCGGCAACTGCTATAATCAAGAGTACCTTGGATATGTATTCGTAGATGCAATGGGCAACCTGATCCAGCCGGATTCCGTGACGACAGGCTTTCCACAGCTGCTGAAAGAGAATGGTCTGCGCAGGATTCGCTTTCACGATTTGCGTCACTCCTGCGCCAGTCTATTGCTGAAAGAGGGCGTACCGATGAAGCAGATTCAAGAATGGCTGGGGCACAGCGATATTTCCACCACAGCCAACATTTACGCACATCTGGATTCGCAATCCAAGAACCTGAGCGCCCGGACGATGGCAAACACGCTGACATTGCCGAAAGCGCCGAGCGTAAAAGAATGGTGAGGTAAAACGGCACACCCCGGCATCTGTCCGAGTAAGGACGGATGCCGGGGTGATTTTGTTTGCTTTTAGTTTTGGGGTGTAAAATCGAATACGTTAACAAAGCTTACTTTAATACCTTGATTCTAACAATATATATGCTTCTATTCGATTTCTCGTCTTGTCTAGAACCATCATTTTGCTGTGTGGCTGTTCTTTCGGTGTGGCTTGTTATGTAGTCGACTGCTTTCAACCTATCTAGTAGTTGTTTTATGCCGTCCTTCCAAGGCACGGTCACCTGATTTCGTTGAGTTCGATTAGACAGACGATTAAAGGGAACTTTAGGAATTGAAGTACAGACTATCGTACTGAAAGAATGATAGAATGTATATAGGGAATGGAAATAAGATCATCATAACGAATCGTGAAGCATTTCGCGAAATATGTTAAATAACAGATGACATATTTATTAAAATTTGCTATACTTGCAATAGTATAATTAACTGACGAAGAATTAAATAACAGCTCTGGTAATTGATTATAGGCAGTATGAATCATAAGTATTTATGATGGAGCGAGGAGAAAAGAGATATGAAGGATTTTGAAAATGATTTGATTTATTATCCTAATCCGGACCCGATCAAGGAACCGAGATTTATTTTAAAATCTGTAGATGAATTGGAAAAATCAACAAAATACAGTGTTACCTGCAATGGAACAGAGCGTGTGGTATACCATACAGATTCGTTTGACTATGTTGTAGTAGTAGATAACGAAGCGTATGATCTGGAGATTTCAATCCATACACCATATGAAAAACTTGAAATCCGTCCGTCCAGCTTTGGCATAGTTCCTTTTGTAAAAGGAGAAACAGTCCATATCCATCTTGATGAACCGAGAAAGTTTACTGTAGAGACAGATGGTGGTCTTCATGATGCATTGTTTGTGCTTTGCTCGCACAGGATTGAGAAGCCGGCAGATACCACCATCTGCTTTGAAAAGGGCAAGGTATATAATGTAGGAGTTCTTACCTTAAAGTCCAATGATACGGTTTACATAGAGGAAGGTGCTGTTGTATCAGGGTGTGTATACGCAGACCATTGTGACAATATTTCCATTGTAGGAAACGGAATTATCAACGGAGCCTGCTGGCATCTGCCGGACAGTAATGCACACCGTTTCTTTATCTATGCCAAGTGGTGTAATAATGTACTCTTAAAAGGCTTTACTGCTGTAGACGGTCCTTCCTGGCATGTAGTTCCTGCGGCGTGTGACCATGTTGTGATTGATGATATGAATATTATGTCGAGGATTGTAACGGGAGACGGTATTGATATTACGAGCAGCCAGGACG
>OIFE01000672.1_pt1 | contig 23236 bp, 32 predicted proteins | sample 1581921 | NCBI WGS metagenome assembly OIFE01 (sample SAMN04414075, study PRJEB24778) | human gut metagenome | material: faecal | host: Homo sapiens | reverse complement strand
TCGGTCCCGTGGCACCTGTCAGCCCCTGCACGCCGCGCGGGCCTTGTATACCCTGCGGGCCGGTGGGGCCAATGTTGCCCTGTGCGCCCGCTGGCCCCTGGGGGCCTACCGGGCCTTGCGGGCCTGCGTCTCCCTTGTCGCCCTTCTGCATCGCGATTTGGGTCACACCACCAATGTCCTTGACATCTGCGCCCAAAAACTGCATCCGGCTTCGCTGCGGTACGGATTCGCCGTCGCTGTTCAGAATCAGGTGTCCGCTGCTGCCGGTTGCCTGCCAGGTTTCTCCGTCCGGGCTGGTTTCCAGTACCTTGTCTGCGTTCAGGCGCAGGTACAGCACATCTCCGCTGCCCTTTACGGCAATTTCCAGGTTCATATCGTCCAGCGCGTCAATCAGCTTGTTGATCTTCGGCGCCAGCAGCTTTTTTGCGGTTTCCTCAAATTTGGCTTTCATTGCACCGGGGCTTAACCCCGGTACATCGTCCAGCAGCTCAACCCCCACGCTTTCCAGCTCGCTGTCCGTGATTTTTTCAAATGCCATTCTTTCACCTTCTTATCGCTTGTAATAGCCGGTTTCCACATACTCAATACTGATGTTGTTCAGTCCAAACGGTTCATCTACTTCCCCGTTCTCAATGCGGAATCCCGCCTTGTCTACCTTTTTAATGCTGATCTTCTCGCCCAGGGTTTTCGGGTTGTCGTCACAGCTAAAGGTGATCTTTCCAAAATTCAGGTTTGTAAAATCAAAGTACCGGGCGCTGGTGTTATCCTCAAACAGCTGTTCCCACACACCGCTGATCCGTGCAAAGGCTTTCAGGCTCGTGGCCACAGCCGCCGCCAGCTCCACATATAACCGGCTGAAATTTTTCGAGCGGTACACGTTCTTCCCGCTTACGTCCATTGTCCGCCAGCAGGCATAGATTGCTTCCCCGTCGTCGTTGTAGCTGGTCTGGTTCGCGGCGTCGGTGTAAAACTTGCGCACCTTGCCGTCTTTGCCGCCAAACCACAGCGCCCCGTCGTTCTCCCATAGCACCCGCGCGGGGATATGCGTCAGGTAAAACCCGGCATACTGCCGCGTGGCATACGGGGCATTGCGATCCGTCTGGCTTGCCTGCAGCCCGTCCAGCACATACACCCGGTCGTTTACCGCTAGCCAGTACATATCCTTGTATACGCAGCAGTAGGCGTCCTTCAGGTTGGCTTCGTCCAGCAGCTTCCCGTTCAAAAAGAAACTCCGCAGTTGGCTGTACTTTTCGCCGGTAATGTCCTGTGCGGTAATGGCATAGACCCCCAGGTTCGTCAAAAACAGCGGTTCCGTCTGCAAATACCCAAAGGTATACGGTCCAATCGCGCCTTCGCCCTGCAAAATGTTCACAATCGGGAAGGCTGGCTGGTTGTCCGTCAGGTTGCCCTCCCGCACAATGCAGTTGCGCTCGGCGTCCTGTCCGTTCTTGTGGGCGGCAAGCCGGGCGTTTACCACGCTGTAGCCCACAATGGCGGCATCACTCTGCCCCAGCACGCTGTAGGCGGTGTCGCTCCAATAGGTCGGGTCATTCTGCCCGCTGTACCAGTCATAGTTGATAAACTCCCGGTTCCCCGCCAAAAACAGCCGGTCAGAGGCTCCCGCCACGCCAAACTGTATGCCAATGCTGCACCGGTTCACTCTGTCGGCGTACCCTTCCACCGTGCGGCTGGCAATAATTTTTATATTGTCGGTGCCGCTTACCGGCGTAGCGCCCGGGGCAGCCGTAAAAGTCACTGTGCCGCTTTCCCGGTTCACCGTAAAATCGGTGCCTTCTTTTTTCTCCGCCCAGTCGCCGCCGCTGGTCATTACCTGCACGGTCACGGCGTCTGCATCCAGCCCGCCAAAGCTCAGCTGGAACACCTTTGCGTCCTTGTGGGTGGAATCCACCAAAAAGTCTTCCTCAAACTTCGGCTGCAGCAGGTTCAGCCCTTCGTAGCTCGTACCGCCGCCGCTGGGCTGCCGGCTGATCGTCAAAATCGGCACGCGCCCCTGCGTGTCGGCACGTTCTACCGTTTCGCCGTCGTACACCAGCAGCGCTTTGCCGTCTGCAATCACCAGCTTTTTATCAAACTCCCAGCTCTTGCTGCGTGCATCTGCCGCCTCGGTGTAAACTACCTCGCAGCCGTCAGGGGTCACCTTGTACAGCTTCGTCCCTGCATGGATCAGTGCAGCCGCACCGTTCAGTTTGTGGAAGCCGTTGATCTGCCCTTCCAGTGTGTACACCGTGTGGTATCCCATCCGCTTGCGCACCTTGCCCGGCACATCGCGGATCATATTCCGCGCGTCGGGGCTGCGCTGCGCATCCACATTTGTCGGCTGGTTCGTCAGGTCGCAGCCGTAAAAATCATTGATACGCACCACGCTCAGGCTCGGCGCGCTGGCGGTGGGCATGCTTGTTGGTTTGTATGCCATAGCTTCCTCACATCCAATCCGGCAGGTCGCTGTTCGCGGTGGCGGTAAACTCGGGTCCGGTGCTGTCCGCGGCTAAGTTTGCCAGCTTGCCCTGGTACTGGGCAAAAAAGCTCTGGAAAAACCGCTGGTCGTACTCCATGCTGTTGCATTGGGCGGCAATGTAGTACGCCATTGCCAGCACCGCCTTTTCCGGCAATTCCAGTTCATAGTCCGCCTCCGTTGTGCTCGTAATGCTCTCCGGGATTTTCTCATACCAAATCAGTGCCGGGTATGCATCTGCCTGTAGCTGTGCCCCGTCCTGCGTCTGGACCACCCGGTACTCCACGCTTTCCCCAAACGGTCCGGTCGTCACGCTTGTCACCCTGCGGCAGTCCTCCGGCAGCAGGGTGTCCCCCTCCACCGGCAGCACTACGCGGACGGGGCAATACAGGCTCACTTCCCGCTGTGCTGTGTCCGCAAAGACCGGGATCTTCGCCGTAAGGTCGTTCTTGGGGTTCGCTTCGTCCAGCAGCTTCAGCACCAGTGCTTTCAGCTGCCCGTAAGTCACTCTCTTTTCGTACATTGCATTTTCCTTCAAACAAAAATGCCCCCGGCAGTATCCGCCGGGGGTGCCCAGGTTAAACCGGCAGCTCGAACGCCTGTACCGTGGTCGTGGCGGCACCCTTCAGGTGCACATAGCCTTTGTGCTCGCCGCTCACCAGCTTGTACTTTCCGCTTTCCAGCGTCAGCACACAGGGCTTGTTGGCAGTCAGCGCCACCGCCAGATCAGCAACACCCTGCAGGCCGTTGCCCATCTCCACCGTCACGGTGTCGCTCGCCGTGCCCTGCAAAAGCAGTACGATATTATCGTCCTTGCCGGTGTACTCAATGTAGATGCCGTCGGTGCCGTCCAAGGCGGTCGCGGTCTTCAGCACCAGCGCTGCATCCTGCTCCATCTTATCAGGGGTAAGTTTTACAATAGCCATCTTTCAAGCCCTCCGCTCAGCCGTTCTTCACGTTCAGGATCATCAGCTCTTTCGGCCGCACGATCTTGGTACCGTACAGCACAAAGCCCTTCACCGCGTCGGAGAAACGCTTCTCCGGGCGGTACGGCTCGGTGTGGGTCAGCGGGTTGGCAAATGCCACGGCACGCTCGGTGCGCACCATGATGTTGGAACCGCTCGCCGTGCTGTACACGTTGTTCGACATCTTGATCAGGATGTTGTTGTACCGCCCCACCTTGCCGTTCTTCAGCAGGTCGCTGTTGTCGGTGTCCAGCTTGGCGTAGGCCGTGCGCAGGTGGGTCAAAAACCACGGCGGCACCGTCGCCACGATCTTCTCGTCGGCGGGCACGTCGTTCTCCTGCAGCATCTGCAAAGCAAGATCCAGCGTGCTCAGCACATTGTCGGCCGTTACAGCCTTGTAGTCGCTGTACACCTTCTTGGCGTCCTTCGTACCGGCCAGCGCGGCGATGTCCTTGTCCATCTCACCGGCCAGCCCCTGGGTGGCCTCGGCGTTCAGCGCGTCCATCAGGCCGCCCACCGCCTGCCGCTTGTCGATGTCGTCCACCAGGAAGTTGAAGTACGCCACGTTGTTGATCTGCATCTCCACGCTCGTATCTTCCACGGTCTCGGCATCGGGCAGGATGATACTGCCGCCCTTCTGCTTCGTGATGGTCGGCTTGCCCACACCCAGGATCTTCACGGTGTCGCCCATCTGCTTCACGTCGCCCTCATACTGGCGGTTGCAGTCCTCGGCAAACACCAGCTTGCGCTCCAACTCACGTTCAATCGCCTTTGCCCAGATCTTGGGCACAAAGTTTGCATAACTCAAAATGCTCACATTCCTTTCTGTTGGCGGTCCGCATTACCAGCGCATCATGCTCTTGCGGATCGCATCATAGTTCTTGTCGATCTCCGCATCGCTCATGGCGTCCACCTGCTCCTTGGTAAAGTAGGCGGGCTTCTTGCCGCCATCGCTGCCCAGGCCGCCGGTGCTCGGCGGCTTGGGGCTCGTGCGGTTCTTGCGTGCGCGGATCGCTTCGTAGGCGGACACGGCATCTACCTGCCCGCTGGCCATCATGGCCATAAACTCATCGCCAAGGTCACGAATATCCTTGGCCTTTTCGTCGGGGTACAGCTGCTTGATCGCGGCAAGGTCTTCGGCAAACACAGCTTCGTACTGCTGCTGCCGGGCAATTTCTGCCTGCGCCATCGCCTGGCGGTACTCCGGGTCGGTCTCTTTGATCGTCTCCCGCATGCCGTCCATCAGCTTCTGCGCGGCTGCCGGTTCCACACCGGCCTCCTGCGCCTTGGCTGCCAGTACCGTGCGCTGGCGGAACCTCTGCCACGCCTCGATACTCTCAAACGGCTTGCCGGTCTCAGGGTCATTGAGCCCGGCCGTCATCTCGCGGAACATTCTCTGCTGCCGGGCGGCTTCCGCCATGCGGCGGCGCTGTGCATTCTCGGCATTCTCCTGCGTTTTCCAGTCGTCGTGTTCCTCACCGGACTCAGAGCCTGCAGGGGTATCTGCAGGTTCTGCATCAGCTGCGGGCGTACCGGCGGCACCAGGCTCTTTAGTCGGTTCGTTCTCCACCGCACCCGCCGGGCTTACAGCGGTTTCCTGTTCCTGCATTTCGGTCGTTTCGTTAAAAAGCATAGGATCCTCCATTTTTCCCCGTTGGCCGGGTATCGGTTTTTTCGCGTCCGTCGCGTAATAGGGCTGCTGTTCCGGGTTTTTGCCCGTCCCGCCGGGTATATGGTAATGCGGTTTCCCGCCTTACGTCAGTTCCACCCGCTGCACGGCCTGCACCTTGTCGTATTCCGGGCACTGCTTGGCCCGGCAGCGGTATTCCAGCTCGCGGTACACCTTCGTCGGCGTATCGGGGCTGTTGTCTCCCTCGGTCACGATCTTCCCGTTCGTGATCCGCATCTCACATTTGCATACTTTGCATTGCATTCTGTGTACCTCCCACAGCCGCCTGCGGCACAGCCTGTGCGGTCTGTGCCTGCTGCTTTCTCGCTTCCAAAATCTTGCGGAACTTGGCGGCAGGCACCGGGCTGTTGGCGTCCAGCGCCTCCACGTATTCCTCAAAGGTGATATGCCCCGCTGCCAAAGCGTTATCCAGGCTCGTCTGCTGGCTCAGGATGCTGTACGGGTCCGCCGGGCTTACATCGATCTTGATCTGCATATCCAGCGCCGCCAGCGCCTGCGGCGTGATCACCGCCTTCAGCATGCCGGTATCACCGTCCGCATCGCGGTAGGCAAATTCCATGCCGTCAGTGCTGTAAGCGCACCATAGCTTGTACCAGATTCGCGCCAGCTGCTCAACAAATCCTTTGTAGGCGGCCGCCTGGTCGTTCAAAACCATGGCGCTCTGGTCGCGCGCGGCCTTGATCGCTTCGCCGCTCGTCTTAGTCACGTCGATCTGGCCGGTCGCCGAATCTCCGGCACCTTCCAGCTCGCGTGTCTGCTGGATCAGCTCTGCCTGCAAGGCAGCGCCCTCGCCGCTGGTGGTCCTCGGTTCCAGATACTGGATCACGCTGCTGATGGGCGAGTTGGCAAGGTTTCTTGCCCTCACCGTAGCACCCACCTTCTGCAATGCCGCAGGGTTCACAATCTTTTCCGCGTCGTACACGGCCGTCGGGTAGCCGTACCGCTTTACGATCAGGCTGCGCCGGGCCAGTGTTTTGTTGATCTCGATCTGGTTCGGGATCAGCGCCTCGCACTCCGAAATGCCGCGGGCGCTGTTCGGGCTGTCCTCCCAGCGCATCTGCGCCACCGGGTATACGTCCAGCCCCGGCACGTCTTTGGGTTCCTGCCAGATCACCTGCTCGGTGCTGCGGCTGAACCGCAGCATTCTCGCGCCGGGCTGGGCCGGATCGTCTACCAGCTCAAAGTAGACAAGGCTCGTACACTTGCCGTCCCCGGTTCGGACTTCCTCCGCCTCGCTGCTGTTCAGCTTTGTGTCGGTTTTGGTATCGGATACGATCTTATCAATCTCTTCCTCCGCCACGCCGTTCTGCCGCGCCCATTTGCGGATTTGGCTCACGGGGCGGCGCTCCGCCAGTATGATCCACGGCTGCGCCTGGATGTCCTGCTCCTGCTCGTCGCCCAGATATACGCTGGATCGGTCTACAACCCGCACTTCGGTGCGCGGGGTGCGGTCGCTCACTACGGCCTCACTGTCAGGCCGGGCATCGTAGCAGTACAGGTAGCTGTCACCGGTGATGGCTGCCGCCTTGATGATCTGCCACTTCAGCACGTCCATCCGCGTCTGTTCCCACACCTGCACACCGAACTGGTTCAGTTCGTCGCAGATGCCCAGCAATACGGGATTGTCCGTCATGGCGCTGAATACGATCGTCGTATCGTTCGTGGCCACGGTGCCCACCTTGTATTTCAGAATCGGCTTGATGATGTTCTCCATCGGCAGTTCCTGCCCGCCCTGGCTCATGCCGTACCACTGGTCACCGTTGTAAAAATGCCAGCAGCGCTCGTCGCGCCGGTACATGTTCTTCACACGGTGGTGCTCCACACCGGCCAGATACTTCCGCCAGATGTCGGTGATCTGCTTTTCATCTGCTGCCGCGTTCGTATTCATCGCTTCCACCCGTCAAAAATCTCGATCTCTTTCAGCCGCTCGTTCAGCTTTTGGTCCTCTTCTCCCGGTTCGTCCGTTCCCGGCTCGTCCTCCTCGTTCGGAAACACAAGGTCCTCCGGCGGCATGGTTTCCCGGAACACAACATTCTCCGGCCGGGGCACCGGCGGGGCAATCTGCGCCGAAGAACTGCGCCCCAGCATCTTCCCGTCCCGTACCCCCAGCCGCCACGCGCCCCACAGCAGGGCGGCAAAAACGGCAATCTCAAACATCTCATACCACATACACGTCATCTCCCATTCCCAGGGTCGCGTCTGCACTTGACTGCAAACCGTGCCCGTAAAACACTTCAATGCCGACCTTCGGCGCCTGCGGCGGCTTATCCGCCGGGGCGCTCCGGTATACGCAGAACCCGCGCAGCGCGTCCGGCGCGTGGGTCAGCTCGTGCGGCTCGTTCGCTACGTCCTCCGGTCGTTTCTCATCAAACTGCACTGTCGGCAGTGTGCGGATCAGGTTCCGGCAGGTTTCAAAAATGCGCAGCCGCGGTACCACCTGTCCCTGCTCGTCTACCGTGTCGGCCAGATACTCGCGCACGGCCCGCCACCCGGCAATGCGGTCATTGCCGGTGCGGGTCAGTGGTATGCCGTACTCGGCAAAGATCTCGGCGGTGCTCCTGCCGCTGTCCCGGTTGCGGTTCCACAGGTCAGGCGGTGCCAGCCAGGTGTCAATGTGCTCTCCCGCCGGGGTGCAGTCCAAAATGCGCTTGGCAGCCGCGCTCACAATGTGCCCGCGCCCACCTTCGCCTTTGCCGTTGTCCCGCCCTTCGTACACTTCCCGGTACACATAGGCAAGCCCTTGCTCGTCCACGGCGATCCATAACACCGCCAACATGTCCATGCCGTAGTCCAGCGTCACATACCGCCGCCAGCTGCCTGGCAGCGCAAAGGGGCGTACCACGTGCCTTTCTCGGCGGAACTCCGCAAAATACTGCCCATCAAACAGGTCCCACTCTCCGTCCAGCCAACCCCGCCGCAGCTTCTCCGGCAGGTTCTCCAGGCTTTTCAGATAGCCGGGATCTTTTTGCATCAGCACTTCGTTGTCGTACACTTTCGCCGGGATAAACACATAATCCTCGGGGTTCTCGGTCGGCTTGTACTCCCGGTCGATGAACAGCCGCTTTACCCAGTTGTGCCCCACCCCGCCGGGGTTGCAGGTCAGGTAGATCCGCTTCGGAAATCCGTTCACGCCGCGCACACAGGCCGTCAGTGTGATAAACCACTCTTCCGGCCACTGGGTTGCCTCGTCAATGAAGATCACATCGTACTCGGCGCCCTGGTAGCGGTTCAGGTCCGCGGCGTTGTCGCAGTAGCCCAGCATCACCAGGCTGCCGTTGCCAAACACAAATTCCTTGTCGGTCTCCCGGTATTGCGCCATGCCTGCCCGCATGACATCGGCAAGGTCCTTCTTCAGCGGCTTCACAAAGGTTTCGGTCAATTCCGGGTAGGTTCTGCGCAAAATCAGGATTCGTATGCCGTTGTACCGGCAGGCCAGCAAGGTGGCTTTGCCGCGTAATGCCCAGCTTTTGCCGCCGCCGCGGGCCCCGCCGTAGGCAATGTACTTGGCGCGGGCTTTAAAAAACAGCACCTGCTTGGGGTTCGGCTTTCCCAGCCGGTAGGTTACCATGCCATGTCCTCCGCATCGTCGGTCCCGGTACCGCCGATCTCAATGCGCAGGGTGTTGTCCGGTGCCCCGTCATCTCCCAGCATCTGCGCGGCCCGGTCGGTCACGCTTACCAGGGTGCGGGTAAAGTTCGCGGCGCCAAAATCGCTGATCGGCCGGTGCCGGTCCATCAGCTGGGCCAGCAGTTCCCGCTCGCCCGGCTTCTCCGGCTCGATCTCACGTACCGGCCCCATCGCCGTGCAATCCGGATCTTCCGGGCCGTTGTAGCTTACCAGTCCGTCCAGCTCGTCCAACCGCTGCTTGCAGTAGGCGTAAATCTCGGCGTCGTTCATCGTGCTTTCCAGCCGCCGCCGTATGTACTCCACACTGCAGTTCGCGGCAGCACTCGCCTTGCGTGCCAGTGCCCGCAGTTCATTTTCCCGCGCCTGTTCAAACAGGCTTTTGCGCTCGCCGGGCTTCTTTTTCTCGGCTTGCCGCAGCCAGCTGCGCAGCGTGCTTTCCGGCACGTTGTACCGCCGGGCAACGTCGGATAGGTTGTTGTGGGTCAGCAAATCGCACATAGCGGCACAGCGCACGTCCTCCGGCCATTTCTTGCCTCGCCGGGTCCCCTTTACCGTGTTGTCATGGTATTTCACGCTGTTTTTCGCTCCTTTCGTTCTGCCTCCTTGACCGTATCGTACCGGATTTTTCTGCAAAAATCTATAAAGCCAGAATTCACGGAATTATGAACAAACTGTAAATTTTTCATCCTGCAAAATTTCCCCTCTAAGGTACCTGCACGCACGGGGTATTTGGTATCCGTATCGCATTTATTTCTATCTGATGGCGAACTTTCGCAATAAAAAAATGCCCTCCCCGCAAAATCAGGGAGGGTACACGCCCAAAAGCCCACCCGCACAAAAGCGGGCAGGCAGCTCGGCTTATAGTTTCAGCAGTGCCACGGCTTTCCCGTAGCTCAGAGGCGGCAGGCCCTGGGCGGCCCGCTCCTGGTTCAACAGTTCGATCTTGTGCACCGTGCGGCTCACTTCGTCATTGCCGCACTTCTCCCGTTTGCGCGGCACGGTCAGGTCTGTCTCGCAGCGCAGCTTTACGACCTTTGACGCTGTCTTTGCCGCAGGTGCAGGTTTCGGCGTTTCCCTCTTCGGGTGCTTTTCCCGGTATTTCCGCATCTGCGCGGTGGCCCGTTCCCGCCGTACCACAGCAAAGCAGTCCGGGCAGTAGGGGTTCGGTCGTCCGCCATGGTAGGTGTATAGCTCCCCGCACCGTTCACAGCGGCATTCATCGCCTTTTTTCATCGTTTCCTCCTTGTATGGGCAAGCCCGTACCTGCGCACGTCCCGCCGTATCTTGTCGCCGCGCTCGGCACACGCTGCAAAGCTTGCGCGCTCTGCCTGCTGTGCGGCTAAGTATTCGTCCCGCTCTTTGCGGTACGCTTTGTATGCCGGGCAGCTGCCATGGCAGGTGGCTGTCCGGTTCGGGCAATCCTTCCGGCACGGGTTGGGCTTTCTTTCCATGGGCTTTTATCCCTCCATAGCCGAAGGCGCACATAGTACGCGCCCTCGATGTCATTGAACTCCACGGCTGCCTCACTCACCTTCCAAGTGGGGTATTTCTTGGCCCAGAATCCCCGGTCGTAGGCGTCGCCGTTCGTGCACCATTTCAAAATCTGCCGCTTTGTGTACCGGTTGTCGTTCATGCGCACTTCCGGCATCTTCAGTCCTAAGCTCTGATGCCACTTTTTGCGGTGCTTGGGCGCTTTCAGCATGTACATGGCACGGTCCACCAGACTGCCGCAGATCGGCTGGGCCCGGCGCGTGTTCACGCGGCCCAGGCTTTGCCGCTTCTTTCCACGCCCGGCACTCCACAAATCTTCCACTTCCTCCCGGGTAAGCCCCTGGGCCAGCAGAATGATGTGGTGGTGCAGCCGGTGATCCTCGTCCTCGGTACCCTCGGCACCGCCCTCGGTCACGGCCACATATTTCGGCTTCGGCAGCTTCTTCCGGGCGCACAGGTAGCTGATCCGCCGCAGGTAGTTTACCAGGTTGCGGTCCGCCTCGGCAAAATCAGCCGGTTCTTCCCCGCCTGCGTAGGTCGGGTCCACCAGCAAAACATCTGGCTGCACGAAGTTGGCATTCACCAGCTGTACAAAATGCCGCTCGGCAGCTTTCCGGTTCGCCCGCTGCTGCTTCTCGTTGGTCTCCCCCTCACCTCTGCACCCGTGGGTGTCTGCCCGCACCGGGATCAGGTCAACCTCAGCATATACAGGGCTGCAAATAATTTTCTTTTCCCGGTACCCTCTGTGCATTTCCTCGTCCCTTTCGTCGAGATGTTATTACCCCATACAAGACCGCCAAGCAGGTACCCACCTGCCTGCGTCTTGTGCTATATAATAAGGTGGGCACACAGCCTTCCTCAGTCATTCCCCAGCGTTTGTGCCAGCGCTGTCAGCGCCCGCCCCAGCGCGGCGCGGAACTTCCCGGCTTTCTCGCTGTCGCCGTTTTCCGCCAATTCTTTGCAGATGGCATCTATGCCGTAGGCGTTATCCTGCAGCTGCCCAAACAAAAGCCCAAACTTTACGGTGCTTTCGTCACTGCTCACCTGCAGTTGCTTTGCCAGCTGCGCAGCGCGTTCCTCAGCGGCTTCCCGGGCAGCTTTTTCGGCGTTCAGCCGGGCTTCGTTTTCCATGCGTACCTCGGCGCGGGCTTTTTCGGCGGCTTCGGCAGCCCCCTGCGCCCGGGCTTTTTCCAGTGCCTTCTTGTGCTGTGCGGCTTCGGCCTGCAACTTTTCTGTGGCTGCCAGCGCCGCGTCGCGCTCTTTGCGGTCCTGTTCGGCGGCAGCTTCTGCCTCTTTCTGCCGCTGCAGGGCGGCTTCCAGCTCCCGGCGCACCGTTTCCTGCGCGTCCCGCCGGGCGGTTTGCCGGTCATCCTCGGCATTTGCCTGCAAAAGGCTCAGCTGCTGTGCATACCCGGTGTTTTTCTCCTGCAATTCCCGGATCTGCCGCTTCAGCTCTGTCACCGTGGTCCCGGCAAGGTCCGTTTCGGCGGTGATCTGCTTTTGCTCCCCCGCTGTCAGGCTTGCCAGCAACGCCAATTTCGTTACCCCGGCAGCCGCGTTCTGTTCAATCAGCTGTGCCGGCAGCTTTTCGGCAATGGATATGTAGTTGTATGCCTGCCGCTGCCGCATGCCCATCGTTGCCTGGGTGTAGGCTTCCAAGCTCTCAAACCCCAGCGCCTTGTAGCCGCCGGTGTCCCGCATCCGCTTGATCTTGCGCGCCATATCCAACAGCCCAGCCGCTGCAGTCTGCGCCGCCGCAATGATCTCATAGTGCAGCCCCAGCGCCGCCGTCTCTTCCGCCGTCACCGCCGTGCCCACAAACATCATCTGCTCGGTATCGTATCTCATTTCTCGGCTTCCTCCTTTTGGAAGTTTTTACCGATGTAAACCGCTTCCAGGTCTTTTCGGCTCAAATCCCACTGCTGGCGTCCCAAAATGTCCTCAATTTGCAGTTCACTTTGATTTTTGCCGCCCAAGGCAATTTTCACCATGATTCCGGTATCAAAGAAAAGCGGTTCCCGACCGTCTTTGTAGTAGACTTCAAAGCACATGTCATCACCGCCCCGCTTCTTTGCCTGCTGCATCAGGGCATCTTCTTTCTCGCGGAAACGTATATACGCCACGGCATCAATGTTGTATAGATCTGCCGCCGAATTTTCCTCGGCACACACCTCAACAACGCGGTTCTCGGCATCCCAGCTGACATCCGCCATCCCTTGGTATACAAACTCTTCTCCCGTTTTCAGCAATACCACAGTTTCTTTCACTTTTCGTCACTCCATTCCCAGTTGTCAATCTTTTCGACATTCAATATCTGCAAGACCAAGTAATTCTTTTCTGGGTCTGCCCCCCACTCTTTCGCACCGCCCTTTCCGTAGCGGCAATGAACCCACAGCAGTGCGGTCGGGCTGTCCGCCCTATAACCGGCTCTGATTTTTATCGGGAAGATTTGGTATACCTGCCCATGGCAGCCATGGTAATTCCTTGCGGCTCCCCTCAGGCGTTTTTCCCAATATTCGGTGGGTTCCCGGTATTCCTCCCGCTTTTGGCATTTGCAGATCATATCAAACCACTTGCGCTTGATGGGTAAAGTCAGCATTGTGGTTCCTCCCTTCACGCCGCGTGCGCATCCGCCGGGGTCTTGTGCTTTTTCTCCGGCGGCAGCACCCACTTATCCAGCACTTCTTTTTCCCACGCTTCCACAAACGCCGTCACTTCCGGCGGGATGTGCAGCATCCGCCCGTTCAAATGCTCGTTGTGGTATCCGTGGTTCTGTATGATCTTTTTGGTGCGCACATCCACATTCAGGGTAAACCAACTGCGTTCCGGGCGTCTTGTGTGCCGGATAAACAGGATGATCCGTCCCTCGGCGTGGTTCCCGGCGTACCCGCCCACACAGTGGTGCAGCGTTTCGCCCTCGTCCACCAGCTCGCTGGGCGTCTCTGCCACCCGGATGCAAATTTTCCCTTGCACCCAGTTCAGCCCCCGGCACCGCTCGGTCATCGCGCGGAACGCCTTGCCGTAGGTCGTCTCGCTGTGTATGTATTTCTGCGCCGCCATCACGCGGTCGTGGGCGCTGCGCGGGTCACTTGGGTAGCGCACCGCTTCATCTTGCATACGGCAGCCCATGTAGGCTGCCATTTTCCAGTAATCCTGCAAGTACGTCACCGCAATGTCGTGCTTGCGGCAATACCGCAGCACTCGCAGCGGCTTTGCATCCAGCTCCACCGCCCGCGCCAGTTCTTGTGTCCCGTATAGTTCCAGGGCATTGCAGTACGCAGCAAAAGGCATCCGCCCTTCGGCTTTGCGCCATAGCTTCAGTTCCTGCAAACTCCACCGCTTTTGCATCACAACGCGCAGCTTATCTTTGGTCAGCCGCAGCATCTGGGCAGGCTTCGCCTTTTTCCAGTCCACAAAATCCAGCTTCGGTGCGTTGTAGGTTAAAGCGGTATAGTAATAGCCGGTTCTCTCGGCTTCAGCTTCAAAGCCTGCGCTCAGCAACCCGCCGGCACCTGCGGCAACCAGGTTTTCGGCATTTGGGTGCTTCCAGTACAGCCGGATGTAACTGATCGGGCAAAATTCCTGCCCGACTGAGTCCCGGTATTCCCACAGCCGGCTGTTTGCAAGGCTTGTTCCGGCAAGGTCCGGCAGCACACGGTCGTACAGCTTCCGCACAGCCCCACATCGGTCCACCAGCCGCTTGGTCTGCTCCCAGCCTTCCAGCCGGTATAAATGCCCGCCCATGCCGCGCCGGTACAAATTGCACCGCACAACCTTTCGCTTCTCGGTGTCCGCCAGGTAGCAGCATACAGGTTCGTTGCTGTGTATTTCCCGGTCCAGGTACACCCGTCGTGTGCAGTACCACTCGGTAAACGCCAAAATGCCGTTTTGCAGCTGCGGCACCACCACCCAGGCTTCCTGCCCGCGTCCCCAGCGCATGCCGCTCACGTGTTCAACATCAGCAGCCGCACCGCATAGGGGGCACACCAGCTTCTGCCCGTCCCGGCGATCCTGCTTTTTCCCGTCGCGCCATAGCCGTATGCCGCTGCGGTTTGCTCTGTCCGGCTTGCTCGGCAGGTAATCCGCCAGCATCTGTTCGCCGCAGGCACTGCACCGCACAAGGGCACAGTGCCCGGTACTGCTTCTGAAATCCCGGTAGGGTTCTATCTCATCCTCGTACCCTTCCGCCTCGCTGCGGTTCAGGCACTTGTACATCAGGTATTCGCGCTGTACTTCCCCCTGCATGGCGGCGTCCCACAGGTCCGCCGGCGCTTCGCTGTCCAGCAGCGCCCGGTATCTCGCTTCCGGTTTCATTTATGAACACCTCACAGCATATCCAAAATGTTAATGCGCCCCGCCAGGGCGGGCTGCGCCTGGGTGGGTGCCGTATCAGGGCTTTCCTCCGGCAGCCCACAAGCCTTGCGCAAAAGGCTGGGTACCATCCGCGCCGGGCAGCAGCCGCTGTGTGTCCGGGCATACGCCCGTATTTCCTTTTCGCAATTCTGCAAAACCTCACCGGCAGCAAGGTCCTCACAAAGCAGTGCCGCTTCCGTCTCACTCAGGCTGCCCGCCAGCTCCTTCAGGTCCTCGGCAACAAAATAGTGCTTGTCGTCCGGCTTGTACGCCTTCTGTGCTTCGACAATGGCGTCAATCGCCTTTTCCCGCATCGTCATTCGGCTTATCTCCCTTCGTGGTAATTTTCAGGTATAACGTCGGCTCTTCGTCTGCCTGCAGCGCTTGCAGCTCCCGCAGGGCATTTTCCCTGCCCACATCCACCCCGCTCAGGTAGATGGCAGCCCCGGCTATCCCAAGCACGATCGCTACAACCAGCCCTAAAACAATCGTCATTCCGCAATTCTCCCCTGCTTTCGGTACTCTTCCGTCATGCGCCGCAGCACCGCCGGGTGCAGCATGGCTACTTCAAACCGCGTCCGCGCTTCGTCGCCGGGCGGGGCGCTCTCGCCGGTCTTGGCTAGCCAGTCTAAGTAATATTGCCGCAAAACTGGGTGGCTTATGTTCATCAGGTAGTACGGTGTGTGCCGCGAGTCGTGCTCTGCCTGCCGCCTGCGGTCGGCAAGCACCTCCCGCGCCACCGCTGTGATCATCTCTTCCCGCGTCACTTTTTTCCCCTCCGTCCGCGTTTTACCCTGTGGGTTGGTCTTGCTGTCTCTCTGCCATTTCGCCTTTCCACCCTGTAGGGGCGGAGCTCTGCTCCGCCCGTTGATTGGTCTTTCCGCTCCCGGTCCTTCAGCAACACCCCGGCTGCCCAGTTCCCTGCCAGCACCGCGCCCGCCAGCCACCACACGGCAACCCCGTTGCCCTCGGCTAAAGCCGGCAGCGCCATCAGCACCACCAAAACGCAGCAGGTCAACACTGCCTTGGCAGCGGCACGCAGCGCCGCTTGTTTGTACTTTTTCATGGCTGCTCCCTTCCGGCACGCTGCCGCGCCGCTTCCTCGGCGGCTTTCCCCAACAATTCCTTAAAACTGCTAAAGGTAATCGGTCGCCCGCCGTCCCCGCGGTGCGCTTCTTCCAGTGCGTCCAGCGCCTCCCGGTACAGGCTGATCTTCTGCCCCAGTGTCACACCAAACCGTGCACTGTCCGCCATCATCATTAGGGCAAGCTTTTCTCGGTACAGTGCGGTATGCAGGGCGCTGCGCTTTTCCCGCGGTACATCCGCCGGGCTGTCATACTCCGGGCAGTACCGCCGCAGGGTGATCTTTTCCCCGGCCGCCCGGCTGATCTGCGCCAGCAAATCGTCCATTTCCCGGCTGTACAGCACATCGTCTTCCATTTCATGGTAGGTGATCACGTGGCATCCTCTCTTTCTTTCCGCTTGCGCTTCTTTTCTGCCCGGCGCTCGGCCAGCCACTGCTGGTACGCTTCCTCCACGCCCGGCTGTCGGTAAAAATCAGCCATCAGATCCGCCAGCATCGCAGCATTCAGGCCGGGCAGTATGACTTCTTCTTTCTTTGTCGCCATCTCCCGGCCCTCCTTCCAACCCGGCTGCTTCTCTGCATTCAACTGCAAAACCTTTTGTCAAAATCCCCTGTGCGTGGTACAATCAAAACAGAAAGGGGGTGATAATTTGAAACTCTATCATTTTGACCGTGCTGGCACGCTGGATGTCAGCAAAGACATTCAGCTCACACCACTGGCACAGTGCAATCCGATAATTAGGGACTCGGATCTGGCTAAACTTTTCCCAAACGGCTTTTCCAGGCAGGGGCTGAACTATTTGGACCCCAAGGCTGACATAAAGCGTGATATTGATCAATTTGGATATATATCGCCGGTAGCAGCTCAAAAAGCTCTGGAACAGTCCTCAAACAAAATGCTTGAGCTTGATTACGAGCTGATCCGCCGGGCAGTGTTTCCACAGTGCCAATCACGATACACAGCGTTGTTTGCTGTAAACAGTCCTGATGACTTTTCCCTTTGGTCAGAACTGCAAAAGACCTCCCCAGATGCCAAAATTGTAGAAATTACCGTACAGGATGACTTACCGCGATACGATTCGCGCCAACTTCGCGGTGGTATCGGTCTTTATCGGTACCAAGATGAGGGTGGTCCTGGTTTTTATGTGGGCTATCTGCCAACTGGCGTTTACGACCAGGCTGTAAAATATTGGAGCGGAACTGCTAGTGATTCTCCGCGGTGGGAGTATCTGGTTCCGTTGCCAATACCCGCGGCAAATCTTCGGGTCTTAAAAAGCTAAAATCCGGTCCCGGCATCTCATCGACCGTAAGGATGTGCGTTTTCTCTGGTGCTTTCTCACGGCACCAAATCGGTTTCCATTGCCGCTCTTGTAGTGCAAGTACAAGCGCGGCAATTTCTTTTGCCTCTCCGTGGATTTCAATCTTCATTCCGCTCACCTCCCGGTTGCTTGCCAATAGAATTTTTGTGCTTTTCATTGCTTTTTGTGTTACTCTGCTTTAAAATGAAAATATCCGTAAATCAGGGGGATAACCACTTGACAACAATTTTCTGGGCAATCCTTGCAGCCTGTTTCGCCGACATTTTTCTTGCAATAGTTACGGTAAAGACATATCGCCTTATTCGTGACTATAACCTCGACCACGGTCACAGTGTAGTAGGCTCAACCCTTTCTGGCATCCTGTTGGCACTGTTCGTAGTCATTTTTGCCGTTGTTTTCAGCTTCCGCGCCGGTCGTAAAATAATGGAAATGGCTGGTGTAGATGTTGCCCAAGTGCAATCCTACGTCACATCATCTCTGGTTGCTTCTCCGACATCATCGTCGCCCACACCACAGGCAAAATCTGACAACTTATTCAGCGTAAAGGTAGAACACTCCTATCTCGGTGCGCCTGTGTCAGATACCGACTATCATTTCACAGATTCAGTCAATGGTACGCCTGTTGGAGCAGCAGCTAAAAATCTCTCTTTCCCTGATGGTGCTGTACTGCTCCTTCAAAGTTCAGCAATTACAAACAATTCAGAAAGTGGGCTTTTTTCACAGAAGAAGGTGACAGCCGATTATGCAGCTTTTCAGTTCGACGTGCCTCTTTGTGATGAGAATGGTGCAGTCGTTTGGAATACAACATTCTATTTTCAAAAGGTTGGGGCACCAACGCCTGATCCGGCATCTGTGAATTATGCGGTAGAGGTCACCCAGCCGGAAAAAGCAAATGCCACTCCTGCACCATCACAAACAGATTCCGCTACACCACAACCCAGTCAGCCAAGTTCACAAAGCCCGAACAATACAAAAGATTCTTCATTATGGGGCGTAGACTCCACAACATCCGAAATCACAGGTCCTCTCTCAAAAACGGCATACTGGGTTCCCAATGGCAAATCGTATCACTTTCGGCTGTCTTGCCCCTCGCTCTCTCGCTCGGATGTTGTCTATAGTGGCACTTTGCAAGATGCACTAGATGCAGGCAAAACCGATCCATGTAATAACTGTGCATATTAAGAAAAGGAAATTGAAAAATGGCAAAAACGATTTTTGCACTTTTAGGGGTTGGAACATTCGGTACATTTGTTGCCTATTGGTTCCTTATGGTAATTCGCCTTATGGTCGACGATTTTGTTACCAAGAAGAAATACCGTAACACAGGAAGTTGGTTTGGGCTGCTTCTTGCCCTGCTTCCCGTAGTTACTTATGAGTTGGGATACCTGTATGGCATGAAGGAACTCCTTTTGGAACTATTCGGAAAATAATCTCACAAAAACGACTTCCTTTTATTTCATCATGTCCCATCCTCCGCTTTGGCTGGGGGATAAAATGCAAAAATGTCATTTATGACACTTTTACATCCGAAAAAAAGATTGCCAGCAGTTCCTCGTTCGTTAGTTCCAGCAAATCAGCAATCTTTTCGATTTCTTCACGAGTGAATTGCGTTTTTCCATTGATTTTTCGGGACATTGCAGTAAGACTAATACCGACTTCTGCAGCCATTTGTTGAATGGTTTTCCCTTGCTCCTTGATTTTACCAATCAGTTTATTTCGGTTCATTGTAGTCCTCCTTTTTGAAAGTGTCATATATGACAATCTCAATATAGCACAGCATAATCAAGCTGTCAACACTTTATGACACATTTTTCTGCCTTTTTGCTATTTCGTATTGCATTTATGACATATTTATTATATACTGACATAGAGGTGATAAAATTGGAACTTTGCGATGTTATAAGAATCCGCCGTTCTGAGCTTGGCTTAACTCTTGCACAGGTTGCAGAGGCGTGCGGTGTTGGCAGCAGTATTGTTGCAAAATGGGAACGCGGAGAAGTAACCAACCTCCGTCGTGACAGTATAAAAGCTCTTGCAGATGTACTTCAGGTTTCTCCGCTGGTTCTCCTTGATCGGGAAGAGTTACCAACAAAACCTGCGCCATTTGAACTCTCCAAAACTGAAACCTATCTTCTAGACAAATTCCGCTCACTGGACTCCCGTGGGCAGTCCGCTGTCCTCAATACCTTAGAGCACGAGTACCAGGCTATGCACGGGGATGGGTCAGCTGATCCTGTTCCCAACAATGCATAAATAACAATTCTAATAAAATAAAAAACGCCCCGCGGCGGCAACCGCAAGGCGTTTCCTAGATCAAGTCTGTTCCAGAGATGGTGAAACAAAACCAGACCCAACAACTGTTATTGTACCATCTCCGGGGCAGGCTTGCAAGCCTATACCCATTTTTCGGAGGTGGATTTTTTATGCCTAAATATAACCCGGAAGAATTGCTTCCCGCCGTCGCCTACTACCGCTACTCCCCAGGCGGCGGTCAGACCGAGCAAAGCATCGAGGGGCAGCGCCGGGATTGTATGGCATACGCCAAATCCCACGGGTATGTCATTGTCAAAGAGTACATAGACCGTCACCTTACCGGCCGCAATGATAAGCGCCCGGCCTTCCAGCTGATGATGAAAGATGCCGAGCTGCATCGGTTCGATACCCTCATCGCCTGGAAAAACGACCGCATCTCCCGTAACCGCCGGGATGCACTGAACTATAAAGATCAGCTGCGCAAGTGCGGCGTGCAGATCTGCTATGCAGAGATGGATATTCCCCATGGACCTGAGGGCATCCTCATGGAATCCCTGATGGACGGTCTTGCCGAATACTATTCTGCGGAACTTGCCCAGAAGATCCGCCGCGGCATGACCGAAAGTGCCCACAAATGCCGTGCCCTTGGCAGCATTCCGCCCTTTGGTCTGCGCGTCAATAAAGAGCATCGCTACGAGCCGGACCCCACCACCGCACCCTATGTGCGCTGGATCTTCCAGCAGTACGCCCAAGGTGTCCAAATTACAGAGATATGCTATGCGCTGAACGCCAAGGGGGTGCGTACCTCCCGCGGCAATGAATTTAATAAGAATAGTCTGCGTACCGTGCTTAGCAATGAAAAATACATTGGCGTATATGAGGCAAAGGGCATCCGTACAGAAAACGCTATTACACCAATCGTCTCACAGGAACTTTTTGATATGGTACAGCATCGCATCCCCCAAAACGCCCACTATGGTCGCAAGCTGAACGGTCCCAGACAATTTCCGCTATCCGGTATCGCCTATTGTGCAATCTGTGGTGCACCGTTGATCGGTGATTCCGGCACTGGCAAAAATGGAAAACTGCATACCTATTATGCTTGTACGGCTCACAAGCATAAGCACGGATGTACCAAAAAGAATATCCGCCAGGCAAAGCTGGAAGAGATGGTCTACGATGCAACCGCCAACATGGTGCTGTGCTCGTCTATAACCAGGGCAATCGCCAAGCAGGTAGAAGCATCCGCGGCGGCAGATACTTCCCACGCGGAGGAAATGCAGGCAGTGCAGGCACACTTGAAAGACATAGAAAAGCGAATCAACAACATTCTGGCAGCCATGGAGGAAGGCAGTTTTTCCAAAGCTGTCTCTTCTCGCCTTACAACACTGGAAACAGAACAATCACGCCTAGAAAAACAGCTGAAAAACCTGCGCCGTGTAAAGCCAAACATCACAGCAAGCCGTGTTGAGTACATGCTCAGCACAATGTGCAGAAACCCCGCAGAACAGCAGCCCGATCATCTCAAACGCCTGCTGCAGGTTTTTGTAGAACGTATAGATTTATCTGATGAAACCATGTCAATCACCTACGCCCTAACAAAAAAATCCGCCGTGCCTACTAGCACAGCGGATAATCCAACAGTCAAAACTCTGCATTATATCGACATAAAACAGTGTTCGACTATTGCGTGTTCTGGTGGAGCTGACGGGAGTCGAACCCGTGTCCGAAAAGAAATCGGTTAGAGTATCTCCGGGCGCAGTGTGCTTATTGAATTTCCCTTGGTGCGGGCGAACACACACGCACTACACCGCGGTAGCTTCATAAATTCATGCCGGACCGCAAAGCTTAAGCCCGTTCACGTTCAGTACCTAATCGACGCCCTGACCCCGCGCGGTACTAACGCGGGCAGAACGGTAGAGCCTAATTAGGCAGCTACGGCAACAGGATAATTGTTGTCAGTTAATTTAAGTTGGCGCTTTTATCGTGGGTCACCGCCACGGCCCGCTGCTCACGCCTCTCTCTCCCCGTCGAAACCATTACAGCCCCGCATATTCGGCAGGTGTGAGCCTGCCGGGAAAGATAAGGAAAAACAACTTATCGCTGCGTTTTCAGTGCGCGGTCAATGTCGCGCTTGGCATCGCGTGCCGCAGCAGTTGCACGCTTGTCATAGAGCTTTTTGCCTTTACAAAGACCCAATTCCAGCTTGACGCGCCCTTTTTTGAAATAGAGCGAAAGAGGAACCAGCGTATACCCTTGCAGCTTGATCTGCTGGCCTAGGCGGCGAATCTCCGCTTTGTGCGCCAGCAGCCGCCGCGGGCGGCGCGGGTCTTTGTTGAAGATGTTGCCCTGCTCATAGGGGCTGATGTGGATACCTTTTGCTATCAACTCGCCGTCATCGATATCCGCCCAGGAATCCTTGAGGTTTACCCCACCGGCGCGCAGGCTTTTGACCTCGGTGCCGACCAGCTCAATGCCGGTTTCCAGCGCTTCGACCACAAAGTATTCGTGGCGCACCTCACGGTTGACGGCAATCATTTTCTTTCCGCTTTTGTCCTCGGCCATGGGCACACCTCCTTCGCGGTGATAGGATATTTATTGTAACGCGGCTGCGGCGAAAAGTCAAGGGCTTTTCGTCACATCTCGCCGCGACCGGCCATAGCGCGGTACAGCGTCGTCTCATCGGCATATTCCAAACTGGAACCCACCGGCAGACCATAGGCCAAGCGGGTCGTCTTGATGCCCAGCGGCTTGATGAGTTTGGCGATATACATAGCGGTTGCCTCGCCCTCCACCGTGGGACTGGTAGCCATGATGACCTCCTTGACGGTGTCGTTCAGGCGGGCCAGCAGTTCCTTGACGCAGAGCTGGTCTGCACCGATACCGTCCATCGGCGAGATCAGGCCGTGCAGCACATGGTACAGGCCGTTATATTCGTGGGTGCGTTCGATGGATTTGATATCCCGCGGGCTTTCCACAACGCAGATGACGCTGCGGTCCCGCTTTTGGGAGGCGCAAATTTTACAGACCTCACCGGCAGTATAGTCCTGGCAGATGCGGCAGCGGTGCAGGTCTTTCTTTGCGTGCTCAATGGCTTTGGCAAGCTCCATTGCCTGCTCCGGCGGCATGGACATGACCTGGTAAGCCATGCGCACGGCGCTTTTTCGGCCAACGCCGGGAAAACGGGCAAACTGATCCACCAGGTTTTCCAGCGGCTCAACATTTTGCGGCATAGTGTGCCTCTCAGCCCAGACCGGGGATGTTCAGCCCGCCGGTCATCTTGGACATTTCTTCCTCGGAGTCCTTATCCACGGCAGCAGTGGCGCTGTTGATGGCGGCGGCGATCAGATCCTCAAGCATTTCGATATCGTCGGGGTCAACGGCCTCAGGCTTGATCTTGACAGCGGTAATTTCGTGCTTGCCATTCATGGTGACAGTGACCATCTCACCGCTGGCAGTGCCGGTGTATTCCTTGGCTTCCAGTTCTTCCTGCTTAGCGCGGATGCTGTCCTGCATCTTCTGCACCTGGCGCATCATGGCGTTGGGGTCGGGACGGCCGTAGCCTTTGGGCATTCTTGCTTTCATGGGTGATATCCTCCAAAAATAATTATTTATCAACGATTTTCAAATCGACGCCCAATTCCTGCATGTTGTGCAGGGTCTCGTCAATGCTGACAGCCGGGGCATCGCTGGCGGTTTCCTTCGGCTCCTCATAGGGGCCGATGCTGTATTTGATCCGCGAGACGCGGTAGATGGCTTCTTTCAGCCGCTTGCTGACTTCACGATTGTTGCGGATGTAATCGCGGAAGGCGTCGCTGCATTCAAACAAAACGCGTTTGCCGTCGCAGTAGGCCCTGGTGCCGCGCAAAAACGAGATGAGCATGGCGTCATTTTCTTCCAGATCCGACAGGACGGCGGGCCAGAAACCGAACGGTTCCAGCGGGCCGGCCTGCCGGGGCGGTTCCGATTTGCGGGGTGCTG
>OIFE01000664.1_pt1 | contig 23633 bp, 20 predicted proteins | sample 1581921 | NCBI WGS metagenome assembly OIFE01 (sample SAMN04414075, study PRJEB24778) | human gut metagenome | material: faecal | host: Homo sapiens | reverse complement strand
ACTATGTCCCGCTTTTCTTCTAAGGTGTGTTTCATTATTGCACTGTTTTTATTGGGTTTTTTGTCCAACTTTTTGGGGGCACTTCAAGAGGGGCCGGGGTGTGTGACGCCTGTACATAGCCACCTAAAATCAAAAACAACCTCTCAAAGCTGACAGATACAACCTCGCCAAATGGTAGCAAAATCATCTCATCCCAAACCGTGCATCTTATCCCAACACACTTTCCGAGAAGAAAGATTATTGTTTCTAAAAATAACCCGGTTATGTTTTCTTCCAAGAATATTTTCCCACTTTCATTCGTCAAACAGCCTGTTATCACCCTCATAAAAACCAAAAACAATATCAAAACAAACCCTTTCAAATTTTTATAGCAGCCAATGAAACTATAAATAAAAAATCTGCGTACATTTGTACATATTAACGATATTCGAATCCTTTACACATGATATTTTCTGAAGAAAATTATGAAACTCACCGCAGGGGACGTATCGAAGTCATTTGCGGCTCTATGTTTTCGGGAAAAACCGAAGAGCTCATCCGTCGGTTGAAACGAGCCAAAATAGCTCGTCAACAGGTAGAAATTTTCAAACCCGCTATCGATGTAAGATACTCAGAAGAAGACATTGTCTCCCATGATAGTAATTCCATAGCTTCCACTCCGGTAGACAGCTCCGGTAGCATTCTTCTATTATCAAGCGGAGTAGATGTCGTAGGTATAGACGAAGCTCAATTTTTCGACGACGGCATAATAGATATTTGTAACCAATTAGCCGACCAGGGTACACGAGTTATCGTAGCAGGATTAGATATGGACTTTAAAAAAGAACCGTTCGGACCTATGCCAAAGCTGCTTTCCATTGCCGATGAGGTAACCAAGGTACATGCCATTTGTGTAGAATGCGGACATCTGGCCAACTATTCTCACCGCCTGGTCGACAATGACAAACGGGTATTATTAGGTGAAAAAGGAGAATATCAACCACTGTGCCGCAGTTGTTATAATAAAAAGCACGAAGCCCATAAATCATAAAAAGACCGCCACGTATGTACATTTCTCGACGACCTTATACTTTCGACCGCGTTATACGCATACTCTTTACTATAGCTATCGTTGTAGGGATATTTTATCTTATCGATTTACTGAAAGGAGCTCTATTGCCATTTCTTGTTGCTTGGCTTCTCGCTTATCTCATCCATCCTTTAGTCGACTTTTTCAAAAAGAAATGCCACATACATAACAATTTTTTAGCCATCGTAACGGCCCTTATTTCCATTATTTTATTTTTCTCTTTACTGGGTTGGATATTCATCCCTTCGATTCTCGATGAAATAGACAAAATAAAAATAATGATACAAGATTATTCAGACAACGAATACAACATTCCTTTCCTGCCTGAAAGCTGGAAACTTTTTATACAGGAGAATATCGATTTTGAACGTATTGCCGGAATGATGAATAAAGAAGACTGGTCAAATTTGGTAAAAAAAGCCTTGTCTGAAACTTGGATTATCATCTCTGGGTCAGTAAGTCAAATAATTACGATTGTAAGCTGGTTTATCGTTCTTATATACCTTATTTTTATTTTACTTGACTACGATAAAATCATTTGCGGATTCCGAAACATGATTCCCCGCCAATATCGTCGTCCGGTATTATCTATCCTCAGCGACGTGCAAGTAAGTATGAACCGCTATTTCAGAGGTCAGGCATTGGTCGCCTTCATCGTAGGAATACTGTTCAGTATCGGCTTCCTAATCGTAGGGATGCCATTAGCTATCGTCCTCGGATTATTTATCGGACTATTGAATATGGTCCCTTATTTGCAAATCATAGGATTCATTCCCACAATACTTCTCTGTCTGTTAAAATCTGCCGAAACAAATGAAAACTTCTGGGTACTGTTCGCTGCCTGCTTGGTTGTATTCATCGTAGTACAACTTATCCAGGATCTTTTTCTGGTTCCTCGTATTATGGGTCACGTTACAGGGCTTAATCCGGCAATTATTCTACTCTCACTCTCTATATGGGGAAGCCTATTAGGCATCATAGGCATGATTATAGCCCTGCCTTTAACAACTCTCTTGCTGGCCTATTACCAAAAATATATTTTACATACAGAACCGGATGAAAAAAAGAAATCGCAACTGCCAAGTAGGAACAAACGCGAAAAGAAAATACCCGAAAAATAATATCCTGTTCAAATTTTGCTCATACCAACTTCGAGAATTTCCTTTTATCGGAAAATTCAAACTGGCTCTACATACATCCATTTATCTGTCCTGATTACGACTGAAAAGTAACAAGACATAAGACATCATTTCTCCCAACAAATCTTTGCTGACAACTCCATTCACCCGATAATCGATTCTATCTATATTACGAATTACCTCTCGTAACAGAGCCTCATCAGAGAATATTACATTATCGAAATATGACAACGATTCCTTTAAATTGGCAAAAAAACATTTCATATTCTCTATCGTCTCCAAAAGAGAATCCGTCAATGAAATACTCTTATCAGCCTGAATATAATATGACCATCGCGACTGCTCATACATCATATAAAAAGTAAAAATGTCAAACTGTTCGGCTGTTGTCTTATAAAACAAATCCTGAGGAGGATTTCCACCCCGGACAATACCTACCGGCGAATTAAACACCTGATAAAAATAACGGAGTATCAGTAATACAATGATGAAATACGGATAGTCCGCATCCCCGCCTCTTCTTTTATTCACCCGGTTAACGACCCGGCTCAATACCTTATACGAATATTTATCTGTTATCTTCATATCTGTATAACAAACAAGTAGAAAAAAAGATAACAGTAAATTTCATAAAAGAATAAAAATCCGATAAGGAAATATCCCCTACCTAAGAGAAGCCTCTCTCTCGAATTTATAACTCGATAAAAATGAATTATATCAATCTATAACGATTACAAATATGTCCTATAAATTTATGTTACTCCGATACCATAGCATCAAGAGCCTTGCACAACTGGTCAGGGCACGACGTTTGCTTATTGCCGCAACGTATCCCGCTCAAACGATGCTTCACTTCTTCCACCGGCATACCCTCTACCAACCGGCAAATACCTTGAAGATTACCGCTACACCCGCCTCGAAAACAAACATTCTTTACAACTCCGTCACACACCTCGACTTCAATCTGAGTACTGCATGTACCCTTTGTCTTATATATAGATTTCATAATATAATCAATTCGATAATTTATCAATATAAAGTATTCCCGATAAATGATCTATCTCATGCTGGAAAATCACAGCAGTAAATCCGCTTACTGTATCTTGCTTTTCTTGCAGAGTGCTCTCATCGACATATCTTACCACAATATCTGTAGAACGGGCGACCATTCCCATACGGTCAGGTATAGAAAGACAGCCTTCTTTCCCTACTTTTTTTCGTTCCGACATGTAAACCAAACGAGGATTAATATAAAATTCGAAAGGTTCCCCAGGTTTATCAAAACGCTGTACAGCAATCAGACAACGGCTTATCCCCACCTGTGGTGCTGCAATCCCCACCCCCGGTTGCACCGTATCATTAACGGTATATAACATTCTTTTTTTCAACGTTTCGAAACAAGACGAGCGTATTTCTTTCTCCGATAGAAGTTTTGCTTTCCGACGTAGAAATAAAGAATCTTCATAGTTGGTTGTCAACCAGACTCGCATAATACTGTCTTTATCGGTTCCAATAATCATCTTCTCTTCCTTACTGAAAGAAGACTCATGCCTTTGGGCTGCACACAAAAAAATAAAAATAAATACAGCAAATAATATATAATGTAATGTTCTCATATATTTAATTCTCCGCTATCCCTTTTATACATCAAGCAAGTATATAGCAAATAAAAAACAACTTCAATTATCAGAGAATTCTACTCTCCCGATTTTGTCAGTATCAATTATCGGTCAACTATATACCCAATTACTCCCAAAAATCCTCTTTTAGCAGGAGGCAATCGACCCACCGAGAGCAGATGATTGAGAATACTGACAATTATAATCAATATCCTCTATTCAGACAAGCTTTCAACCTCAAATTTTTTGCGGTGCTTGACGATAGTCTTCATATGGGTTTGTGCCCATTCGGTAAGCTGGATAATAAACGGAACCAAAGACTGTCCAATATCGGTCAATCGGTATTCCACTTTGGGTGGTACGACCGGATAAACCTTGCGAGAAACCAATCCGTCAGCTTCCAATGTTCTTAGCGTAGCCGATAATACACGTGACGAAACATCAGGTATCAACTTGCACAACTCATTGAAACGCACTATCTCCTGTTCGCTCAAAACCAGAACGACCAACAATGCCCACTTGTTGCCGAAACGTGCAACGACATTCCTTATAGGGCAAATCTCGATAATTGAATTTTTCTCTTCTTTCTTCAACATATTCTGCAATTTTTATATATCGGCAATATCATCTATATTGCATAAATAGTTACTTACTTTTATTTGCAAAGTTAGCAAATTTGGATTCAGACAAAAACAATTCCCTTTGCCAACCCAACTTTTTCCGCTCAACCAATAGTTGTTTCTTTGCAAAATCGAAAAAAGGTTAGTATTAATTACAACCATAGCTCACTGATAAACAAAACTTAGTAGTTCGATTTTTCACTATAAAGCAGAAATTTATTCGTGACAAAGACAAAAAAACTTATCCAAAATTTGATGAATAAGCACTAACTTAGTACCATAAAACTAAAAGTTCAATTCTACTATTTTATTATAAAATATGAATGTTGAAGAATTCAGAGAATACTGCCTTTCATTTAAGGGCGTACATGAAAAAATGCCTTTCCCGAATGTTACCGACCCTTACAGCCGTGACGTACTTTGTTTTTACATCGGAGATAAATGGTTCTGTTTTGTAAATATCGAGGTTTTTGATTTTTGTTGTATCAAATGCCAACCCGATAAAATAGGAGAATTACAAACCGATTATATAGGTATAAAGCCAGGATGGCATATGAATAAGAAACACTGGATCAGTGTATACTTCAATCAAGATGTACCCGACAAAAAAATTAAGGAACTTGTAGAAAACTCCTATAATATTGTAATCAAAAGTCTCACACAAAAAGACCGGGAAACCTTATTGTAAATATTTTTCAAGAAACAATCATTTACAATCATTTTCGATAAATTTCTGCATCTGTTCTATCTCTTTTTTCTGATCAGATACAATACTTTGAGCAAAAGTAACAAGCTGTGATTGAGGCTCAAGTTTTAGAAATGCCATTGCCATATCTACTGCAGCTTGGTGGTGTGGTAACATGACCATAGCAAAGGAACAATCGACATTCTTTCCTTTCAATTCCATATCTGTTGGCGTCTGATGCATCATATCCATCATTATCTTAGTCATAGCATCAACATATTTTATCGGCACAGTCTCTCCTTCTTTATACGGATAGTTTTTCAACATCGTCTCCATCTCGGCAATTTCCTGTTGCTGAGCTGTCACTATCTTTCGAGCAAGCCGTATCATCTCCGGACTCTTACCATATTTGATTTCATACTCAGCCATTTCTACTGCTCCCTGGTGATGCGGAATCATCTGTCGTAAAAAATCACCGGCAACAGATGCATCCAAAGAGACCGAGTCCATCTCTGTCATCATAGAATCCATCATCTTTAGTAACATACTTTTTCTTTCGGCACGATGTTCCGTATGCTGCTCACCATTGGCAGCCAATAAAGTTATACACAAAAATACCGACAAAAGACACAAACTGGCAATCATTGAAAACCGGTTCAGATTTATAGATTTTTTACCCATACTATTAATTTTTTATTGGTTATATAACAAAAATACCGGTAATACGGTTCTTCAAAACTCATACAATAAAATACATCCCATCACGTTTCGAATGAAGATAAAACACTGAATCAATAGACCTGTTATTACGAACCGAAAAATTTAACTCACAAACCTCTGATTTATTTTCAAACGATAAAAACATTACGATTATCTTTACAAACCTGTTCACAAAGCTTTACAAACAAATATTTGATGAATTCTTATAACATTATGAATAATATTTCAAGTCCGTTCCATGTTTTTTTGATTGCTTTGCAGAAAACATTTATGCTTTGAAAACAACTGGAAATAAATTTGATTTTATAGGACTCATTTATATTGTCCTCATCTCCGTCATGATACTATTTTTTTTGACGGTCGTCTTTTAATATCTAAACTATGCAATAAATTTTAAATGGATTTTATATGAAAAAACCAAATCTCTTACCACCACCCTTTCATTACTTTTTGAAAACAGCATATATATGCTTTTTTCTTTCTGTATTGAATATCCCGTTATTGGCTCAATCCGAGGGGATAAAAATATCCGGTACCGTTACCGACACCCAAAAAGAACCGCTTATTGGTGTCAGTATTCTACTGAAAGGTACAAACAAAGGTACACTTACCGATATCAATGGCAAATATACCATCACTGTCCCCGACCAACATGCCGTTTTACAATTTTTCTACACCGGATTTAACCGGGAGGAAATCACCGTAAATAAAAAGACCACTATAAACCTAATCATGACCGAAGCAATAAAAGAGCTGGACGAAGTAGTCGTAGTAGGTTATGGTGCTATGAAAAAACGAGACGTAACCGGAGCTATCGCTTCCATATCGTCCGAAACAATAGAACAACGAAACGCAATTTCTATTGCAGATGCATTGCAGGGACAGACTGCCGGAGTACAAATCACTACCGGGTCAGGGGCCCCGGGAGAAGCGGCAGATATCCGTATCCGGGGTACATCCACATTCGAAGGAGGGGCAAAACCTTTATACATTGTAGATGGCGTTCCTTTTGAATCTATCGAAGACATAAATCCTGCCGATATAGAATCCATCGAAGTACTGAAAGACGCAGCATCTGCTGCCATATACGGTTCCCGTTCAGCCAACGGTGTTATCTTGATTACGACAAAACAAGGAGAAAAGACCCGCCCGAGACTCGATATCCGATACCTCAAAAGTTTCAGTACACTCAGTCGTAAAATGCCTAAAGCCAATGGTGACGAACGCCGTTACTATGACCGGGTACGACGCGAACTGACTGGTGGAGTCAATGGGTACGACATCAAAGACTCTTTGGCTTTTTTCAATAATCAAGACATAGACTTGCAAGACCTGCTTTTCCGTACAGCCTCACGCGACCAAGTCGATTTGAGTGCCAGTGGAGCATCTGATGCCTTCAAATACTATCTGAGTGCCGGGTTCCTATCCGACAAAGGTATCATGGTAAACAGCAATTACAATCGCTTTACCACTCGTATCAATACCGAATACAAACCTAATAAATACATTACACTGGGGAGTAAAGTACACTTGAGTTTTGCATATAAAAACGGCATTTCTGAAGACGGTGTTTTAAACCAAGCCCTCGAGCGCCCTTCATATTGGGCAATATTCAATCCCGACGGAAGTTACGTCCCCAACATCAGCAGCAGGCGCAATCCCTATGCCGTTGCCATGGATGACGTAAACAAAGCTCAAAACTACCGGGCTTCAATATACGAATATGTAGAAGTGCGTTTCAACAGTAAATTCAAATTCAATACAAACATCCAAGGAAACTATTTAAACGACCGAAGCCAATTCTTCCGCACCACTCCTCAATTATCAACCGAAGAGAGAAGTACAGGACGTGACCTTTCGGAAATAAGTTACGACTGGGCCAATGAAAACTATCTCAGCTACAGCGATAAATTCAAATATCACGAACTAAATGTCATGGTGGGTAATAGTATACAATTTTGGGGACGCGAAAACCTGAACATTGTAGGTCTCGACTATACCACCGACATGATTTATACCCTGAATACAGCCTCACTATTCGATACAAAAAAAACATATACTCGGTTTTATCGCCACAAAATGGCCTCTTTTTTCGGTAGGGCCTCATATAACTATAAAGGGAAATATTTGCTGAATGCCAACATCCGTTTCGACGGGTCTTCTCGTTTCGGTTCATCAAATCGCTGGGGAACTTTCCCTTCAGCATCCGTGGGTTGGCGTTTTTCCGATGAGAGATTCATGCGCTGGAGCAAACGCTTTCTAAGTGATGCCAAATTAAGAGCCAGCTGGGGTATTACCGGTAATCAGGAAATCGGAGACTACGACTCTTGGCAACTTTACAGTCCTAACTACATCTATGAAGGTGTATCGGGAATCGCTGCCAGTAATCTGGCATATAACGGACTCAGCTGGGAAGAAACTACACAGTACAATATCGGACTCGATTTACGTATGCTGAACAACAAGCTCAGAATCGTTGCCGATTACTATAAGAAAAATACGGACAAACTGTTATGCCAAGTAGAAGTTCCCAAAGAAACCGGTTTCAAAACAATGCGTAAAAACGTCGGAGCCATGACCAATGAAGGTTTTGAATTTACTGTCGACTATGACATATTTCGTAATAAAAATTTCTCTTGGTCGGTCAACTTCAATATTGCCAAAAACAATAGCATAATCACCCAAATTGCCGATGGAGTTCCATTTTATAAAGGTATGGACGAAGCCATTTATGTACAACAAAATGCCAGACTAGGTGAATTTTACGGATACAAATACCTTGGAATATTCGCTTATGACGAGTCGAACGCCTTCAGTGACAACTGGGAACGCCTGACCCCGGTCTTTTCAAACGGCACATTTACCGGTAAATACTATTTAGGTGACAAAGAATATACAGGCACCGTACAACAAAAAAAGAGTTCTGACGGAAGCGTATTGAAAGGTGGTGATGTCGACTTTTTCGACACCAATGGCGACGGAACGATAAACTCTGCCGACAAAACCAAGATAGGCTGTGCCCAACCTGATGTATTCGGAGGCCTCAGTACCAATTTGTCTTACAAAGGTATCTCTTTATACATCTCATTTTTCTACTCTTTAGGAGGCGATGTATACAATTATGCCGAGGCTAAACGTAACAAATTTTCCTATGACGGAGCGACACCCTCTCCTGATGCAATACACAACATGTGGACAAAACCGGGCGATATAGCCCAATATCCGGCTCCTATCAATAAAGAACACAATCGACTACCACCATCGAGTTTCTATATAGAAGACGGCTCCTATATAAAACTCCGTAACGTGAAACTTAGTTATTCTTTGCCCAAGAACTGGATAAAACCAGCTTTATTGAAAGCTGCAACCATATATATATATGGCAATAACCTATTGACATTTACCAACTACACAGGATATGATCCCGAATTTTCCCTGAACACAGGCGACCCGCTGACTCTCGGTATCGACCAGAACCGTTATCCGAGAAAAAGAGAATACGGATTTGGAGTTAATATAACCTTCTAAAAATTTATTGTACGATGAAAAATAAACTTATTATATTATTCTCAGCATTGCTCACATTCTCTTCATGTAGCGATTTTCTGAATGAGAAACCTATCAGTGATCTTACAGCCGAAAGTTTCTGGCAAAGCGGAACAGATGCAGAAATTGGAGTAGTCGCTATATACAGCGCTTTTGCCGAAGCTATGTCTCCGGGACTTTGGGATTGGGGAGAACTAAGAGCCGATAATTACATTCCACATGACAAAGATGCATTCGACCAGAAAGAGATGATATACAATACCATGTCGAATGATAATCAGGCAGCATATTGGACCAACCTTTACAACGTTATCAGCCGAGCCAACGCTGCTATTAAATATATCCCTGACATTACCATGACTGCCAGCACCAAGAACAATCTTCTTGCTGAGGCACATACCCTGAGAGCATGGGCATACTTTTATGCTGTACGGGTATGGGGTGATGTCCCCATGTACACCGAACCGATAGAAGAAATTTCACAAGGCATATATCGAGAACGTACAGATAAAAACCGCATTTTCCAAGAAATTATACTCCCTGACCTTGAAAAAGCATATTATCTCATCGATAAAACCGCGACAAAACGTACTCGAGTCAATGTAGCTACGGTATGCGTATTGATGATGGACGTTTATGCATGGCTTCACGAATACGAGAAAGTCGTAGCCGTAAAAGAAGAAAAAGTAGACTTGCTCAGCAAGAGCCGTTGGGGACTGTCGGCACTCGAACCTACGACATTCGAAAAAGACTGGCGCGCTATGTTTTTTGATGACGAAACCACAGAAATTCCTATCGAAGTCATTTTCAAAGTAGCTTATGATGAATTAGGTAATGGTGAAAACTTGTCGATCAGTTATTTTGCAAGCTCACAACCCCGAGTCTTTCTTTCTGATAAAGCTAAAGGCATGTATGGCATACTGGACAAACGATTCGGCTCTACCCAATGGGAAGATATAGGCGAAGGCAAGTCGCAGCTCAAATTCAAATTCTGGCCCGATGGCACTATCTTTATCGGTACCGGGCGGATATATTCGGACAACGACCTGGTCATCTACCGCTATGCCGACATTGTACTCTTATATGCCGAAGCTCTCAATGCTCTCGACCGTACACCGGAAGCTATTACCGAACTGAATCGCACACGCACACGAGCAGGCGAGAATCCATATTATGTCAGCGATTTTGTCAGTAGCGACGAAGTACTCGATGCCATATTGGACGAACGCCAAAAAGAATTTTTAGGCGAAGGTAAACGTTGGTTCGATCTCGTACGCTGCAACCGATGGAAAGAAGTGATGCAACCCATCAATGGAATGTCTGATGAACGAAAAGTCCTCTTTCCCATCCACAGGGACCATCTGAACCAAAATCTGAACCTGAAACAAAATCCGGGATATTAACACCTAAAAACCGAAGCAAAATGAAAAATATAGTTTTATCACTCACAACAACCTTGTATTGTCTGTTATTCAGCAGTTGTCTGGGTATACAGTCGAGCTATGATTATGAGCCCGCCAACATCGATAACAACGTACATATGAATACCTGGGAATTTATCCAATCGCGTCCGGATGCGTTCTCTTCCCTGAAAAGAGCCATAGAACACTCCGGCATAGATATTAATATCTATACACAGACCGACAGGAAATATACCTATCTGCTCCTGCACAACGATGCTTTCAAAGGAGCAAACGGAATTCTTTCGAACTACGGTGCTGCCTCTATTGAAGATATGGACAAAGAAACCTTGAAAAACATATTGTTATACCATACAGTCGATGGATACTACCACGGGTTGGGAACACTCAATTTCGACCCCACATATGTGATTACACTTTGGAAATCACCCGATGCTTTCATGACATTAAGACTGAACAACAAAAACTCTATCGAACAATATTCCCGACTTATCATCAATGACATGGCAGGAAACAGCACTCCCGTTACTGCAATCACCAGCAACATCCTTACTACGAACGGAGTGGTCCATGTTGTCGACACACAAATTGTATATAAACCCTAACTTTTATAGCCATGAAACAAGTTCAATATATAAAGACAGGACTTCTGTCCAATTTGATACTGATATTGTGTATATGCACTACATGGTATTCCTGCAATGACGATACCGACCAGGCCGCCTCTGCACCTGAAATATTATTCATGAATGAAAATTTGACTGTAGATTTGAACAAAGCGACCAATCCACCGATTGTCTGTGTCATCAACTCTGAAGCAGGACTTAAAAGCGTACAGACATTCATACAGAAAACCGGAGATGTAGAAGTTGCTCTGGAAAAAGAAGTCGTATCGTTTTTCAACAAATACAGTTACTCTTTGAATCAAACGCCGGTGTACAGTGAAGACATGATAGGATTCAAGGTGATCGCTATCGACGAAAACGGAAAAACGACAACGGCAACATTACCTTTCGAAGTAATCCCGTTGCGAGACGCTCCGACTATAACATTCAACGACGGTATCAATGAAATCAATTACCGCGAAGGGGACGTAATGCCCAACATATCGATAACAATAGAAAGCGAAGAAAATCTACAATACCTCGTACTCTCTGAGGTTGTAAACCGAGTAGAGAAAAAAATAAAAATCAACGGAAACGATACGCTCAAGTTTGCAAATGGCGAACAAAGTTACATACTGAACCTTCAGGATGACGGATTTCAATTCAAAGTAGGAACTACCGCATTAAAGGCAAAAGCCGGAGCCGGACCTTCTGACCGCATCAAGGTAAAAGTCGGTACTTTGAAAGTAAACTTTACCGAAATTCCGGCTCCTCAAGTCACATTCGATGGAGGTGATACTCCGATTAACGCCGATGAGTTTAGCGATGTAACCGTAAAAGGTTCGATTACCACCGAATCGAAACTGGTATCAGTTCGATACCTTAAACGCACACAAGATGGCCTAGTACAAATAGGAGAAAAACAAGAATTTTCCCCTTCCATAAGCAGCCACAACTTTGAAGTAACATTAGAAAATGTATTTGTCGATGTCACAGGTCTTATAGTCGAGGCTACAGACGAACTCGGGAAAAAGAGCAACACCGAAAAACAAATCATCGTGAAAGAAGTAGCTCCCGCACCGACAATCACATTAAATCAAAAAGAAAAAGAGTTCAACGGTGTCGATATCAACTCTACTTTATCTGTAACCGGAAATATCTCCTCTCTATCAGGCATAACAGACATAAAGCTGATAACGACCACCCGCACCGGAGAAGAAACCGTAAAATCTCTGAATATCACAAACGATAAAAACGTAACGATAAATGAATCCGTCACTGCCGACAAGGCTCTTGCCGGTATCAAAATCGAAGCGACTGACATCAACAATAAAAAAAGTAATATCTCGTACGATATACATGTAGGATATTACTACCATGAAGTATTGATGTCTCTCGACGGTGCTCCTAATCACGAAGACTCTACTCCCGGATGTTTTTTCTCTGCATCACAGGCCAGGGCCTACGATTATTGTGACGGTATGGCAAACTGGCAGGAAGTCGATATCGCATTCTCATCATATAGTACAAACACCGTTATACGGGTAGCCTCTCTGAAACAAAGCGTTACCAAATTCAAACATGCGACTTGCGGACTCGATAAGTGGGAAAATGTAAAAGGATGCTATTTCAAAAAAGCAGCTAAAATAAAACGAAGTACTTTTGACCAAGCTACAGTTGACGATATGCTGGCCGAAACCTTGCCGACCAATTTCGAACAAATTGCATCCTTTACTTCCGGTAATTTCGAAACACCGACCGAAGACGTCGGGATATATGCCACACCTATCAATGGAGTGACCAAAAGGGTAATAATCGCATATGACCATTTTGTAAAACGAACCGAAAATAATCTGGCAGCTTCTCAATTTATGATAAAAGTAAAAATAGAAAAATAGCTCTTTCTCAAGTGTACCTTTTTTCATAACACAAGATACACCCCTGCTTTTTTGTACCGATTACAAATTTTCTCTTTCTGAAAAGAGACAAGGGTGTATCATTCTCTTAAAACAAAAAATTTTGAAGAATATTTATAACCTTTTGAACAATGGTGCAAGCCATTCTTAACAATGATACGGACATTTGTCATATCTCAAAAATAATAAACGCTATGAAAACAAAACTACGACATTTAGCCGGAAAAGCATTTTTATCCCTAATACTCATATCCGGATTATCGACTCCCATTTCAGCACAAAATCTGATATCGAATGGGGATTTTGAAACTTGGGAAGGCATATCTACTGACACAGGACTCGACAAAGGAACTCCTGCTGGATGGACCTCACAAACCGGAGACGGCAACTTGACCTTATACCGAACCGGTACACCCCATAAAGGGAACTATTCCGTATTCGCACGTAACACATCCGGTAATGTAAGCCGCATGTTCACACCCACATTACAACCCTTATCGGCCGGAAAAATGTACAAACTGACATTTTATACCCGGGGAAAAGGAACATTAGCCAATATTACATTGACCGAAAACGGAGAAAAACTGAACGGTGCTGTAGCAACCTCACCTTCCGACAAAAATATCTTTGCATCACCATCAATGTTAAATAAAGAATATAACAACGGAGAGGAATGGGAAAAACAGGAATATACATTCACCATACAAGTAGATGGAATATACAAACTGATATTCTGGCCCAAATCGACCGCCGGTACAGACGGTGAAGCAGCCGATTATTTTCTTCTCGATGATATAGATTTAGTGGAATTCGTGGACGAAACTATCTGTACACTATCTGAAATAACAGTAAAAGGTTCTACCCTGAAAGAATTCGACCCGGAAACTCTCACCTACAATATCACATTGGCCAAAGGTGCTGCAATACCCAAAGTTACGGCTACTCCTGCCGATGCCAAAGCATCGGTAGAAATTACCGCTGCTACTAAAATAGACGGTACGGAGCCTGAACGCACCACGACAATCAATGTTACAGCTGCCGACGGTATCTCTACCCGAGAGTATAAAATCATTTTCGAAGAAAGTAACGAAATCCTTCGCGAAGGATTTGCATCTGAAGACCGTCCCGAAAGATTTACATATCCCAATAAAACAAACTGGATTATAGATGCCAATGCAGCACAAAACAACGGAGTATTTTTCGGAAACAATTCTATCCGGCCCAAGGGCAGCGATTTTACCGATGACTATTTTACAATAGACAACTGTACTTCGGCCGGTATTCTCTCCTTCTACCTGAAAAACAGAGGTGACAATGCCAACGCCATATTGACAGTATCCTATCAAAAGACCTCTGATAACAACAATTGGATTGAACTTAAAGCAATTCCTGATAGCGAAATCGGAACTTCTTACGAAAAAATCAGCTTACCCATTAATTCCGGAGAACCGGTAAATATAAAATTCCATATCCAAAAAACAGCCGGACTCATAGGATACAATATCGACGATATCTCTTTGACCCCGTTCATAGCTACAAAACTGGAAAACGAGAAGACGGGCAAAGATATAGTTTTTGCAAATGGGAATACGATTCATTTACAAACTTCCATTCCTACCAATTACACTTTATACAATATAAACGGACAAATATGTACAACCGGAAACGTATCAGGAGAATACACATTATCCGTCGATACAGCCGGAATGTATATTATTTCTCTGCAAAACGCCAATGGCAAATCGGTACACAAAATAATCATACCATAATGAAGCCCGACAAGTACACCTCTTGAAACAAGAGGTGTACTGCTCCAATCCCAAAAAGAAAAAAACAGTATAAATACAATTACTATAATCTTTTGATACCATCGACATGAGCCGAATATTATATACCTTCATCACATTGCTTTTCACTCTCGAAACAATAGCCGAAATCTCTGTTATTCCGGCTCCGCTTTCGATAAAAGAAACACAAAACGAATATCGTTCAGGAACCAAAATAGAAATCTGCTACAACCCGTTACTGAAAAACGAAGCTGAATATCTGCAATCGATATTCACAAAAGAAGGACTGCAATGCGCTTTGGCCACCGGTATCAAAACAAAAAACAGTATCGTTTTAGATCTCTCATCCAAAATAAAAGGAAAAGAAGCCTATTCGCTGGAGACTTCTTCCCAAACCATACATATTTCAGCCTCATCACCTACCGGGATTTTTTACGGAATACAAACTCTTCGGCAACTCATCCGTATCGACAACAAACAAATAGTTGTACCGGGGGTATCGATACAAGATAGACCGTCTTTTCCCTGGCGTGCTTTCATGCTTGACGAATGCCGGCACTTCAAAGGAAAAGAATGTGTAAAACAACTGTTAGACGAAATGGCCTTTCTGAAAATGAATACTTTTCATTGGCATCTGACCGATGACCAAGGTTGGCGCATAGAAATAAAAAAATATCCGCTCCTGACCCAAATCGGAGCATTCAGAGACTCCACTCAACTCGAAAACTCCCGTAGTAATAAATATCTGCAAAAACCTCATGGCGGATTTTATACTCAAGAAGAGATTAAAGAAATCATCCGTTATGCCGACCGGCTGCATATACGTATCATCCCGGAAATAGAAATGCCGGGGCATGCCGGAGCAGCTATCGCCTCATATTCCTGGCTCGGTTGTACAGGCAAGCCAATACCCGTTCCCTGTAAATTCGGAGTAAACTACGACATTCTGGATGTTACTAATCCCGAAGTTTACTCCTTCATCGAAGGCGTATTGGATGAGGTTATCAACCTGTTCCCTTCACCTATCATTCACATTGGCGGTGACGAAGTCAAATATGACCATTGGAAAGCATCCTCGGCCATCACGCAATATATGGAAAAAAACAAAATCAAAAATCCGGCTGAACTTCAAATTGACTTCACCAACAAGATATCTCGTATGCTTAGCCAAAAAGGTAAACGAATGATTGGCTGGAACGATATAACCGGAGACAAAATTCACAATTTTCAAGCAGAAGACGAAACCGGAAGCAGTGCACAACTGGCACCGGGAACCATCGTTCAATTCTGGAAAGGAGACAGTACCCTTATAAGAAAAACATTAGAAAAAGGATTCGATATCGTAAATTCTTACCATATCTACACCTATCTCGACTATACTTACAAGAAAACCCCGCTTGAAAAAGCATATTCCTTCTCTCCCATTCCGGAAAATATTCCGGCCGAACTCAAAAAACACATACTCGGTTTAGGTTGCCAAATGTGGACTGAATGGCTACCCACCTGTGAAAGCGCACAAAAAATGATATTTCCTCGAATTGCAGCACATGCCGAAACTGGATGGACAGCTCCAGAAAGCAAAAACTTCACCCGATTCTCCAATGCATTGCAAGGACTCCTGAAACACTGGGACAAAGTCGGAATAAAATACGGAGATTTCAAATAAACCTGTACTGATAACCTCACAAACATTAGCATGACAACACAGAACGAAACACACGACCCCATAATGAACAAGAAAAACTTTATCATCTCCATAGCCATTATGGGAGGATTATTTTTCACATTTGGCTTCGTATCTTGGGTAAATGCCATACTCATTCCATATTTCCGTATCTCATGTGAACTGACACACTTCCAATCTTATCTGGTGACTTTTGCTTTTTACATTGCATACTTTGTGATGGCTATTCCGGCATCTATGCTGCTCAATAAATTCGGATTCAAAAAAGGAATGATGTATGGGCTCTGGGCCATGGCTTTAGGAGCCTTACTATTTGTCCCTGCAGCTTCTACACGTACATACGGCCTGTTCCTTACCGGTCTTTTTACTCTCGGTACCGGACTGGCCATTCTACAAACGGCAGCTAATCCCTATGTAACAATCATAGGCCCCATCGAAAGTGCTGCCCGACGTATCAGCATCATGGGGCTTTGTAACAAATTTGCCGGAATCATATCTCCACTTATCTTTGCAGCACTGGTCTTACGTACCACCGACAACGAGCTATTTGCCCAACTGAATCAAAATCTGATTGTCGGTCCCGAACGGGAAGCGATATTGGACGAACTCATCCGAAGAGTCATGCTCCCATACACCGGGCTGGCTATCCTGCTATTCCTTTTCGGAATAGGAATCTATCGTTCGCCTCTGCCCGAAATCAATACCCGGCAAGTAAATAACGAAGAAGACAGTACTGTAACCGAAAAAAACAGCATCTTGCAATATCCGCATCTTATTTTAGGAGCATTGGCCATATTCCTGCATGTCGGGACTCAAGTTATTGCCATAGATACAATTATCGGTTATGCCGAAAGTATGGGCATAGGGCTTGTCGAAGCCAAAGTATTCCCTTCCTATACTCTTACTTGCACCCTAATCGGGTACTTCTTGGGTGTACTATTCATTCCCAAAGTTATATCCCAGACCAGGGCCCTAATTCTATGCACGACATTAGGGCTTATATTTTCTTTAGGTGTAATATTCGCTTCAGGCGACATCACCTTATTCGGACATCGAACCGACCTGTCCATCTGGTTTCTCGTACTGATGGGATTGCCCAATGCTCTGATTTATGCAGGTATCTGGCCATTGGCCATCAACGGGTTAGGGCGCTTTACCAACTTAGGGTCCTCCTTACTCGTAATGGGACTTTGTGGAAATGCATTCTTACCTATGATATACGGCATACTGGCCGACCATTACGATGTACGCACCGGATATTGGGTACTCATCCCCTGTTTCCTCTATCTCATCTTCTTTGCAATATGGGGACATAAAATCAAAAACTGGAAAAGCATAAAATAAAACAATATGAAACGCATCAAGATATTCAACGGTAATATCATCACTCCGTACCGAACCATTACCGATGGTACGATAATTATCGAAAACGGTATTATACAAGAAGTTAGCGAATCTCCTGTCGAAATAACTGATGCCGAAACAATAGATGCCAATGGCGCATGGATAGCACCCGGATTCATCGACTTGCATACTCATGGAGCCGGTAACTACGATTTCATGGATGGTACGGTAGAAGCATACCTCCAAGCTGCCCGCATGCATGCCACCCACGGTACTACTCTGCTTTTTCCCACAACCCTCACCAGCACCAAAGAACTGCTGTTCGAATCTTTCGATATTTACCGGAAAGCAAAGGTACTCAATCGGGAAGGTGCAGCATTCGGAGGCCTCCATTTGGAAGGCCCCTATTTCGCCATGAGCCAGAGAGGAGCACAAGACCCGCGCTATATACTTTCTCCCGACCCGAAAGATTATATGGAAATTCTCGAACGCTCAACCGATATTGTACGTTGGAGTGCCGCCCCGGAACTGCCGGGAGCTCTTCCATTTGCCAATGAACTATCTCGACGGCACATACTGCCTTCCATTGCCCATACCGACGCCATATACGAAGAAGTTTTAAAAGCCTTTGAATACGGATTTACACACATAACCCACTTTTACTCATGTATGCCCGGTATTACTCGGCGAAATGCTTTCCGTTATGCCGGAGTCATCGAAGCAGGGTATTTGATAGAAGGCATGACGGTAGAAATTATTGCCGACGGAATACACGTCCCGGAAAGCCTTCTCAAACTCGTATACAGAATAAAAGGCCCGGATAATATAGCACTGATTACCGACTCGATGCGGGCAGCTGGGATGCCCGAAGGAAAAAGCATATTAGGAAGCCTGTCGGATGGCCAGGAAGTAATTGTCGAAGACGGAGTAGCTAAATTGCCTGACAGAACAGCCTTTGCCGGAAGCGTAGCGACAACTGACCGACTGGTACACACCGCAATTACCCTCGCCGGAATACCTTTGCCCGAAGCTGTACGCATGGCTTCATCGACTCCGGCACGTATAGCCGGAATACAGGAACGAAAAGGAAGTCTCGTCCCGGGAAAAGATGCCGACATTGTCATATTTGATGACTGTATAGATATAAAAATGACCATCATAAACGGAAACATAATATATAAAAAACAAGATATATGAATACCGAATTAAAAAAAGACAAACTGTCCGTAAAAATATACGACACACGTAAGCAGATGGGTGAAAAAGCGGCAGAAGACGCTGCGGCATACCTCAAAAGCCTACTTTCCAAACAAGAACAAGTAAATATCATATTTGCAGCAGCACCTTCTCAGAATGAGTTTTTGGAATCCTTATCCGCCACCCCGGGCATAGAATGGAGTCGTATAAATGCCCTTCACATGGACGAGTACATCGGACTTGATAAAGATGCACCACAAGGGTTCGGCAATTTCCTGAAAGAAAGAATTTTCGACAAAGTTCCTTTCAAATCGGTACACTATCTCAACGGGCAAGACCCCGACCCGATACATGCTTGTCAAGTATATGAAAAAATATTGTCCGAATTCCCGGTAGATATTGTCTTCATGGGCATTGGCGAAAATGGTCATATTGCTTTCAATGATCCTCATGTTGCCAACTTTAACGATACAAAAAGAGTAAAAATTGTCGACCTCGACGACAGATGTCGTCACCAGCAAGTAAATGACGGCTGTTTCAAACATATCAACGAAGTGCCGACCCATGCACTTACACTTACTGTCCCGGCACTTTTAACAGCTGCACGCATATTTTGTATAGTTCCGGCACAGACCAAAGCCTGGGCAGTAAAAGAAACGTTAACAGGAAAAATTTCAGAACACTGTCCGGCTTCTGTACTTCGTACTCATCCCCATGCTACATTGTATGTAGACAATGACAGTGCCTCCCTCTTCCTCCAATCTCCAAATCGATAATTATGAAAAAAATAAAGCCGATACTTATCCTTTGCATGATACTGCTCACCGGTTTGCCTGTGAGTGCTCATACCTATTCTATCATCCCATATCCGAAATCATTGATTCCTCAAGAAGGAGAATATATCTTTAAAAACGAACAAAAAATTTCCTTCCCTACTGAAATATCAGAAGTGGCAAAAGAATTTATCTGCCGTATAAAAACCGTAACCGGTATAAATCTGGTCACAATATCGGAAAGCAAAAAAGCAGACATATCCTTCACCTTGCAAAAAAATATGGCAAATGAGGCTTATAAACTGTACATAACACCTTCACATATCACCATCCAAGCATCTACTCCGGCAGGATTTTTCTATGCTATACAGAGCTTATACCAACTCATGCCTCCCCAAATAAGCGTCAACAAACGTACGGAGTGTGTAAATGTATGGAATGTTCCTTGTGTACAAATCGATGATGAACCGAGATTTGCTTATCGGGGCATGATGCTCGACGTAGCACGATATTTCATGCCCAAAGAATACGTATTGGAATTTATCGACCGACTGGCTGCCCAAAAAATCAACACATTCCACTTTCATCTGACCGAAGACCAAGGCTGGCGCATAGAAATAAAAAAATATCCGAAACTGACCTCTGTCGGAGCTACACGTCCTTACACGATGGTCGGATACAAAACATTCCATGCACCGATTATCCCCGATAATACAGTGCACCAAGGATATTATACACAAGATGACATTCGCGAAATTGTCGCTTATGCACAAAAACGCTTCGTCACCATTATTCCCGAAATAGAATTACCGGGACACAGTTCCGCTGCAGTTGCAGCTTATCCCGAACTGTCTTGTGGTATAAAAAACCGGTATGAAGTAGTAAAAACATTCGGTATATTCGACAATGTATTCTGCCCAAATGAAAAGACTTTCCGTTTCTTAGAAGATGTATTCTCCGAGGTGGCTGCACTCTTCCCTGGAACCTATATACACATTGGTGGAGACGAATGTCCCAAAACAGCATGGAAACAATGTTCTCATTGTCAAGGGCTGATGAAAAAATTAAATCTAAAGGATGAAAACCAGTTACAAAGCTACTTTATTCACGAAGTAGAAAAAATAGTCAACCGACAAGGTAAACAAATAATCGGTTGGGACGAAATACTTGATGGAGGTTTGGCTCCCAACGCTACAGTAATGTCATGGCGAGGAGAAAAAGGCGGAATAGAAGCTGCAAAATCCGGACATTCAGTAATCATGATGCCAAATGCCGACACCTACTTGAACTATTATCAGGAAGACCCGGAATATGCCCCTATAGGTTCAGGAAGTTTTCTACCGATAGAACAAGTATACAGCTACGAACCTATCCCGGCTCAAATGAACGATAGAGACAAAAAATATGTATTGGGAATGGAAGCCGCATTATGGACTCCATATATGAAAAATCCGGATGTGGTAGATTATTACATGTATCCCCGATTTTATGCCGTTGCCGAGGTTGCCTGGACTCCTGCAGAAGCAAAAAATTATACGGATTTCCTTGCCCGCATACGCAAACAATACGCCCGGCTCGATTTGCAACAAGTAAGAGCTTGCCGCAACTATTTCGACGCATACATTGACGGAGCATTCAACAAACGTACTCGAAAGTTTGAGGTACGTATTACCGGAATGATACCCGGTTCGGAAATAAGATACACAACCGACGGGCGCATTCCGACTCTTGCATCAAACGTATACTCTAACCCGATAGTACTCCATAAAAATACGACCATTAAAGCTGCAATATTTACTCCTGACGGCAATATAACCGGAAAAATAACAGAGAAAAATTTTGTCGTAAATAAAGCCACCGGTAAAAGCTATATATGCAATGTACCCTACCGATTCAAACCGGACAATCCCGGAGCCAAAGATTACTCTAAATTCAATTTCTGCGGCCTCACCAACGGAATCAAAGGTTACCTCAACCATGTACATCCTTGGGTAGCCATACGCCCGACAACCATAACCGAAATCACTATCGACCTCGAAAAGCAGGAACAATTCAGCTCGATAAGATACTCCGTGCTCAACGGTTATGGCCAAGAAGCCGTAGCTCCACAAGAGACGTGGATAGAAATATCCGATGACAACAATAATTTCAAAGAAATAGCACACCGGAACTTTACATACCATATCGAAAACAAATGGCAAATATTCGAGCATAATTTTACATTCGCGCCCCAGAAAGCCCGTTATGTAAAAATAAAGCTTAAAAACGGGTATCTGCCACACAAGCTGGGAGGATTTCCTGTACCCGAAGAGAAGGAAGGTTCTCTCGGAATGATATTTATTGATGAAGTAGAAATAAACTGATAACTTTGTAAAAATCATATATATGAGAAACTCCATAAAATACGGACTGATAGCCTTGGTACTGAGTATCTCGTGTATCGGGCACGCAACGGAAAATCCGATAGAAAAAGCAGACCTGACTCCAGAACAAATACAGCGAGCCAAAACATTCAAACAAGTACTCGGAACAGACAAAGGATACCGGAGTGGCGCATATGTTTATACCAAACGAAGCATAGATGACTATATGAAAGAACCGGAAAAACTGGCTGCCCGGCTGGCAGTACTGGGATTTACCGATGTATATTTAGGTTCGGAAAAAGCATTATCCGGAGAAGCTGACGACTACATGAAATGGCAGAAAACATTCATACGAGAAGCACACAAATACAATCTTAAAGTCCATGCTTTACGCTTGAGCAGCGCCAAACTGTATGTCAGTGATATGAAAATACTCGAAGACTGTAATTCGGTCATCAATTATAACTACTCCGTGAAAAAAAGTGACCGTTTCGATGGCGTATCGGCCGATCTCGAACCTCATATTCTGAAAAAAGGATTCATAGACTACCCCAAAGAACTGACCTTAGTCTGGGACTCCAAAAACAATTTCGGTAAGGGGAAAGACAATGACCTGTTACTAAAACGTACTGTAGAGGTGATGAAACTTGCCCAAAAGGAACTCAGGCCACTCCCCCTTAGCCAAGCATTAGGTTTCTTCTTCCAACCTCGTGTAAACAACGGATTGCTCGAACACGGAGGTGCCGATGAGTTTTTACAATATTGTGACCAGCTCATCGTCATGGCATATAACTATAAACCAAGCCGAGTATTCGAAATGGCCGAACCGATATTGAAAGCAGCCGAAAAAAGCAAAAATCATCCCAAGAGCGTAAGCGTCTGTGTAAAAACCAGTCTCGGAACCGTAGGAGACGAAGGTCCTGTCACCTCATTCCAAACTCATGGATGGGACTATATGATAGAAGCTATAAAATATTTGGTAGAAAAAGGGAGTACGTATCCAGCATTTCGAGGAGTAGACATTTTTGAATTTCAGGGATTTGAAATGATGTGGAACAATAAGGTAAAACAATAATCCAAATGAAAAAAATACGATTTTACCTAAAAGCCTGTCTAAATTTTGCCCGGACATATAACCCATGTAT
>OIFE01000662.1_pt1 | contig 23690 bp, 15 predicted proteins | sample 1581921 | NCBI WGS metagenome assembly OIFE01 (sample SAMN04414075, study PRJEB24778) | human gut metagenome | material: faecal | host: Homo sapiens | reverse complement strand
TATATCTAAATAATAAATCTTTTTGCTATAAATACACAGCAAAAATAATCAATATGAAATAGTATAATTAATATATATAACTTTTTGTTTTGTTGTATATAATAATAAAAGAAATATGAAAATATTTTCGCCAAAAAGATGTCATTTTGAAATATATACTATATTTTATGTAACAATTTATTATACCGGAGAAAAGAAAAAGGTTATCAGCAATCTTTTGTACATAAAATTTTACATAAGAAGATGGGTCTAAAATCTACATCATTCGTTAAAATTAATTAGAGAAACCAGCAGAAAGGGATGTTTTTATTATGGAAAATTTTCTTTATTGAAAAGTATTATTGTACATTTGTGTTTATCTTTCGTTTATCTATGGAATTGCGAAGGGTTGAATAGGACCTCCTTTCGTAAGAACGGGAGATATGTTGTACTTTAAATCACTAATAAAAAAGAGAACGAAAACACTATGGCAGATTGTAAAGAAAAGCTGTTCGACCAGTTTCCTCCGGTTTCTACGGAAGAATGGATGGAAAAAGTGACAGCAGACCTGAAAGGCGCAGACTTCAACAAAAAGCTCGTGTGGCGCACGAATGAGGGCTTCAATGTAAAACCGATGTATCGTGCCGAAGATACGGAAAATCTGAAAACCACCGATTCCCGTCCGGGCGAATATCCTTATATCCGAGGGACGAAAAGCGATAATAACTGGCTCATCCGCCAGGAAATCATCGTAGACGACGTAACGGTTGCTAACAAAAAGGCAAACGATATTCTGACAAAGGGTGTCAACTCTCTGGGATTCCACGTCGAAGAGACTCATATCACTCCTGAAAATATGGCTGCCTTGTTGAAAGATATCGATGTGGAAAATATCGAAATCAACTTCCATACTTGTATAAAAAATGCAGCCAAGCTTATCGAAACCACAGGGGCTTATTACAAATCTATACATGTAGATACGACTAAGGCTAAAGGTTCGTTTAACTATGACCCCTTCAAGCGGATGTTGAAACGGGGACGCGACTTTGCCAACTATGCGACACAAGCCGCATCGCTTATCAAATCGGCATCGGAGTTGTTACCTAAATTCAGAGTCGTTTCGGTAGATGCTGTCATGTTCAACAACGCCGGGTCATATATTTCCCAAGAGCTGGGATATGCGCTGGCCTGGGGTAATGAGTGGTTGTCAGCCTTGACCGAAGCAGGATTGAGTGTGGATGAAGCAGCCAAGCAAATCAAATTCAATTTCGGTATTTCCTCGAATTATTTTATGGAAATTGCGAAATTCAGGGCTGCCCGTATGTTGTGGGCCCAGATTGTGACGGCTTACAAACCGGAATGCAACTGCTCTACCAAAATGAAAACTCATGCGCAAACGTCGGAATTCAACATGACGGTGTATGATGCTCATGTCAATCTTTTACGTTCGCAGACCGAAACGATGTCGGCTGCACTGTCGGGCGTGGATTCGATTACGGTAACTCCGTTCGATATCACGTACAAGACACCGGACGACTTCTCTGAGCGTATCGCACGCAACCAACAACTCTTATTGAAAGAAGAGTCCCATTTCGACAAAATCGTAGACCCGGGCGCAGGCTCTTATTATGTTGAGAACCTGACTATCTCCATTGCAGAACAGGCTTGGAAACTGTTCCTTGAAACGGAGGATAAAGGCGGATTCTACCAAGCAGTAAAAGACGGCTATATACAAGACCAGATAAATGCTTCTTCCGTAGCCCGCCATGCTGCCATAGCTCGCAGAAAAGAGATATTATTGGGTTCGAACCAATATCCGAATTTCAACGAGACTGCTGCCGGAAAAATCGAGAAACAGGATTCTTGCGGATGCGGGTGCAACCACAATCATACATGTGAACCGGAATTTGCAACCCTGAAATTTGACCGGGGTGCCAGTGATTTCGAGGCATTACGTCTGGCAACAGAGCGTTCGGGCAAACGTCCCAACGTATTTATGCTGACTATCGGCAATCTGGCTATGCGTCTGGCCCGTTCTCAATTCTCAAGTAACTTCTTTGCTTGTGCGGGATATAAAATCATCGATAACTTAGGCTTCGATACGGTACAAGCCGGTGTAGATGCAGCTCTTGAAGCAAAAGCCGATATTGTAGTATTGTGCTCAAGCGATGACGAATACGCAACGCTGGCTCCTGAAGCTAAAAAGGCTCTCGGGGACAAAGCTATCTTAGTGGTTGCGGGTGCTCCTGAATGCATGGACGAATTGAAGGCTCAGGGTATCGACCAGTTTATCAACGTCCGCAGCAACGTATTGGAAACATTACAAGCATTTAATGCCAAGTTATCTATTTAAAAAGAAAAGCACGAAGTTATGAGACCAAATTTTAAAAATATAAATATTACTTCTGATGCTTTCGCTGCCAAAGGTTGCACCGAAGCATCATGCCAGAGTCAAGAGACATGGATGACTCCTGAACTGATTCCCGTAAAACCGATTTATACCAAAGAAGACCTGGAGGGAATGGAGCACCTCAACTATGTAGCCGGTATCCCCCCGTTCCTTCGTGGCCCGTACAGCGGAATGTATGCCATGAGACCGTGGACGATACGCCAATATGCGGGATTCTCCACAGCTGAAGAATCGAATGCTTTCTATCGTCGTAACCTGGCTTCGGGGCAAAAGGGTCTGTCTGTCGCTTTCGACCTGGCTACTCACCGCGGATATGATGCCGACCATGAACGTGTTGTAGGAGATGTAGGTAAGGCGGGTGTATCTATATGCAGCCTTGAGGATATGAAAGTACTGTTCGAGGGTATACCTTTGAACAAGATGTCTGTCTCCATGACCATGAACGGTGCCGTATTGCCTATCATGGCCTTTTATATCAATGCCGGCCTGGAGCAGGGGGCCAAACTGGAAGAGATGGCCGGGACTATCCAGAATGACATTCTAAAGGAATTCATGGTGCGCAATACTTATATATATCCGCCTGAATTCTCGATGCGTATCATTGCGGATATCTTCGAATTCACTTCCCAGTTCATGCCCAAATTCAACTCTATATCCATATCGGGTTACCATATGCAGGAGGCCGGAGCTACCGCCGATATCGAGCTGGCCTATACATTGGCCGACGGGTTGGAATATCTCCGTGCAGGAGTGAATGCGGGTATGGACATCGATGCTTTCGCTCCGCGGCTGTCGTTCTTCTGGGCTATCGGCATGAACTATTTCATGGAGATTGCCAAGATGCGTGCTGCTCGTATGTTATGGGCAAAAATCGTAAAACAATTCAATCCGAAAAATCCGAAATCTCTGGCTCTGCGCACGCACTCCCAGACTTCGGGGTGGTCACTTACCGAACAAGACCCCTTCAATAATGTGGGTCGTACTTGTATAGAAGCCATGGGCGCTGCTCAGGGACATACACAATCATTGCATACGAATGCTCTCGACGAGGCTATCGCATTGCCTACGGACTTCTCGGCCCGTATTGCCCGTAATACTCAGATTTACATTCAGGAAGAGACGTATGTCACCAAAGAGGTAGACCCGTGGGCAGGTTCCTACTACGTAGAGTCACTGACCAACGAGCTGGCTCACAAAGCTTGGGAGCATATACAGGAAATAGAGAAGTTAGGCGGTATGGCCAAAGCTATCGAAACCGGACTGCCCAAGCTCCGTATCGAAGAGGCGGCAGCCCGTACACAAGCCCGTATCGACTCGGGAAAACAGACTATCGTGGGTGTAAACAAATATCGTCTTGCACATGAAGACCCGATAGATATTCTTGAGGTAGATAATACATCGGTGCGTAAACAGCAAATCGCCCGCTTGAACGACCTCAAGGCCCATCGGGATGAAGCGGCTGTAAAAGAGGCTCTGGCAGCTATCACCGAATGCGTGAAAACGAAAAAAGGCAACTTGCTCGACTTGGCGGTGAAAGCAGCCAAAGTACGGGCTACACTGGGTGAAATTTCTGAAGCTTGCGAAGTTGTCGTAGGCCGTTATAAAGCTATCATTAGAACTATATCAGGCGTGTATTCATCAGAAACTAAACGAGATGCGGACTTTATACGTGCTACCGAACTGGCCGAAAAGTTTGCGAAAAAAGAGGGTCGTCAACCCCGTATCATGATTGCTAAAATGGGTCAGGACGGACACGACCGCGGTGCAAAAGTGGTTGCAACGGGCTATGCCGATTGCGGTTTTGACGTCGATATGGGACCTTTGTTCCAGACGCCGGCTGAAGCTGCCCGTCAGGCTGTCGAAAACGACGTTCATGTCATGGGTGTTTCATCCTTGGCTGCCGGACACAAGACTCTGATACCTCAGGTCTTCGAAGAGTTGAAGAAACTCGGGCGTGAGGATATTATCGTCATTGCCGGCGGTGTGATTCCGGCCCAGGATTATGATTTCTTATATAAGGCTGGAGTGGCTGCTATTTTCGGTCCGGGAACATCGGTTGCCAAATCGGCATGCCAGATATTGGAAATCTTACTTGACGAATAAAAAGGTTTTCTCAAACAGTAATAGAAAAGGGGGCTATTCGACTTTTTGGATAGCCCTCCTGCATTCTTGCATTGAAGAAGAGCCACAAAAGGAAGATAACAATATCTCATTCATTGATACCTGCAAGGAGCTTGGAAAACAAAGACACAGAATCACCACCAGACAGAAGATTGTCGAAACTTACCGTGACCACGAGAAAATAGAAAAATTCAGTCACTTTACCACGCTGCAAAAAATCGCAGACAATAACTATAATTTGAATGTCCTTCGCTATATTGAGACGTTTGAGAAAGAAGAATCGATAGACATTAAGGCGGTTATGGTAGAATCAAGAAACCGAGAGCCAACATAACAAACTGGATAAAGAGATTGAGATGTATCTGAAAGAATTGGGAATAGCGGAATAATATGATTATAAATGGCGAAGCAATTTGAAATAAGAAATAGCACAGCTGAATTTCTGACCTTTATTATTGAAGGAAAAGAGGATGGCATACAAGTTGTGTATAAGAATGAAACCATATGGGCGACACAGAAAGCAATGGCAACATTGTTTGATGTAGGAGTTCCTGCAATCAGCAAGCACTTGAAAAATATCTTTGAAAGTGGGGAACTTGATAAAACAATGACTATTTCCAAAATGGAAACAGTCGTGAACAGAGGGTTTCGCGGAGAATCAAAAGAAGAAGTCGAGTTTTACAATCTCGATGCCATAATCTCCGTGGGTTATCGCGTCAATTCTGTCCGTGCAACCCAATTCAGGCAATGGTGTACTTACGTACTTCGCCAATTCGCTATTCGTGGATATGTCATAGATAAGAAACGAATGGAAAACGGCTCTTTCATTGGAGAAAACTATTTCGAACATTTGCTTGCCGAAATCAGGGAAATTCGGTTGAGCGAACGTCAATTCTATCAGAAACTCACTGACATATATATAACAAGTATTGACTATAACCTTAATGCACCTACAACTCGTACATTTTTCAAAAAAGTACAGAACAAGATGCACTACGCTGTTCACGGACATACTGCCGCTGAGTTAATTGTAGATAGGGCTAATGCGGAGCGTGAACACATGGGGCTAACCACGTGGGAAAAGGCTCCTCACGGAAAGATTGTGAAAATAGATGTTTCTATCGCAAAGAATTATTTGAAAGAAAACGAATTGGAAGCAATGAATATACAGACCAACTTATAATCACTCTCGTTCTAAAATATGGTATATTTGCTATTGTAATAGGCATCTATCAGATTTTATTGTTAGTGTTGTACTGTCTCGATAGTGAACAGTTTGAAAATAAATATGGTACATCGCCTAAATATGTCGATGATACAAATCTTTAAAAGGAATGATTTTGACAACAGATAAAACAAATTCGATCTGACTCCAACCGGAAGTTTTTTGGTAATCGACCAGTGTAGTAATATTCCTAAAGGAGAAACAATCATAAGCGGAACACGTTATTCAGATGGAAAACAAATAATATGTACAATAAAAATCGATACCGGGGAAATGACATGGCAGGAAAATAACAATCCGTTACCCATAACAGAACTTATTCCATTGAATTGACAATAATCTTATAAATTCAAGATAGAAGGGTCATCCGGCAATACAAAAAATAAAAGGGAATCCGTTACCTCCCCAAAAATCAATTAATTTTGTAAAAGAACTTTCTCAAACAGTAACAGAAAAGGGGGCTATTCGACTTTTTGGATAGCTCCCTTATTGTTTCCTTTCCGTTTAGGAATAAAAGGTATGAAATTATCCTCATCTCCAGATAGGAAAAGTATTATTGGCGTTAAGCAGCTGTACACAAACGTAACATATCCCTGCCCCCTCTCCGAAGATGGGGATTGCGGTTTCTTTTTCTTCCGAGACAGGGAGTATACATATGGAAAGGCTTTTGTCAAATAGCTTGTTATCACATCTTCATGCAAACAGAAAATATCCTTAAAAGATATTCTAAAAGCTGCCTTAAGAATAATTTAATCAGCCTCTACGTTTTTCCAAATAATATTTCTTAAAGTATAGATTAAAAAATGAAAAGCAGACCTTTGGGGCACTTTTACGTCTATCAAAAGTCATCCGACAATACATGACTTTTTTCGAAGAACCATTATTTTCGTCCAACTCGTAACGAAGATATTATCCCCCTCCTATCCGCCTTCAGAAAACAAAATATGCATTGAGGGTAATTGTAGAGCTAAAATAAATAATCTTTGTCTTAAATTGGACAAAATTCAGGCCGGAACCGGACAAATTTTATATATTTATATTATAGATATAGTGAAATTTTTGTACGACAAATATGTATATTTGCAGGCGTTATTAAAGGTAATGAGGCATGAAAAATATTTATTCTTTTTTTATTTGTTTTATTTTAATATTTTCGGTCGGTTGTGATGATGACAACAATGATAACGGCCTTCCACAAGATAAATCTATAACATTGTCTCAAGAGAGACTAAGCGTATTGTACTTAGAATCGACAGAGGAAATCGCATTGTCTGCAAATATAGACTGGGAAGTCAGCAACAGTTCAGACTGGATAGATGTCTCGCCTTTGTCGGGCAAAGCTTCCGATGAACAACAAATCTTAACGTTGAGTATCGCCCGTAATGATTCGTATGACAGCCGCAGCACGCAAATCGTAATCAAAAGCATTGATGGGCAAACGGCCGATACACTGACGATAGAACAATGGGGAATAACCGATTACGTCCCTGTGGACTGGTCAACGACGACCATCACCCATCTGGACCTAAAAGGCGGAAAAGTGGTACTGGACTTTGATGGGAAAATGCCTTCTTTTACCGACAACAAATCGGTCATCGTACTGCAAAATGATACCGGCTGTTTTATCCGAAAAATTCAGGGGCACACTGTCAATGGAAATACTGCAACGTTGCAAACCTCACAGGGCAATATGACCGATGTATTCATAGACCAGAGTCTCAAATTATCGACTGACCCGTCAACCCAATCAAGTCTGACCAATGGAAGACTCTTAACGGCAATACCGAACCGGAAGGATGTGTTACGCCCATCTAAAATCATACAACAAAATCCGGACGGGAGCTATCAGGTCATCTACGATGTAAACAATGCTGCGACAAAGAGCTCAATAAATATTCCATTTTTCAATTACAGCCAATCTTTTGCAGGAAAGACTTTGTGGAAAGGCCTCCAATGGGAGAAATGCCTGGTCAGCAGCGGACTGGGAGTCAACGTGTACATAAAATTCAACAGTACAGTGACAGGTGATGTGCCGGGTGCCGATGCTCCCAAAGGTGCAATGGAAGAATTTGAAATAACATTTGACGGGTCCATGGGTATGGATTTGTTATTGAAATATATCGCTGAAACAGGAATAAAGTATGATGAAGATCCTATCAAACTGCTACCATTGCCTAAAAGGGTTTTCTTTTTTACTCCTCCGATGACTCCTATACCTTTTTCTATAACTTTGGAGTCGGATATTATGATGGAATGTCTTATGGAAGCCAGCGCCAAAGTTGAAATGACGGCCGGTTTCCGATTCGAACCACAGGTATCCGTGGGCATGCGATACAGAACGGGTGATTCTAACTTTACACCGATACACACGTTCGACCCGAATTTCGAGGTTTATAAGCCTACGATAAGCGGAAATGCGGAATATTCAATCTACACTTCGGTATACCCTCATATAAAAGTGAAATTGTATGATTTCGTCGGTCCGATTATAGACCCTTGCTTTTATCTTGCGGATGATTTTAAAGGGGGATTTTCTCAGGAGCTATTCGGTACGGAGAGTACTTGCGGGTGGACAAACAGGCTCTATTCGGGTCTGAACTTGAATATGGGCCTTTCCTTGGGATTTGCCGGGTTGACATGGGATAAATATTTACCTACAAAATCCATAGGTGAAACCACTCTGGTAAAGTCTCCTTGTAAAATCGTGAAAACTTCACCTTCGGATGATGCGGAATATAACCTGAAAGATTTGAAAACGAATCCTCTGGTTGTCGCATTTAAAGTCACAGATGAGAAACTGGGACAGGAGGATGCTTGCTGGGCTGCCGTAGTAAAATTTGTACAGAGCGGTGGTAGCATAACTCGCCAATATGCTCTCTCAGATACTCAGGGCAGAGTCAACGTACAATGGGTTCCTGAAAAGAAAGGGGATAAACTTACCGCCATGATTTTAGACTCGGAAGGGAACACTATATCCCAGGTTACCTATACTCCCAAAATAAAAGTAGAAAAATCTATAATAGGTGAATGGCTGGCTATCAGGGATGAAGGGTATATAAAAGAAAACGGTATAGTCACAGATAAATGGGATGACGAGATAGCCGAGCAAAAAATGACTTATATATTCTATGATAACGGGGTATATCATTTTTATGACTCGAACTGGATAGATATGGGGAAATCACCGGAAAATGGTACATATACGTACGATGAAACTACGGGTAAGTATACGGAAATCGACTCGGACAGCGGAGAATTGAGCGTCTATACCATTACCCTGACAGATGATGATCATATGATTCTGGAATATAAAGATAGTAGCAGTTATGAAAAAATCACATTCAGAAGGCAGTCTTAAATCATCTATCCAATAACAACAGAATCCGAGGATGTCTAAAAAGGCTCCAGTATGGGTTATTCAAGTTTTTACCAACCAGAACCAAGATATGGAAACCGTATCGCACAAATTGGAAGATATGGTAAAGATTGTCTGCACTGCAATCATTTAGTTATCCATGTATCTACATATTGTTTCTGAAAAACAATAATCACAAGGGAAGCTGCAAGACTTCCCTATTTTAGTGAAATGCTATGGTTGGAGAACCTCTACCACCTTTCGGGGATTCAGCGACAAGCAGAAGAAGTAGTCAGACCTCCCCGAAAAAGTCCGGTTAGCTACCGGACATCATCCTATTAAAATGTACGGGCACAATACCTTAAAAACGGCATGAAACTCAGACTTAATGTATTCCTAATTGATTATGTATGGTATATCGGAGAGCGGTTTTACCGGCAAGAGAAAAGTCCGGGTGATGGGAACATGCTGATTGCCATGTGCTGGTATTGCACTTTTTTTCTTCCCTTATCATCTGTTATAAACAGATTGAAAATACCTGCTGTAATACAAATAGCAGGAACTGTTTTTCTTCTTATCATTCCATTTATATTTTGTCGCATCAGATATAATCCAAAGCGCAAAGAGTCGATAAGATTACGATACAAAAACAAAAGGAATTGGGGACGTCGCTTGCTTGTGGTATGGGGTTTCTTCATCATGATAGTTGCTATGGAATGTATTGTTCTGATTAAAACTGGATTATGGCATATTGGGACATAAAGCCCAATGGCTCTCATCTTGTGGAATGGACAAGGGACGGCAAACCGGATGTAACCCCAATATACCGACGGGGAGAAATCGGGTGTATCAGAAACAATTAACGCTACCGATGACATAATCCGCAAAGGGGACGAATGATTTTCTTTTATTCTGTAAAACTGTTGCTGATAATTCGGACTTTCGGAGGGCATAATATGTTTGCAAATGAAAGAGTTATTTGACAATATAGTGCCGTAAATAACTGAAATTCAAATAATTGATAAATTATCACTGTTGTCTCTCGAATAAACCGCTAAAAGTTTATTCCTCAATCGGTTGTGTCACACCGATAAAAATATAAAATACAAAAATTAACGACGTTCTTCATCCGCATTCTTGTAAATCAGCTATTAATTGAGTACGTTTGCATGTCAGAATAAAAAGTTACGGCACATGATGGTGCTCGGGTATGAGATTGTCTGGGAAAAAATATAATTATATATTAATATGTCTTGTTGTTACTGTATTGGCGTCATGCAGCACGACTCGTCATGTGGGTCCCAATCAATATTTGCTAAACCGGGTAAGCGTGACGACGGACAATAGTGCCGTCAAAGCCGGAGAACTCAAGCCTTATATAAAACAGGAGCCCAACCATAAGACTTTCGGTATCATAGGACTCCCGTTGTTTTTCTATAACTTGTCAGGCCAGGATACAAGCAAATGGTTCAACCGCTGGTTACGGAAAATAGGTACTCCACCCGTTATCTACGACAGTACCCTGACGATAAAATCCCAAAATGAAATAAGGAAGGCACTGAACAACAAAGGATATATCAATGCCGTAGTAAATGTAGATACTATCGCTCACAAAAAGAAGATGAAGGTACGTTATAAAGTAACGACCAATAAGCCTTATCACATTGAAAACATATCTTATAACATACCGAATACCGATATCGAAAAAATCATCATGAAAGATACGGCTTCTTTGTTATTGAAACCGGGCATACTATTCGACCGAAATGTCCTGGAGGAGGAACGGCAACGCATTTCCAATCTGCTGAGAAACAACGGTTACTATGCGTTCAACAAAGAATATATTACTTACACGGCCGATACTTCTTTAAGGAATAACGGTGTGGAACTGGAATTGAACTTGATGCCGATACCGGTAGAAAATAAAAATAATGAACTGATTTACCGCAAACACGATATATATCTTATCAATGATGTCTATTTCGTAACGAACTATAACCCGATGAGTCTGGAACAGGACAAACGTTTCAATGTAAAGGATACGGTAGAATACAAGGGCTATTATATATTGTACGGGGACAAACAGTATTTGAAAAAAGAGGTTCTCATCAATAACTGTTTTTTACAACCGGGGGCTCTCTTCAACAACCGGGATGTAGACCGTACTTATGCGGCTTTCGGACGGTTAAAAATATTGAAATATGTAAATATCCGATTTGTTCCGGTGAAGATTGGAGAGCAGGACATGCTCAACTGCTATATATTGCTGACCGAAGGTAAAGGACAAACTATATCGGTCGATGTGGAGGGAACAAACTCCGCGGGTGACTTGGGTTTTGCTTTGGGGCTTACTCACCAACACCGCAACATCTTCAGAGGGGCGCAGACTCTCACGACCAAATTCAGGGCGGCATACGAGAGTATGTCGGGCAACCTGAGCGGAATCATCAATGACAACTATACCGAACTCGGTGGCGAAATGGGTATCACTTTGCCTGAATTCCTGTTTCCATTTATCCAGTCGTCGGTACGTAAGAGGTTACGTGCTACGACAGAATTTGCCGTAAATATCAATTATCAGCGTCGGCCGGAATATACCCGGGTCATCGCCGGTGGCGGATGGAACTACAAGTGGTATACTCACCAAAATATTTACCGGCATCACCTCGATTTGGTAGATATCAGTTATATATACCTGCCTAAGACATCGAACGATTTTCTGAATAATCTGCCATCGGATAATCCTCTGTTGAGAAACAGCTACGAGAACCACTTTATCATGCGCTCGTCATATGTATTTTACCGTTCCAACCTGAACCCTGTCGTAAAGAGCAACCACAATATTTATACGTTGCGTGTTGCGGGGGAGATTGCCGGTAATGTGCTCTATGGTATATCCAAACTTACTAAAATGAAACAGGGTGAGTACGGAGAGTATTCGATACTGGGTATCCGTTATGCCCAGTATGCCAAATTCGATATGGACTATGCTTATACATTTGTGTTCAATGAGCGTAATTCCCTGGCGCTGCATGCCGGTGCAGGTATAGAGATACCGTATGGAAACTCCGAAATACTGCCTTTCGAGAAACGTTATTTTTCCGGTGGGGCTAACAGCGTGAGAGGATGGTCGGTGCGGACTCTCGGCCCGGGCCGCTATAAAGGGATAAACCAGACCATCGATTTTATGAACCAATGTGGAGATATACGGCTCGACCTCAATGCCGAATACCGAAGCAAGCTTATCTGGAAACTCGAAATGGCAGCTTTTATCGACGCCGGAAATATATGGACGATAAAAAACTACGAGAGCCAGCCGGGAGGCCAGTTCAAGATAAACTCATTTTACAAAGAAATAGCCTTGGCATACGGCCTTGGTATACGATTTGACTTCAATTACTTCCTGCTCCGTTTCGACTTGGGTATGAAGGCTTTCGACCCGGGCATGCCTGACAGCAAACAATGGGTGCTCATCAAGCCCCGTTTCAGCCGTGACGCTACTTTCCATTTTGCCGTAGGTTATCCTTTCTAAGGGTATTTTCAGAGGTACATTTTTTCAATTATCTTTTGTTTCCTGTAAACATTCATGACCGAACGTTTGTTGGTATGTAAACGGAATCTCAATTGATATGAAATATTTACCTTTATTGCTCCTGTTTGCCTTACCGTGTACAGGACAGAACTCTATAGCAGACACAGATACGGAACCGGCTACCGAATCGGCATCGGGGTTATACGGCCCTGTGGCTGCCGTACATACTACCTTCTTGTTTTCCGCTCCTCAAAAGCGTGATGCATCGGCACAAGAGAGTTATATTACAGTCGTAAAATATGGACGCGACGGCCAACGAATCGGGAAAAAAATGTACAGTCGGGACAGTACCCTCATCGGTTCGGTCTCTTTCCAATTTTTGCCCAGCCATCGATTGGCCGAAACCGATTACCTGGATATGTATGGCAATCTGGTTACACGAGTGGTTTATTATTATAATAAAGCCGGACAAAAAACATCGGCTGTCGTATATCGGGGAGCATTTTACCCTAAAGAGCAAATATATTACAGTTATAATGCAAAGGGCGAAGTTTCGGATATCGTCAAGAACAACTCTTTCAGTATACCGGTGGAAAAGGAAAAGCTTTTCTATAATTGTCAGGGACAAGATTCGGTAAAAATATTCTATGACGGGCGCAATCGTCTGAAATCGTTCGTACGGTTCCAATATTACCCGAACGGCCAACCTATGGGATACGACCAGGCAGGACCTACCGGAGAAATAAACAAAAGATATCGTATTACTTATCGTACGGACGGAAGTATGCTCTCATCTGAAATGAGGGAATATTATCCGGGGTATACAGTCTTTACCCGTACGGAATATGATGCGTGGGAAAATCCGGTGAAAGAAACCCGCATACTGCCTGGAGGTTCTACGGAAACGACTGTAATGAAATACCGTTACGACAAGCATAACAACTGGATATTTAAAAGTATCGATACCGACAATATCCCTACGGCATCGGCACAAAGGGAAATCAGCTATTACTAATTTTGAACAGGTTCTTCCTGAATCATCCCTCTACGCACTCTTGATTTCCAAATCAATGTGCCTATTTTATTAATTTCAATATCCATAAAGACCTCCTTCAATACAAAAACAACCAATAGTTTCCAATTTAGGAAACTTTATAATGACAATTTTACTATCCACATCTCATTAGAGCCTGCTCAAATTCTCCGATAAAATGATAATATGTCAGGATTACTCGGCAGCACCTCGCACAGGACTGTTTAAGCCACATATCTCACTGTAACATATCTTTTAATCCCCTCTGCAAAGGAGAAAATGTAATTTCGGTGTCCTCTCCCAGAAGGGAGATAAAACAAGAAACTATCTTTAATTATATATTAAGAAGTTACATTAAGAATATCTATAATTCTCTCGTTCTCATCATAGGCATAATGATATTCGGCCTTACACATATCACAATCTTTTTATCTTTAAAACATAAAGTTGAGTCCTTTTTTCTGAGAAGCCTCGAATCGCTCTATTTCCAAAGCAAGCGATTTTTTCAGTTGTTTTGCCATGAAGTCCAAGAATGGCCGATTGGTTTCTTCTTCCTGAGACTGCCGTAAGGATAGGATATACTCTTCCCGCTCTTCCTTGAATATTTTCGTAGGAAAAAGATGATAGCAGAACTGGATATAATTCATCAACAAACGGGCTGTCCTGCCATTACCATCCACCCACGGATGGATAGTTACCAAATTGAGGTGTGCATTGAAGCTTAATTCGTACTGTTCCCGAAATGTTACTGCCAACTTTTGTTGGCCCTGCAAAATGGTACACAGTTCTTCTACTTTGGCGGGCACTTTCTGATAACTTATATAGGAACGTCCACCGATACCGGCCGTAACACCGCACAAACGATATTCCCCTTTGGAAGAATCGAAGGAACCGGCCATTACACTATGCACATTTCCCGTAGTACACATTAAGGTTGCATTCAAACCTTGCAAAAATATCGGAGTGACCGGTACATTGTGTTGCGCTTCTTTCTTGGCAAGTTCGTATGCTCTTTTCAAATCTTCATTCATCAGATGATGAACTAACGGTTTTCCTTTGGCAGTCACTCCTTCATCAAACAGCAATTGGTTATCTATTTCGGTAAGTGTAGAACCTTCGATAGCCGTGGAATGGGTAATGAGCGAATAGAGGTAATATTTTTCATAGTCTACCGCCTCACTAATACCCAATTTTTGAAACTTTCGGTATAGTTGTTCTATTTCCTGCCAAATATCTGTTTCCATTATCAAACCATATTACTTTCTCAAAAATACGCTGATTTTGTATTCTTGCAAAGCAAAATGAAATGTTTTTGACCTCAGAACGATTTATTTCAAGATGATTGAAAATTATTTGAAAACTTTTCTTTAAAAAAGTAAAACCAAACATATAATAATCAAGTATTTGTTTCTTATTTCGCATACAGTCCCAGTCCTGTCTTTCTCAACAAAGCATCTGTTGTCAGGTTCTCAATGAGAATGCCGGAACCTCTTTCCTCTGATTTATTTCCGTCCAAGTCATAGTAACGGATATATTCCTTGGAGGTTATTTAAACTCTCCGATAAAAGCAATAATATGTCAGGATTACTTGGCAGCATCTCGCCCACACTTGTTTAAGCCACATATCTCACTGTAACATATCTTTTAATCCTCTCTGCAAAGGAGAAAATGTAATTTCGGTGTCCTCTCCCAGAAGGGAGATAAAACAAGAAACTGCCTCTAAAGAAATTTCTAAACAGACCTAAGCAAAATTTAAACCGGCTCTTTGCGCTTACTTGCCTATACTTTCATTTTTTCTTCCTATCTTTGCACGTTTTGAAATCAAAAGATAATTTTTGAATGGCTCGAAAACTCTTATCAGCTTTTTTTATTACGGTATTGTTTTTCTCTGCTGAGTTATATGCCAACGATTCTATATATATACAAAAGAATATCCGGGAAATAGAGGTTACCGGAAAAGGTACAGGGACAAAGTGCATCATCCCGTCTGACGTACTCATTGCTCCCAACCAGAGTGTGCTCAATAATATCCTTGAGCTGATTCCTTCTTTCGAAACTGACCTTGAGGGTAATGTACGGTTACGGGGCTCAGACAAAATGACGATTCTCATCAACGGTAAACCGACTGCTTTGCTGGGCGACTACCGGAGCGAGGTGCTCATACAATATCCGGCTTCAGCCATAGAAAGGATAGAGGTAAATTATATTCCGGATGCGACCCGGCTCTCTGACGGAAGTGCGGGTATCATAGACATTATACTCAAACAAAGTTATAATGGCAAAATGTCGGGTTCAGTGCATGCCGATGTTGCCAATAACGACCGGTACAGTGCCGGTGGTACGTGGGGGGCTTCTCTCGGCAAGGTATCGGTGAACGTTAATGCGGCTTACAAGAAAGAAATGCGCCAACGGGCTTTTAAAAGGTATGACAGGGACGGTAATTTGTTGCTGGATAATACGGCCAAGGCCAGACCTCAAACTGTAACGGGCCATATCGGTGTAAATTACAGCATCAATTCTGCAAACCGCCTGGGTGGCGAGGCTTCGTATTTCTATCTGAACTTTGACCGTATAGGGAATATCATCAATCCGAAAGCTCAAGTAAGACGGGATAACGAACAGTCTCAAAAGGACGGTAGCGGATCTTTATTCTACGAGCATACTTTTTCTCTAAAAGGACGAATCAGAATTGAGGGTACGTACCGTAAATCAGTATATCGGGAGGACAATCAGAATACCCGAATTTCTACTAACCCCCATGCTTTGATGTTCACTCATATCATAGACCAATCGGTCGATGAATATGATGCCAACTTGTCTTACCTGCAACGGTTGGCAGACGGGCAGGTACTGAAAGCCGGATATAACGGCCGCTGGCAGAGTGCTGATAATGAATATAACAAGGACAATCGCCTCCCCCGCCCCTCCATATTGGCTTACAACACGGATTTTTGCCAAAATATACAGTCTCTATATGCGCAATATGAAATAAACCGCGCTGACTGGGAAGCACGTGCAGGCCTACGAGGAGAGTATTATCATCGTCATCTGTCGCTATCAGAGGCGGAAAACAAGTCCCGGACTGACTGGTATCTGTTGCCATTTGCGTCTCTTTCTTATCGCATCAACGGCAGCAACAGCCTCTCTATCGACTACGGAAGACGTGTCAACAGGCCTGTGTTTTCCCAACTGAATCCTACTCCTATTCCTTCGGCTGAGGATGAGACATATAATGTGGTCGGAAATCCTGATGTAAAACCTGAATTTATCGATAATTTATCTCTTTCGTATGAGTTCAGGCATCCGATTATCAGTATTGTACCTTCACTTTACTACCGTCACCGGGACAATGGCATCGCCGAAATCATACAGGAGAATGCCGACTCCAAAACGATAGGTATTGTAAATATATTCGATACGAATACGACCGGGCTCGACCTTTCGCTACGTATATCTCCTCTGTCATGGCTCAACTTGAATATAGCGGGGAATGTGTATCATGACGAAATACAGGCGGACAAACGGGGCGGGATAAAAAAGGATTGGGCTCAGAGTGTACGTGGTACTGCCGATATAAAATTGTCTCCCAATACGCTTCTGCAATGCACCGGATTATGGTACTCCGACATTATGACTGTACAGGGTTGTATCAAATCGCACTACCGCATAGATACGGGTATCACCCAACAGGTATTCGCCCGCCGGGGAGAGGTAAGCCTATCCGTTACCGACTGGCTCAACTCGGCTCGGGAAACGATTGTCATAGATACTCCTGACCTGTATCAGAAAAATGTCAAAACCAGAGATTCCCGTATTGTGAGGTTGGGTTTTGCTTGGAATTTTCACTCTAAATAGAACAATGGAATATTATAAACAACTTAAACCAAATAGCTTATGAAACAAAAGAAATGGATTGCGAGTTTAGCTTTGGCTATTGTTTTCGCTCCGGCAAAGGCTGATGAAGGAATGTGGCTGTTGCCTTTCTTGAAACAGCAGAACACTGAAACTTTGAAAGAGTTGGGATTGAAACTTGATGTAGACGACATCTACAGTCCGGATACAACATCCTTGAAAGATGCGGTCGTTATTTTCGGCGGAGGGTGTACCGGTGAGATTATTTCTCCGGAGGGGCTCCTGCTTACTAACCACCATTGCGGATACAGCTCGATACAGCAGCATAGCACCGTAGAGCACAATTATTTGCAGGATGGTTTCTGGGCCATGAACCGCGATGAGGAGCTTCCTACTCCGGGATTGCAGGTACGCTTTATCGACAAGATAGAAGAAGTTACTGATTTTGTGAAAGCCGAACTTTCCGATGATGTGGAAAAGGATGCGATGAAAGCATTTAAAGCGAGTGTACTGGACAGCCTCGCCAAAAAGAAAATAGGACAAGAGTATCTTGAGGAACATCCTTGGGTAGAGGTTTCGATAAAACCGTTTTATGGAGGTAACCGGTACTTCATGTTCACCATGAATGTATATGATGATGTTCGTATGGTAGGTGCTCCTCCTTCGTCTATCGGAAAATTCGGTGCTGATACCGATAACTGGATGTGGCCCCGCCATACCGGAGACTTCTCGCTATTCAGAGTATACACCGATAAAAACGGTAATCCGGCCAAATATTCTCCAGAGAATATACCGTTGAAGCCCAAGCGTTACTTCAATATCTCGCTGAAGGGTATCGACAAGGGCGACTATGCCATGATTATGGGCTTCCCCGGAACGACCAACCGTTATTATACTTCTTGGGAGGTAAAGCAACGCCGTGACATCGAGAATGCCATCCGCATAAAAATGAGGGGTGTAAGGCAGGAGGTATTGCTGGCCGAAATGCTGGCCGACCCTAAGGTACAGATACAGTATGCCAGCAAATATGCCAGCTCAAGCAACTACTGGAAAAATGCTATCGGCATGAACCGGGGTATCGACAAGTTGGATGTCATCGGACAGAAAGAAAAGAGAGAGGCCGATTTCAGAGCTTGGGCTGAAAAAAACAATCATCCGGAATATGTCGAGGCTTTGGAAAAGATAAAGAATGCCGTAGAAGCTCAAAATGGTATCTTGTCTCAATATTATCTTCTCAGTGAAGGTTTGCTGCGGGGTGTGGAATTTTCGCGAGTACCGACTTCTTTGGGCAAGCTCAAGGAGGCCTTGGAACAAAAAAATCAGGATATTGTAAAACAGGAGCTGGAACAGTTGCAGAAGGCTTACAAGACGTTTGCCAACCAGGATTATAACCGGACAGTCGACAATCGTGTATCGAAAGCCATGCTTAAAGCTTATATGAAAGAGGTAAAACCGGAGGACCGTCCTGATATATTCGAACTGATAGAAAAGAAATATAAGGGGAATGTAGACAAATTTGTTGACGATGCTTTTGCCAAATCTATCTACGGAAGTGATGCCAACTTTGAAAAGTTTGTCAAAAAACCATCGGTCAAAGCTATTGATAATGACTTGATGATCCGTTTTGCCTCTTCTGTAAGTAAAAAACAAAGGGAACTGCTGAAAGACAGGAAGTCTTATAACCAAGATTTCACTTTGGCTAATGAAACTTATATCAAAGGTCTGCTCGAAATGCAAAAGGGACAGCCGACTTATCCGGATGCCAATTTTACGATACGTATGACATACGGGCAGGTATTGCCCTACTCTCCTGCCGACGGTGTGGAATATAATTATTTCACGACTTTGAAAGGTGTTATGGAAAAGGAAGATCCCGATAACTGGGAGTTCGTCGTACCGGCTAAACTGAAAGAGCTTTACGAGAAGAAGGATTTCGGTGAATATGCAATGAAAAACGGGGAGGTGCCTACCTGCTTCCTTTCGAATAACGATATTACGGGCGGCAACTCGGGCAGCCCGGTCATCAATGCCAACGGAGAACTGATAGGTGCGGCTTTTGACGGCAATTGGGAGGCCATGAGCGGTGATATTGTCTTTGAAAAAGACTTGCAACGTACTATCAGTGTAGATATACGTTATATTCTCTTTATCATCGATAAATATGCCGGTGCCCGCCACTTGATAGATGAAATGACGATTATCAAATAATTGTCTGAGGGACAAGAAAACAAAAAAGCCGCTGCAAGTAACTGTGCAGCGGCTTTTTTGTTTGGAACAGCCCGTCCGATTTTTATTTTCCAGATATCCAGTAGCGTTTATCATCATGTACCGGTCTTACGAAAGTTTTCGTTTCCGGCATAAAAATTGAGCTTTACAACAAACATTTTGTAGAAAAAACCTGCTATGTTTGTAAAAATAAAAGCCTGATAATATGGAACAATTAGATGTCTTCGATTGCTCAAATGTATTTATCGCGAGTTATTTTACGGATGACCGGGGATGTGCTCACGAGAACCGGGAACATACGCTTATCTATTTGTGTTCCGGGAAACTAGAAATTGAAGAGCGCGGAAAGAAAACTGTCTTGAAACCGGGAGATTGTGCCTTTATGCGACGGGATAACCGGATGTGGCTACAGAAAAAAGTAGAGGACGGTAGGCCGTATCGTTCTGTCGTACTGAAATTTTCGAAAGCCTTCTTGAAAGAATTTTATCAGACTCTCAACCGACAGGAACTCCCGACCAATTCCAAACGTGAGAGGGCAAGCCTGCGTATACTACCGGACAACAGACCTGACATACGGTCATTGTTCGAGTCGGTCATTCCTTATTTCGATGCCGGGAAAAAGCCTTCGGAAGAGGTACTGAGGCTGAAAATGATTGAGGGCATCTATGTACTGCTCCATACAGACAAGGCTCTCTATGCTTCGCTGTTCGATTTTGTGGAACCATGGAAAATCGATATTCTCGATTATCTGAACGAAAACTATATGTGCGACTTATCAATGGACGAAATTGCAAGTTATACGGGGCGTAGCCTGGCCACCTTCAAACGGGATTTCGCCAAAGTAAGTAACTTGACACCGCAGAAATGGATTATCAAACGTCGCCTCGAAGCTGCACACGACCTGATAAAGTCGGGTAAGAAAAAAGTGACGGAGGCTTGTTTCGATGTGGGATTCAAAAATCTTTCGCACTTCTCTAAAGTATATAAAGAGGCTTACGGAGTCGCTCCCTCACAATAATATAGATTTCAGGGATAAAAAGGGAGGGGCCTGTACCAACAAATATCCAGAGCCCGTCACATGCGATTTGTAGTGCTTAGCCAAGGTGGAGTTATTATGTTTCGGAGGGGTATGTGTTATCAATGATACGTATCTTATTTTTTATCTCCTTTCCAGAGAGGATACCGCTACTCCTAATCTCCTTGTCCTCCAATGAAGAACTGTATCCCAACTTCCCCCCCCTCTCGGAGACGAAAAGAGCAACCTTCCTCTCCGAAAAAGGGAGATAAAATAAAAACGTCTTGCGCAATTCAGACTATTTGTCGAAATAAAAAAACGAATGTTTTCCCCTGTCCCGATACGGGCTTCAAGCGACTGCTCTTTTCCTCCTCCCCCCAATATACAAAAAAATGCAGCAATCTCCGCTATGTCCGGTCAAATGAACTCCAGAGCAAACAAAATTGAGCTTCATAACAAAGTGGTCGAAAGGCTCTATTTATACCTTTGTATCACAGCATTAAAGGGAATTACTATGAATAATATTTTTGAAAGAGACCTGAAGGGTGAGATGGTTTCACCGTCAGATACAGGATACGATGAGTTGATAAACAGTATCTGGAAGACGATGAAAACAGCGGCCGAACTCAATGACGGTTACCACACGCCGACTGAAGTCCGCCGAATATTGGGAGAGATTATCGGGCAAAAAGTGGATGAATCGGTTACTTTACTGCCTCCATTCTACGTAGACTATGGCAAGCACATCAAAATAGGCAAAGGTTGTTTTATACAACAGTGTTGCACATTTTTCGGGCGTGGTGGCATCACACTCGGTGAAAATGTTCTGGTCGGTCCGAAAGTAAACATCATCACCATTAACCATGATCCCGACCCGGAAAACCGCAGTGCTACTTACGGCCGTCCCATTGTTATCGAAGACAAAGTCTGGATCGGTATCAATGCTACGATTCTTCCCGGTGTCAAAATCGGATATGGGGCCATCATCGGAGCCAACAGCGTGGTGACAAAGGATGTACCTCCCATGACTGTCGTTGCGGGTAACCCGGCAAGAATAATCAAAAAATTACCTTATCAATCCGGAAACAGTGAAACTTGTTCCGATTGATGAAGTAAAAAATAGTTGCACGAAATGTAATTGAAAAAATAAGAGCATGATGAAAAAAGAAAATGGAACAGGAATCAGCCGTCGCGGATTTCTCAAATCGGCAGCATTAACAGGTGCAGCATTGGCTATGCCTTCAGGATTGGACAAAATGTTTGCAGCCCAAAACAACAAACCGAAGAAAATAACAAAAAGGCACGACGATACCGCCCATATTACGGAACATCGTATACTGGGTACCGGCAAGGCAGCTTTCGAGGTATCGACTCTCGGGTTCGGTATGATGGGTATGACTTATAACCGCAGCCAGCACCCGGACAAAAAGCAATGTATCCGCCTTCTGCATGAAGCAGTAGACCGCGGAATAACGCTTTTCGATACGGCCATCATTTACGGACCGCTGAACAACGAAGAACTGGCTGGAGAAGCATTGTCAGAGTTCAAAAACCGGATAAATGTAACGACTAAATTCGGACACGAGGTCATCGGAGGAAAGGGTACCGGCCGCCAAGATAGCCGTCCGGTAACTATCCGCCGTTACTGCGAGGACTCGCTCCGTCGGCTCAAACTGGACTCGTTACCGATGTTCTACCAGCACCGTGCCGACCCTAATACACCGGCTGAAGAAGTGGCGTCGACCATCGCTGACTTGATGAAAGAGGGCAAGGTACAACACTGGGGCATGTGCGAGGTCAGTGCCGAAACCATCCGTAAGGCTCATGCCGTATGTCCGCTCACTGCCATCCAGAGCGAATACCACCTGATGCACCGCCTCGTGGAAGAGAACGGGGTACTTGATACTTGCCAAGAACTGGGCATAGGATTTGTTCCGTACAGCCCAATCAACCGGGGTTTTCTGGGCGGTTGCATTAACGAATATACGATTTTCGACTCAAACAACGATAACCGTCAAACCTTGCCGCGTTTCCAACCGGAAGCGATGCGTATGAATACTCGTATCGTAAATGTATTACAAACTTTCGGTCATACGCGGGGTATGACCTCGGCTCAGGTAGCTCTCGGCTGGTTGCTTCAGAAAGCTCCGTGGATTGTACCGATTCCGGGAACGACAAAATTGTCACATCTGGAAGAAAACCTGCGTACCCAAGGATTTGCTCTTCTACCCGAAGAATGGAAAGAACTGGAAAATGCCGTTGCTTCTATCCCAGTTGTCGGAGACCGTTATAATGCCGAACAGCAACGACAGGTAGGGCACTAATGGCCTTAAAGACTGTGCCGAACAGATATTTTATTTATTTACATTCTACGATTTTTAGGTAGTTGTATTTAAGTACAGTGAGGGTTATTGTATCTAAAAGGGGTGTGTTGGTCAATGGTATGTATTTTATCTTTTATGCCCGGGGTATGTTGTAATCTCCTAAAGCGTAATAAATGCCTCTGCCCTCAACTGCTCTTTTCAATATCTCAGCCCATACCGCACGGCTCATCATAACACACCCCTTTATCCCCTCTCAAGAGGGGAATTTGAATACTATAAACTACTCATTATCAAATAAAAAACAGTATCTAAATCTCCCCTTTCATTAGTGGCGGGGGTGTGTGACGCTCAAGCTCAGCTTCCTGAAATCAAAAATTCTTACTGATAATCGACGGATAACTCCTCTCAACACCAAACACAACTTCCTGCACGTTTCTGCCTATGCCGTGCTGCTCATCGTAACACACCCCTTGGTCCCCTCTCAAGAGGGGAAACTGAATACACTAAACCACTCATTATCAAATAAAAACAGTATCTAAATCTCCCCTTTCATTAGTGGCGGAGGTGTGTGACGCTCAAGCTCAGCTTCCTGAAATCAAAAATTCTTACTGATAATCG